>ENA-ORSB01003591-ORSB01003591.1-human-gut-metagenome-genome-assembly--contig:-NODE-3591-length-10707-cov-4.644949_pt1 | contig 10707 bp, 7 predicted proteins | sample MGYA00242180_ERZ509144 | MGnify/ENA primary metagenome ERZ509144 (study PRJEB26280, sample SAMEA2338661) | human gut metagenome | biome: human gut; feature: human-associated habitat; material: faeces... | reverse complement strand
TGCTCTTCTTCTGTAAGCTTATTACCTATTTCACATGAAGCAAAACCACACTGTGGACTTAAGCATAATCTGTCAAGTGGTACATACTTTGCAGCCTCATAGATCCTTGCAATGACCTTCTCCTTATCCTCAAGAACCGGAGATTTTGTTGTGATAAGTCCGAGCACGACCTTCTTGTTCTCTGAAACCTTTGCAAGAGGTGCAAATCCGCCCGATCTCTCATCGTCATACTCAAGGAACAGCGCATCTACATTCTCATTTGCAAATACATAATCTGCAACTGTGTCATAAGGACCGCTTGTGAAGAATGTTGAGTGATAATTTCCTCTACAGATATGTGATGTGATGACCATATCCTCCGGTTTTCCTTCCAATGCAAGGTTGTTCACTGCAAGCAACTCCTTCTTGACATCCTCAAGTGATATTCCAAGCGACCTATATCTCTGCTTTGCTGCATCCCCCACTATGGCTCCCCATGTACAATCGTCAAGCTGCAGGTTTCGGCATCCAGCATCATAGAACTGCTTAATAACATCCTGATAAGCCTTTCCGATATCCTGGATAAGCTCCTCATTTGTAGGATAGAACTTCCTTGTGTTTGCAATATTGTCAGGTACTATCATCTGCTGGAATGTCTGTGCAGGAGCCGGTATCGTATACTTTGCAACTGTATTCTCATCCTCGAACTGCTTTAAGAACTTGAAATATTCAACAAATGGATGAGCCTTTGCCTTTATCTTACCTACAAGATACGTATCATCAAGAACCGCAAGCTCTGCATCGAATTTCACACCATTTCCAGTGTTCTCATGGGCAACTCCATCAAGTCCCCACATAAAGTCAAGATGCCAGAATGTTCTTCTGAACTCGCCATCTGTGATCGCATGGAATCCAAGTTCCTTCTGCTTTGCAACGACCTTGGTAATCTCCTCATTAACAACTTTGTCGAACTCCTCCTTGGTGATCTTTCCGTCCCTGTATGCTGCCTTCGCATCCTTGAGTGCCTGTGGTCTCAGAAAGCTTCCTACAAAATCGTATCTGAAAGGTGTCTGTAATTTGCTCATATGTCTTTATCCTCCGTAGTGTTTTCTCGTTTTCTTAACTTGAGGATATTCTAGCAGGATAGGCTGTCCATGGAAAATACTATTATTTTGAGGCTTGCCATAGCTTTAAACTATGGAATATGATAAGAGTACTCCACTATCAATGCTTAAAATTCTATAAACCGCCAAATCTATAACAAAAAGCCTGCATAATCCCTATGTGAAATCATCCACAATGACAATCGTCAAATATGATTTCATATAGGCTTATACAGGCTTTCATACCCTATTATTCAATATCCTTTAACTCCACTGCGAGTTATACAGATCCGCATAGAATCCATTCTGCGCCATGAGCTCGTCATGGTTACCTTGCTCTATGATGTCACCGTCCTTCATAACAAGGATTATGTCTGCATTCTTGATGGTTGACAGTCTGTGGGCTATGACAAAGCTTGTCCTGCCCTTCATCAGATTGTCCATGGCTCTCTGAATCCTGTGTTCTGTTCTCGTATCGACTGACGATGTAGCCTCATCGAGGATCAGGACCGGATTGTCAGCAAGAATTGCTCTTGCGATAGTTAAGAGCTGTTTCTGTCCCTGGGAGATATTTGTTATCTCCTCATTGAGCTCCATGTTGTATCCACCCGGAAGTGCCGAGATAAATCTATGTGCATGAGCTGCCTTTGCCGCTGCGATAACTTCCTCATCCGTAGCGTCCAATCTTCCATATCTGATATTCTCCATGATAGTGCCCTTGAACAGCCATGTATCCTGAAGCACCATTCCGAAAAGCTCTCTAAGCTCGCTCCTGTCGAAGTCCGCTATGTCATACCCGTCAATGAGTATCCTTCCGCCGTTAAGCTCATAGAAACGCATAAGCAGTTTGACAATGGTTGTTTTTCCTGCTCCGGTAGGTCCGACAATAGCTATCTTCTGTCCCTGTCTGACCCTTGCACTGAAATCATTGATTATTATCTTTTCGGGGGTGTAGCCGAAACGAACGTGATCAAACGTTACATCACCGGTAATATCAAGCGTTGTTACATTTCTGGTATTTCCGGAGGTATCGGTAAGCATTGCGTGTTCCTTTGCACATTGCTCTTCTTCGTCCTCTGCCAAGAATTCAAATACTCTCTCGGCGGCTGCGGCGGTCGACTGAAGCATACTTGATACCTGTGCCAGCTGTGTTATAGGCTGTGTGAAGTTCTTGACGTACTGGATAAACGATAATATGTCGCCGACCATTATAGTTCCGTTTGCCGCCAGTAAACCTCCGACAACAGCAACGGCAACGTATCCCAGATTTCCCACAAAGGTCATAACAGGCATCATAACACCGGAGAAAAACTGCGACTTCCACGCAGACTTATATAAAATATCATTTGCCTCGTTAAAATCTTCGATAACACGTTTCTCACGGTTGAACGCCTTGACGATATTGTGACCGCCGTAGATTTCCTCGACCTGTCCGTTTATGTGACCGAGATACTCCTGCTGCGACTTGAAATACTTCTGAGAAATCTTTACAACGAAAAGCACAAGCACCATCGAAACAGGAAGAATAAGAACGGCGATAAGCGTCATAAGAGGGCTTATCGACAGCATCATTACCATTACGCCTATGATAGTGGTAACCGAGGTGACAAGCTGTGTAATGCTCTGATTCAGATTCTGTGCCAGAGTATCCACATCGTTTGTTACTCTTGACAGTGCCTCACCGTGCGTGCTTTTGTCAAAATAGTTCATCGGCATGCGGTTTATCTTTGCGATAAGCTCCTTACGGAGTCTGTAGCTGACCTTCTGTGAAATGCCCGTCATCAGCCAACCCTGTATAAACGAACAGATACTGCTGATAAGATAAAATCCTATAAGCAAAAGAAGTATAGCGCCGAGCGCATCAAAGTTAACGTCGCCCGTACCGTTCACCTTGGCGATAATGCCGTTGAAAATCTCCGTTGTTGCATTACCCATCAGCTTAGGACCGATAATATTGAATACGGTTGATGTAATTGCGAATATCACAACGAAAACAAGCGAAATCTTATATTCGCTCATATACCTTGCCAGTTTTCCGATACTGCCCTTGAAATCCTTTGCCTTTTCTACAGGAGCGCCAGGTCCTCCTCTGTGAGAATTACGCATTTACAGCACCCCCTTTTGCATTATCTATCGCCGCAAGGTCTTTTTGCGACAATTGCGAGTGTGCTATCTGCCTGTATACCTCACAGCTTTTCATAAGCTCGCTGTGAGTTCCTATGCCTGCTATTCTGCCCTCGTCAAGCACAACTATTTTGTCGGCATTCAATATCGTGCTGATACGCTGTGCAACGATTATTATCGTGCAATCGTGAATATTGTCGGCAAGTGCTTTTCTCAGCTTCACATCTGTCTTGAAATCAAGTGCGGAGAAGCTGTCGTCAAACAGATATATCTTAGGCTTTTTGGCAATTGCACGGGCGATAGACAAACGCTGTTTCTGTCCGCCCGAAACATTCGTACCGCCCTGGGAAACAGGCTCGTTGTATTTTTGCGGCTTGCTGTCGATAAATTCGGACGATTGCGAGATTTCTGCGGCAAGTCGGATAGTTTCATCATCGGCATTTTCCGCACCGAATCTTATATTGCTGTCTATCGTTCCCGAGAACAGTACGCCTTTCTGCGACACAAGGCCTGTAACGTCATGGAGAGAATGCTGTGTCACATCTCTGATGTCGGTTCCGTCTATAGTAATGCTGCCTTCGGTAACATCAAAGAATCTCGGTATGAGATTTATAAGCGTTGATTTGCCGCTGCCCGTACTGCCGATAACAGCGGTCATTTCACCCGCCTTTGCGGTAAAGCATATATCGGTCAGAACATCTTCCTTTGCATCGGGATAGCGGAACGAAACGTGATCGAAAGTAACATCGCCCCTTAGCGACGCTTTATCGAATGTTGCCGCATCCGGCTTATCAGTGATGCTCTTTTCGGCTGAAATGACTTCGTTTATTCTCTCTGCGGAAACTGCCGCTCTCGGAAGCATTATTGAAATCATTGTCAACATAAGGAATGACATTACAATCTGCATCGTATATGTGATAAACGCCATCATATCTCCGACCTGCAAAGAGCCGTCCGAAATCTGTCCTGCGCCTACCCATATGATAAGAACGGTGACAAGGTTCATTATCATCATCATAAGAGGCATCATAAACGTCATTGTACGGTTTGTGAAAAGCATTGCGGATGTAAGATCCTTATTGGCTTTATCGAAACGTTCTTCTTCATATTTTTCACGGCTGAAGGCACGGATAACAGGCAGACCGGTAAGTATCTCCCTTGCAACAAGGTTCAGCTTATCGACAAGTTTCTGCATCAGCTTGAATTTAGGCATCGCAATTTTCATCAGAATAAGCACCACCATAAGAATAACAATTACGGCAAGTGCGATAATCCACGCCATACCCGTGCCGGTAGTCATTACCATAAATACACCGCCAATGCCAAGAATAGGCGCATATATAACCATTCTGAGCAGCATTACAATAACCATCTGTATCTGCTGTATATCGTTCGTGCTTCTCGTGATAAGGCTGGCAGTGGAAAATCTGTCAATCTCGGCGCTTGAAAAGCTGACAACATTTCTGAACACTCCGGCTCTTAGATCTCTGCCGACCTTCGCCGCTGTTGTCGCCGCAAAGAAACCTACCGTCACGGATACCGCCATCATAAGAAGTGCGATAAGCAGCATTTTTCCGCCGGCTGACAGCAGATAGTTCTGCTGTAATACGTTCATATCAACGCCCAGCGATGAATATTCGTCTTTTACAAAGCGTACTGCGGACTGCTCCGTTATAGTTCCCGGCATTTCAGATATTTTGTCAGACAATGCCGACAGATCGGTATCTCCCATGCCGCCTTTTTCCGCAAGTGCCGTAATAATCGTAAGTGCATTTGCTTTTCTGGAAGAAATACCGAGCATTTCTCCTGCCTGTTCAAAAGAAGTAAAGGGCAGTTTAATCCCCTGCTTTTCGGTCATAGATGACAAATCTTCAAAGGAAAGCTCTTTCATCATCTCAGCCGCCGTCATAGGTATATCGACAGTATTAATGAGCTGTTGTTTTTCATCTTCTGTAAGCTCGTTCAGAAAATAAACGTCATTATCGGCAGACGCAGGAAAGCGATCTTTCTGAGAATCGGCCGCTTTGCCTTTTTTTACAAGAGTATAGCTTTTTGCAAGTATGCTTTTCTGCTCGTCATTCATAAATGTTTCAAGCGCATTATAGCCGTCTACGCTCAGCGCATCAGCCGCCGCATTTTCTATACCGCCGTTCTGTATACCTATATCCACAATATCAGATGTGTATTGCGGTAAAGTAAGGTCGCCCCACGCCTGAATTATAAGCAGTACAATTATCAGCAAAACCTGCGGTATGCTGTTTTTGAGATACCCGAATATTTTGAACAAATACTATGCTCCCTTTCCGTTACTTCAGCTCAGCCGACTTTTCGTAAGCGTCCGCAAAACGCAGAACAAGCTCAATCAGCTTGTCCGTATCCTCTTCACCGAGTATTTTAGCTATATTTTCAAGTCTTACAAAAATCTCGTCGTATTTTGCTTTTGCCGTTGCTTTGCCGTTCTCTGTAAGTCTGATATATGTTACTCTTCTGTCATCCTTAAGAACGACTCTCTCAACATAACCCTTATCCTCCAGCTTGTTGATAGTCTGGGAAAGATTCGGTCTGGTAAAATTAAGATAGCTGTTAAGCTCGCTCAGTCCGAACAGCTCGGTATCGGGTTTTTCCGCAATAATCTGCGTCATTGCCCAGAAAACTCCTGTTTCACTGGCATTAAGCCCTTCCATTATTCTGTACTGTCTTGGTTGTGCGGAAAATTTACCAAGTGCGATTATAAGTCTCATTATTCTGTTGTCCATAATTCTTCTCCTTTATATTTCTCACAGTTCTTCCCATACTACCTGCGAAAATCAATCATTCCTCAATCAGGTAAACTACTTGCTTACCCGATGATAATATGGTATACTTCTTATGTTAACAGATTATAAATTTAATTAACTTCTTTGAACGGAGCAGAAATGAAAATAATTGATACCGAAACAGCAATTATAGGCGGAGGTGCATCGGGGCTTGCCGCCGCCATTGCCGCCTCTCGTTACGGATGCGGCAATGTGACCGTACTCGAAAAAATGCAGAGAGTAGGCAAAAAAATACTTTCAACCGGTAACGGCAGATGCAACCTCACCAACCGCAATATAACCCCTGCTGATTATACCGGCGATACGGAGCTTCTATCATATATCAGCCCCGATATTGACAACGCTGAGGATTTCTTTTCTTCTCTCGGGCTTATCTGCCGTGCGGATGATAACGGCAGAGTATATCCCTACAGCAATGCCGCAACCTCTGTGCTTGACGCTCTCAGATTTGCCGCTGATTCTTCCGGCATCAGAACAGTATGCGACTTTACGGTATCTGAAATAACAAAAACCAAACACGGTTTTATCATAACAAACGGCGAAACACAGGTAAAAGCAAAGCGTGTAATTATTGCCGCAGGAGGAAAAGCGGCTCCGTCGCTCGGCTCAAGCGGCGAAGGCTATGAGCTTTGCAGAAGCTTAGGTCACTCGGTGACAAGGCTCTTTCCTGCCCTTGCGCCTGTAAGAACGGATATTGAACTTGTTAAATCGCTTAAGGGACTTCGTGTGACGGCAGACGCTACGCTTATTTCGGGCGGAAGGGTGATAGACAGGCAATCAGGTGAGGTACAGTTTACCGACGGTGCATTGTCGGGAATATGTATTTTCAATCTGTCAGCAAAAGCGGCAGAATATATAAACAACGGTGAAATTTCACTCGATACTGCCCCAACGCTCAGCAAAGACGAGTTATACGGGCTTATAAAAAGCACTGCCGAAATAAGAGCATCACTGCCGTGCGAAGAGCTTCTCACGGGAATATACCACAAACGTGTAGGACAGGCAATGCTGAAAAAAGCAGGTATTCCTTTTTCTGTAACCTGCGGCGAAATATCGGATAAGGACATTTCAGTGTTATGTAATCTTGCAAAGGACAGCCGCTACCCCGTAAGAAACGTATCGGACTGGAGCCTTGCACAGATAACCTGCGGCGGTATACCTGCAAGCGAGGTTTCCGACAAGCTGGAATCCCTCAAGGCAAGCGGCTTGTATCTGTGCGGTGAAATTCTCAATATCCAGGGCAAATGCGGCGGATATAATCTTGACTGGGCGTGGAAAAGCGGATATACCGCAGGTATGAACGCAAGTCTTTCTTTATCGGAGTAGAAAATGATAAAATACAGCAATATCAAAATGCCGCCGGAGCATACAATAAACGACATAGCGGCATTTATCGGCAAAAAACTCAGAACATCACAGCCTGACCAGTCACGGCTGAAAATCATAAAAAAATCCGTTGACGCACGGCACAAGGACGACATACACTTTGTTTATACCGTTGCATTTGCCTGCGAAAACGAAAACGCAGTGTTAAAGAAGAACTCAGGCAACAAGAACATTTCATCATATAAAGAAATACCGTATTCCTTGCCTCAAAGAGCAAAGCTTTCAAAGCGTCCCGTGGTAGTCGGTTTCGGTCCTGCGGGTATGTTTGCGGCGCTCTATCTTGCACAGTGCGGTGTACGTCCGATCGTTCTTGAACGTGGTCTTGATGTTGACAGCCGTAAAGAGAAAGTCAGAACGTTCTGGGAAAAAGGAATACTTGATACAGAATGCAACGTTCAGTTCGGCGAGGGCGGTGCAGGTACTTTTTCAGACGGAAAGCTGAACACCGGTGTCAACAATCCGCTTTCAAAAACGGTATTTGAAGAATTTGTCCGTCACGGCGCACCCGAAGAAATCATGTATGAGGCAAAGCCGCACATTGGCACAGACAAATTGTCCGAAACCGTAAAGAACATAAGAAAAAATATTATATCGCTTGGCGGAGAGGTAATATTCGGAGCAAAATTCTGCGGCTATGATACCGAAAACGGCAGAATTAAAGCCATAAGCTATATAAAAAACGATACTGAAATTACCATTGAAACCGACAACGTGATTCTTGCCATAGGTCACAGTGCGAGAGATGTGTTCTATATGCTGAAAACCCGCAACGTTACTATGCAGCCCAAAAACTTCTCCGTAGGAGTAAGAATCGAGCATAAGCAATCCGACCTTGACCGCAGTATGTACGGAGAAATGAGCGGTCACCCGTCACTTCCCGCCGCTGACTATAAGCTGTCGGTTCACGACAAAAACGGCAGAGGCATTTATACATTCTGTATGTGTCCGGGCGGAGTGGTCACTGCGTCTTCCTCCGAAGAAAACACGGTAGTCACAAACGGTATGAGTTATTACGCAAGAAACGGAGAAAACGCAAACAGTGCCGTCCTTGTCGGAATAACTCCGGATGATTTTGAAAATGATGATATTATGGCAGGAATAGAATTTCAGCGCAAAATAGAAAAAGCCGCCTTTAAAGCGGCAGGGGCAAATTACAGCGCACCTGTATGCCTTGTAGGCGACTTTCTCAGTAAACGCACCTCCGAAAAATTCGGCAACGTAACTCCTTCCTATCCTATAGGCACAACATTTGTGCCGCCCGATGAATACCTGCCCGATTTCGTATGCGACGCTTTAAGATACGCTTTGCCGCAGTTTGCCGAGAAAATCAGCTGTTTCGGCTCTCCTGATGCGGTTATGACAGGCCCTGAAACAAGAAGCTCATCGCCTGTGAGAATAGTAAGAGATGAAACACTTTCATCGGTCAGTGTGAAAGGCTTGTATCCTTGCGGCGAAGGTGCAGGCTATGCCGGCGGCATTGTGACAGCGGCAATGGACGGACTTAAATGTGCAATGGCGGCAGTTGGCAGGAACAGCAGAAGCACCTAACTGCACAGGCTTTCCATTTCCTTTTTGAGCCTTTTTATAATACGCTTTTCAAGACGTGATATATAACTCTGGGAGATCCCGATCATATCGGCGACCTCCTTTTGTGTTTTTTCGGGGCGGTTATTAAGCCCGAAACGAAGTTCCATTATCAGCTTTTCCCTTTCGTCCAGCTTTTCCACCGCCTCAAGAAGCATTCTTTTCTCTGCCTCAGATTCTATATCCACGCTGACAGTATCATCATCCGTTCCGAGAATATCGGATAGGAGCAATTCGTTTCCGTCCCAGTCAACATTAAGAGGTTCATCTATTGAAACCTCCATTTTTTGCGGATTCGTTTTCCTCAGATACATAAGTATTTCGTTTTCTATGCACCTTGAGGCATAAGTAGCGAGCTTTATGTTTTTCTCCACGCTGAATGTGTTCACCGCTTTGATAAGCCCTATAGTACCTATAGAAATAAGATCCTCGATTCCTATACCGGTACTTTCAAATTTCTTTGCGATATAAACTACCAGTCTCAGATTATGTACAATCAACGTTTCCCTTGCGTTTTCAAAGTCCGTGTTTAGCTTTGCAAGCGTTTTTGCTTCCTCTTCCTTTGAAAGCGGAGGAGGTAAGGTTTCCGCACCGTTTATATAATCGCACTCGCATTTTCCGTTTGCCGAATTACGCAGTTTTGAAATAAGATTGCTGACAATTTCAATTATCTTGAGCATTTTACACCTCACACAAGTATTTTCGGATTGAATATCGCTTCATATTCCTGTCTTCCGCCTATCACTATACCGATAAGCGCATTGACGGGATATTTTTCTTCATTCGTTTCATCGTCAATAACAACACTTTCCGCTTTGAACATACAGATAAGTCCACCCTTTCCCACTGTGGAAAACGGCATTATTCTGACGCCCTTTATCATCTGCGTGCCTATATCCGAAATATCGCTGTTATTTTCTATCATTTCGATTGCAGGAGGTGAAACATCGGCGCACATATCACGTCTGCACACTATCACAGGCAATCCGCTGAAACAATCAACCATTCCGTTTCCGCTGTCTGCGAGTGCCGACAGCCTGCATTCCCTGCCGTTATTTTTTATGATAACAGTATACTTGCCATCGGTTTTTCCGTTTTTATCGAGTATATATCTTATTATTCTGACAACTCCGTAAGCCGCACAGGTAGACAGAATTATCGTCATCGTATCAACACCGAAATATACAGTGCCGTTTATAAACAGCATCTTCATAGGAGCGGCAAACAGCCACACACAAAGCATCAGCCCCGAAAAGACAAAGCTGACAAGCATCAAAAACAGCACGCTCACCGCATATGCACGAAATCCCGTATAACCGAATGCGACAAAAGCAATCAAAGCACAAAGAAATATCTTAAGTAAAGTAAGAGTCAAAACCATTTCCTGCGGAATGAAAATACTCAGTGATGCCACCGCACCTATGCCTGCCGCAGACAGCTTTCTGTACCATACTGTTTTTCTGTGAGTAAATACTGATACGGCAAGAATCTGAAAATATGTAACATAAAGATTTATCAGAATCAGCACATCAAGATAAATAACCATTTTTATGCCCCTCGTTTATTATAGGACAAACGGAAGTAAAAAAGTGTCGGTTTGTGATACGGACATAAAAAAACAGCCTGAGTTTCCTCAGACTGTTCAGCTTGTATAAAAAGACTGTTTTTGAAATAAACTTCTGATTTATTATCCCTATCCCCAAACCCCTTTCCCC
>ENA-ORSB01003585-ORSB01003585.1-human-gut-metagenome-genome-assembly--contig:-NODE-3585-length-10730-cov-2.420234_pt1 | contig 10730 bp, 9 predicted proteins | sample MGYA00242180_ERZ509144 | MGnify/ENA primary metagenome ERZ509144 (study PRJEB26280, sample SAMEA2338661) | human gut metagenome | biome: human gut; feature: human-associated habitat; material: faeces... | reverse complement strand
CCGCCTGCTCGATCCCGGCAGCATCCAGCACCCGAATACCGTCGCCGCACGAAGCGGCCCGCGTCACGGGAAGAAAGGGAAAACCTTCCCGAAAATTCTTCAACTGGGTTTCGAGAGCCGCCGGCGTCAGGCCGTGCTCCTCCATTTGCACAAAATCCTCTTTCGTAAACATATCGGAAACCGTTTATCAGTCACATTCATTCTCTTTCAGCAAGATCGGCGCCACATCGACCGACGCCCGACGAAGCGGGCGATAAAAAACAGCGACTCCGCCCGTTTTTCTCTTCACGCACACGGCGCCCTGCCCGCCTGTTACAAAAAGCTCCCTTCTCACTCGCATAGATCGAAACCGTCGAACGGTCGTTCTCCTTGCCCGACACAACGTCCCGCACCACTCGACCGAAAACGGCGAACTGCGGGCCCCTTTCTCTCCGCCGGGCAAAAAAGCCGTCCTCTCCTGCCTCACTCATCGGAAACATCGAACTACATTCTCTGTTTTCTACGCCCGGCAGAACGAGTGAAGTCGTTCTGCCCTCGCTTGTCGAAAACATTCAAATTAACGAAATAATTCCTAACTTTGCAAATATGATACGAGAATTTAACAATCCCGAACTCGCCCCGCGCAACAGTTTTCACGTGGCGCAACGAGCGGCACGCCTCATCGAGTTCGACCGGACGGAAGATTTGCAGGAACTCTTCGAGAAAGGGATGCCTGATCCGTGGTACGTCCTCGGCGGAGGCAACAACGTCCTCTTCACGCAGGACTATCCCGGCACACTGCTGACCCCTGTGGCACAAGGTATCCGCATCGTGGACGAACAGCCGGACTGCGTGACGATCGAAGCCGACGCGGGCGTCGAGTGGGACGACCTGGTCGAATGGGCCGTGCAGCACGAACTGTGGGGATTGGAGAATCTCGCGCTCATCCCCGGCAAAGTCGGGGCCGCACCCGTCCAGAACATCGGAGCCTACGGTTGCGAAGCCAAGGATGCGATCCGAAGCGTCGAGATGTTCTGCACAGAGACCTTCAACACGCTCGTCCTGAACAGAGAACACTGCGCGTTCGGGTACCGGGACAGCGTCTTCAAACGCTCCCTGCGGGGACGTGTAATCATCACTTCGGTCCGCTTTGCGTTGAGCCGCACGCCCCGACCCCGCCTCGAATACGGGGACCTGGCCGCAGAGGTCGAAGCGCGGGGAGGCATCACGCTGCGCAACATCCGCGAGGCCGTTTGTGCGATCCGCCGGGCCAAGCTGCCCGACCCTGCGGTGACGGGCAACGCCGGGAGCTTCTTCAAGAATCCGGTCGTCGGCCGCGAGGAGGCCGAACGCTTGTCGGCACTTTATCCCGATATGCCGCACTATCCGGCAGCCGACCCTTCGCAAGTCAAGCTGGCCGCAGGCTGGCTGATCGACCGCGCCGGACTGAAAGGCCACAGCGAAGGACGCGTGGGGATCCACCCCCGGCAGGCGCTGGTGATTATCAACCTCGGAGGCGCTACGGGTACGGAGATCGTCGCTTTCGCCCGCAAAGTGCAGGAACAGGTAAAGAAACGCTTCGGCGTGGAGATCGAACCCGAAGTCAATATATTATAAAACCGACAAGGCACTGCCTATGAACCTACTGGACAATTTCCAACGCTACATCCGCCGCAACGAGCTGGCAGCTCCGGAGGATTTCATCCTGCTGACCGTTTCGGGCGGCGTGGACTCGATGGTCATGCTCTCGCTCTTCGTGCGAAGCGGCTATCGCGTCGGCGTGGCCCACTGCAATTTCCAGTTGCGGGGCGTGGAGAGCGAAGAGGACGAGGAACTCGTACGCCGCGAGGCGGAGAAGTACGGCGTGCCCTGGTACAACAAACGCTTCGACACCAAAGGCGAGATGGAGCGCACGGGCGAATCGATGGAAATGGCCGCACGGCGGCTGCGCTACGCCTGGTTCGACGAATTGAGCCGCGAGCACGGTTACACGGTGGTAGCCATCGCCCACCACATCGACGACTCGATCGAAACCTTCTTCATCAACCTGTTGCGCGGCACCGGCCTGCGGGGTCTGACGGGGATCACCACCCATGCCGGGAAGCTGATCCGCCCGCTGATGTTCGCTTCGCGCAAGGACATCCTCGAATACGCCGTAGCACAACACATTCCCTACCGGGAAGATTCGTCGAACCGCTCGACCAAATACCTGCGCAACAAGATCCGCCTGGGACTCGTACCCCGCATCAAGGAGATCAGCCCCAAGTTCACCGACCTGATGCGTCAGAACATCGGCCGTCTGACCGACGCGCAGCTCTTCATCAACCACGGCATCCAGCGCATCCGCGAAGAGGTCATCACCACCGAAAACGGGATCGACACGATCCACATCGACCGTATCGACCGGGCTTTCCCGCTGAATTTCGTAATCTTCGAACTGCTCAACTCGACCTATTCGTTCAAAGGCGACGTGTCGGACGCCCTGGTCAGGGCGCTGGAACAGAACTCCGGCACGGGCAAGCGGTTCTACTCCAAATCCCACGTGGCGTACATCGACCGGGGACGGATTATGGTAACCCCGATCCCGGCGGACGACCCCTGCCAGGTGCAGGTCGAGGCGGGCGCCCCGCGCTGCTACTGCGGCAACTCGGTGCTCTACTTCGAGCTGCGCGACATCGACGATATCCAGGGCTTCGGCGTACCCGAACACATCGCCCAGGTGGATGCCGACAAACTCAAATACCCGCTCACGGTGCGCCGCTGGCAGGAGGGGGACTGGTTCATTCCCTACGGCATGTCCGGCCGCAAGAAGGTCAGCGACTACCTGATCGACCATAAAGTCCCGCTGCCGGAGAAGGCGCGGCAGTTCGTACTGCTTTCCGGGGATGAGATCGTCTGGCTCGTCGGGCGGCGCATCGACGACCGCTACCGGCTCACGGCCGAGACCGAAAACGTGCTGCGCATCACCAAAGAGATCATTTAAGCCATGGCGAAAAGCGGCGTAAAATTCAAAGATACGATGGCGGCCTACGACCGTCTCCGAGGCGAAATCGCGGGACGGAAGTTCGCGCCCGTCTATCTGCTCATGGGCGAAGAGGCCTTCTTCATCGACGCTCTCTGCGACCTGCTGGCCTCGACGATCCTCCAGGAGTCCGAACGGGCTTTCAACCAGCTGACCGTCTATGGGCGGGACTCCGACGCGGGACAAGTGGTGAACCTCTGCCGGCAGATGCCGATGATGGGTTCGTACCAGGTGGTGATTCTCAAGGAGGTGCAGCAACTGCGCGGTCTCGACAAACTCTCGCTATACACTTCGAAACCCTCGCCCACGACGATCCTGATCGTCTGCCACAAGGAGAAGAACGTGGACAAGCGTTCGCAGCTCTACAAAAGCATCGCCCAGCACGGTGCGGTGCTCGAATCGGTCCGGCCGCGCGATTACGAGATCGGCCCCTGGCTCGCGCAGTTCGTCGCCTCGAAAGGCTGCACGATCGACGCGAAAGCCCAGGCGATGCTGACCGACCACCTGGGCACCGACCTCGCCAAAATCTCCAACGAACTGGGCAAGCTGCTGCTCTCGCTGCCGGAAGGGACGAAGAAAATCACCGACGCACACATCGAACAGAACATCGGCATCTCGAAGGATTTCAATAACTTCGAACTCTGCAAGGCCGTCACGGGACAGAACCTCGAACAGGCCCTGCGCATCGCCGACCATTTCGCCCGCAACCCCAAAGACAACCCCCTGCTGGTAACGATTCTGGCCCTTTTCAATCAGTTCCGCGAAATTTTCCGCATCAACTACCTGCGGTGGCTCAGCCGCCACAAGGGAGTTCCGTTTCCCTCGGACACGGAACTCATAGGCATCCTGCGAATGAACAACGCCTACGCTCTGGGCGAACTGAAGCAGACCTCGGCACGGTGGGACAACCGCCGGGTGTTCCGTATCCTGGGGCTTCTTCGCGAATACGACGCCAAATCGAAGGGCATGAACGCGGGCGGCGCCCCGGACGGGGAGCTGCTCCGCGAGCTGCTTCTCAAAATCTTCCTCCAATAATGGAACGCATCCTGCTGCGCAACGGTATCCCGGAGCCGATGCCCCGCATCGAAGGCACATACCTCTATCAGACGCTTCATGTCCGGGGACGCCGCCCCCTCTGGCTCGACCGCCACACGGAGCTGCTGGCTCGCAACATACAAGAGCTTTTCGGGTTGCGCTGGGCCCCCGACCTTCGCCGGCTGGAGGCAGAGATCGCCGCCCTGCTCGACGCCAACCGTCACCCCGTCGCAGGCTCTTCGTTCGTACGCATGGCCTTCACACCGGCGGGCGACCTGCTGCTGATCCCCGGAGCGGTATCCTTCTACGACGGGTATGCCCTGCGGTCGCTGCGGCCCGCTGCGGCTGTCGTGAACTACGGCGTTCCCTACCCCGAATACCCCACCTCGGCACGCGAAGCAGCCTGCATGCTGGCTTTGCAGGCAGCGGTGACGGCGGACAACCGGGCGGCGGAAGCGGACATTGAACGGGCGGCAGTCCGGACAGGCGTACAAGCGGTGATCCGCTGCGACGGCGAGGGATTCGTGCACGTATGCGACGAAGCGCCCCTGTTCGCCCTGAAAGGGAAAAAAGGGGGGGGGGGGGGGGGGGGGGGGGGCCCGCCCGCGCCGCCCCCCCCCTGCCTCTGCTGGAGCTGGAGATCGGCCGGGAGCAACTTGCCCGTTTCGACGAAATTTTCTATGTCGATCACCGGGGCCTCACCTCGCTATCGGCCTGCGAAGGGCAACTCTACGCCGCAATCATCACCGAACGTATCGCCCGCGTCCTGAACAAATTATACTAACACATCCTGCCCGATACAAACCGGACAGGTTTCCTTTGTCCCACCCTATTTACAATACCTTCACAAAAGATCGGAATACACTCGGCATAAAAAACAGTTCGCTCGTTTCATTCTGCACTCATTTTCATTACTTTTGCAGAAAGTCGGATACATTCGGCAACACCCCCGGATCCGTTTGTTGGATTCTGTATTCATTTTCATTACCTTTGCTCCCAATGTCACACACCATCGCCATTTTTCCGGGATCGTTCGATCCCTTTACCCGGGGCCATCAGGCACTCGTGGACGATGCCCTGCGAATCTTCGACAAGGTCGTCATCGGCATCGGCAACAATGTTTCCAAGGCAGGACTGCTGCGCATCGAAGCCCGCAAACAACTCATCGAAGACCTCTATGCGGACAACCCCCGGGTCGAAGTGAGAATCTATACCGGTCTGACGGGCGACTTCGCCCGCGACCAGCATGCCTCGGCCATCATCCGCGGCGTGCGCAACACCACCGATTTCGAATACGAACGGACGATGGAGGCGACCAACCACCGCCTGCATCCCGACATCATCACCGTGATGCTCTTCACCCCGGCTCCCGTAGCCGACATCGCCTCGAGCACCGTACGCGAAGTACTGGCTTTCGGCCGCACGGTCGATGAATTCATGCCCGAAGGAATAGACATAAAAAAATACCTCTGATTACTATATTGCTATGATGGAATTTACCGCAGAAATGATCGCCGGTTTTCTCGGCGGCCAAGTCGCAGGCGACAAAGAGGCCAAGGTGCACACCGTCTCCTCGATCGAAGAGGGCGAACCCGGCGCCCTGACCTACCTGACCAACCCCAAATACGAAAAACACCTTTACAAAACCCGTGCGTCGATCGTATTGGTGAACAAGGATTTCACCCCTTCGGAACCCGTGACCGCCACCTTGATTAAAGTCGAAGACACCGGCGCCGCAGTGCTCAAACTGCTGCAAATGTATCAGGCCGCAAAACCCCGCAAACAGGGCATCAGCGAGCGGGCTTCGATCTCGGAGCGGGCGACACTGGGCGAAGATTGTTACGTGGGCGATTTCGCCGTTATCGAGGCGGGAGCCCGCATCGGCGCCGACTGCCAAATCTATCCCCAGGTCTATATCGGTGACGGCGTGACCGTCGGCGACGGAACGATCCTCTACCCGGGTGTCAAGATTTACGAGGGGTGCGTGATCGGCAGCCGCTGCATCCTGCATGCGGGTGCGGTGATTGCCGCAGGCGGCTTCGACAAGATTCCGCAACTGGGCAACGTCGTCGTCGAAGACGACGTGGAAATCGGCGCCAACACCTGCATCGACCGGGCCAAGACCGACTCGACGATCATCCGCCGGGGCGTGAAACTCGACAACCTGATCCAGATCGGCCACAACGTGCAAATCGGCGAGAATACCGTTTCCTCGGCCCAGACAGGCATCGCAGGCACTTCGAAGGTGGGGCACAACTGTTTCCTCGCGGGACAGGTCGGCATCGCGGACCACGTGACCATCGGCGACAGGGTCTGCATCGGCTCCAAAAGCGGTCTCGACAAAGACGTACCTGACGGAGAAGTACGTTTCGGCTATCCGGCGCTGCCCGGCATGCAATATCACCGCGCATCGGCCATCTTCAAGAACCTGCCCGACCTGGCACGCCGCGTGAGTCAGGCGGAAAAGGAGATCGCGGCCCTCAAGGAGAAGTAACGTCCCTGCACCGTGTCCGACCCGACGACATACCGCATCATGGGCATCGACCCCGGCACCAACTACATGGGGTACGGGGTGCTGGAGGTTTGCGGACGGGAGGTCCGATCGGTCGTGCTGGGCGACATCGACCTGCACAGGATGAACGATCCTTACGAAAAGCTGCGCTACATTTTCGAGCGGGTCGGTGCCCTCGTGGACGAATACCGCCCCCGCGAGGTGGCTCTCGAATCGCCCTTCTTCGGCGAGAACGTGCAGTCGATGCTCAAGCTGGGACGGGCGCAGGGCGTGGCCATGGCCGCAGCGTTGAGCCGCGGCATCGACGTTTTCGAATACGCCCCGATGCGCATCAAGCAAAGCATCACGGGGCGCGGTTCCGCCGCCAAGGAACAGGTCGCCGCCATCGTCTGCCGTATCCTCTCGATAGATCAGCCCCCCAGACGGCTCGATGCCACGGACGGCATGGCCGTCGCCTTGTGCCACCACTTCACAACGGCCAGCCCGCTCAACACGGCTCTGGGCGACGAGCGCGTAAAAGGGCTGGGCGGCGGCAAAAAAGCAGCTTCGAAACGCGGCTCCCAGAGTTGGGAGAAATTCCTGAAAGACCATCCCGACCGGGAGATAAAATAGCCCCCGAATTACTGACCATGAAAATAATCACCGTCCTCCTGTCCGCCGCATTCCTGTTATGCAATTGCGGGGGTTCGAACTACACCGTCTCGGGCCATTACGGCCTCGCACCGGGCGATTCGGTTTTCCTCTTCGCCAGCAACAAATCCATAATCAGCTCCGGCGTAATGCCTGCCGACACGACGTTCAGACTCAAGGGCAAGGTCGCCGGCACCGACATCGCCACCCTGAGCGACCGCGACCGGCTCCTGACGCCTACGCTTATCTTTCTGGAAGCGGGCGACATCCGGCTGGAACCCCGCGAAGAGGGCGTGTATGAAGCGACGGGCACACCTTTGAATGACAGCCTGCTGCTGCTAAACAGGAAACTGGAGGCGCTCCGCAACGAATACATCAAAATGACGCCGGCCACTCCGCACGAGGAAGTCGAAGCCATCTTCGCACGCTTTGAGGAGATTCCCCGCGCGATGATGAATGCCAACCTCGACAATATCTTCGGCCTATGGCTCTTCTCAGCCTATGAATTCCCGAATATGCTGCAGGACGACACCCGACGGGCGCAGATAAGGCCCTGTATGACTGCGTTTTCACCCGGAATGCAGGCGCATACGATCATGCAGGAACTGCAAAAGGAACTGGCGGGATTCGAAAACGCGCAGATCGGCCACCGCTTTACGAACCTCACGCTGACCGACACGCAAGGCGAACCCATATCGCTCTCGTCGCTGGTGGAACCGGGACGCTGGGTTTTGCTCGACTTCTGGGCGACGTGGTGCGCCCCCTGCTGCCACGAGATCCCCCACCTGCGCGAGGCATACGCCGCATACAAAGCCAAGGGGTTTGAAATTTACGCCGTCTCGCTCGACAACGACGAGGCAAAATGGCGGTCGTTCACGTCGGCCAACGACATGCCGTGGATCAATGTCCTGGGCATCGACGCAGACAAACGGAGCACGGCCGCCGCAGCCTATGGGATCACGTCGATCCCCGCGAACTTCCTGATCTCGCCCGACGGCATCATCATAGCGAAGAACCTGCGCGGCGGGGAGCTTTCGAAGAAACTCGCCGAAATGCTGGAATAGCCGCGGCAACAACCCCCTGATAATCCGGATGGTGTATACTTCCGGCACAAAATGAGACATCTTTTTATTAAAAAATTTGCGGAATAATTTGCGTGTTTAGGATTTTCACCCTATATTTGCACCTGCAATTCGGCACCGTAGCTTAATTGAATAGAGCATCTGACTACGGATCAGAAGGTTACAGGTTTGAGTCCTGTCGGTGTCACTCTCAAAATCAACCACTTACAGCAATGTAGGTGGTTTTTTCGTGTCTTGTTTCGAGCGGTTTTTACAGCGAAATCGGGGATTTGTTTAAACCAATGTTTAAACCGAAATTGGTTATGAACACCACCCTCACAACCGTCCTGTACACCTCTAAAACCCTATCTGACGGCACTCACCCCCTTATGTTACGGCTCACGAAAAACCGCCGAATCAAGTACATCAGCCTGCACATTTCTCTCGACGCCAAATTTTGGAACTTTGACAAAAGCCGCCCCAAGCGGAATTGCCCCGACAAGGAGCGCATAAACACCCTTATCGAAACCAAGACGAAAGAGTTGCAGGAGCAGATTTTGGATTTTAAGACCAGCGACAAGGAATACACGCTGAACACGCTTGTCGAAAAGGCATCCCGCAAGGTCGTGCGCCAAACCGTCGGTGATTATCTGAACGACTACATCGACCGTCTGCTGGTCGAGAAACGTGTAGGCAACGCCAAGACCTTTCAGGAACTCCGCACCTCGCTGACGAAATTCTGCCGTTCGCTGGACTTTTATTTTATAGACATCGACGCCGAATGGCTGAAACGGTACGAACAATGGCTGCGGGTGGAACGGCATTATTCCGACAACTCCATCGGCATCCGTTTCCGTTCGTTGCGGGTGCTTTACAACAGCGCAATCACCGACGGCCTAATCAAGAAAACGGACTACCCTTTCGACACGTTCAAAGTGAGCCGATTCAAGGAAGCCACGGCCAAACGGTCGCTGACAAAGGAAGATATTCGGCGGATTATGGATTGCGAGGTGCGGACGCTGACCAAGTACCCCAAACCGTTCCTGCAACTTGCCAAAGACTTGTTCCTGTTCAGCTACCTGTCATGCGGCATCAATCTGACCGATATTCTGCACATCCGCTATGCCGACATCGTGGACGGGCGGCTGGTTTTCAACCGTCAGAAAACGGGTAAACTCCTGTCGTTCCAACTCCAACCTGCTGCCCTTGCTATTATCGACAAGTACCGCCAACCGAACGCACATCCGCAGGATTACATTTTCCCTGTTTTAAGGCGTTCTGTTCACGTTACGGCGCAACAGCAGTACGGACGGGTGCAACGGACGAACAAGCGGATAAATCGCTATCTGAAGCTAATCGGCGAGCATCTGCACCTGCCTATCACGCTCACGACATACGTTGCACGACACTCGTTTGCAACCGTGCTGAAAAGGTCGGGAGTTTCAACATCCATCATCAGCGAATCGCTGGGTCATAGTTCGGAAAAGATTACGCAAATCTACCTCGATTCATTCGAGAACTCGCAGATAGATGCGGCCATGCAAAACTTATTGTGAGGTGGTGACAAGGTTTGAAAAAAGGTCTATCTTATAGCCCCCGAAACCAAGTTTGTCACTACCTTTTAAGGGATTATCCGCTTGTATCGGGTAGTCCCTTTTCTTTTTTCTGCGGTCGTCAGTTGCGACAGAAAGCGGAATTTTGTAAATTCGTCTTTATAAAGATACTCCTATGCAAGAAGAACAAACCTTTTACCCCGTAACGACCGAATATTTCACCGCTTGCCTGCCCTTACTGGAAAAATATTTCGGCATCACGGCAGGCTATTTCAACAAAGAACTTTCGGATGCCAAATGTCTGATACCTCACCGAGAGGGTAACAACGTAAGGTACAGCATTAAAGAGGATTGCAATCTGGTTTTGCCGTTTCGACACCTCGAATGCCATGACTTGTTATCGCTTATCAACTCTTACGGGACAATTACCCCGATAATAGAGGAAACCCTATTGCTTGTGGCCTACTGCATCCGCGAACGGCAGATCGACGAAAACGAATACAATGACCTTATTCAGTTTCATACTTGGGACATATACCAAAGCGAATGGGCACACCTGTTGCTTTTTATGGAGCAAATGGAGGCACGGACATTTCAAGGCAACGAACAGACCGCCATCACAATTCGCACCAATAATGGGGAAGCGGAAAAGATTTCTATTCCGAACAGCGATAACTGGTTATTCCGTCTGATTAAAAAGGAACTTGCAAGCTATTTTCCCGAAGTACAGACAGCCGAGAAAGCACGGCAAGATATTCAACGGCGCAAACCGTCTGCGGGGCGAAAAAAGGATAATGCCATCTATTCGGCTGTTGCATACGGCATTTACCGAATGCTCCATGAAGAAAATGCAATACCCAGCCAGCCCGATACGCCGAACGAATTATGCCAACTCATTCACGACTATACACGCTTCACGGGTTGCTATCCCGATAGTA
>ENA-ORSB01003581-ORSB01003581.1-human-gut-metagenome-genome-assembly--contig:-NODE-3581-length-10734-cov-2.472048_pt1 | contig 10734 bp, 13 predicted proteins | sample MGYA00242180_ERZ509144 | MGnify/ENA primary metagenome ERZ509144 (study PRJEB26280, sample SAMEA2338661) | human gut metagenome | biome: human gut; feature: human-associated habitat; material: faeces... | reverse complement strand
CCATCCGCTATCCACGCGGAAACGGTTTTCTTGCCGATTGGCATACTCCTTTTCAGGAACTGGAAATCGGTAAAGGCAGATGTTTGATCGAGGGAGAAAAAATAGCGATTTTATCTATCGGAAGTATCGGAAATGTAGCGAAGAAAGCTGTATCTCACTTCGAAGAATCGCTCGTCGCCCTTTATGATATGCGTTTTTTAAAACCTATAGACGAAGAATTATTACATACCGTTTTTCAAAAATTTTCTAAAATAATCACCTTGGAAGACGGAACGATTCAAGGTGGATTAGGAAGTGCTGTCGCCGAATTTATGGCCGACCACCAATATCATGCTACTATAAAAAGATTAGGAATTCCGGATAAGTTTATCGAGCACGGAACTCAACAACAATTATATGAAGAATGCGGATTCGATGAAAAAAGCATAACCCGGTGCATTCAGGAAATGCTCATAGAAAAGGATACCAGAGAATGAAAAACGAATTAAACAAACATTCAAATATAGTTTTGCCGGACTTAGGGTCTTGTTACAAAAAACTAAAACAGACCTTTACCAATCTTTCGGACGAAGAATTAAAAGGCCTGCTTCGTCCGGATTCGGTCAAATATTACAAGAAAGGTGAACTGATTTACGCGGAAGGCACAAGAATCAAAGGTTGTTATTTCATATACAGCGGAATCATCAAAATATATCAAACAGGGCATGAAGGAAAGAGCAAATTATCAAATTCGATCAGGAAGGAGACCTCTTCGGCTTCCGTTCAGTCATCCGGCACGAACCTGCTTGCACCTCTATAGAAACACATTCAGAGGCAATTCTATGTTATATACCCGATTCGGTTTTGTTAAACTTAATCCGGAATAATTCAGGTTTTGCCTACGATATGATGCAAATAGCCTGTAAAGAATTGGGCGACTCGAATCGTTACATCCGGGATATTGCACAAAAATCTGTAAAAGAACGCCTGGCCGAGATCTTACTCCTCATTGCAGATGATTTCGGTATCGAACAAGACGGAAGTTTAAAACTGAATATCACCCGTGAAGACCTTAGCAATTTTGTCGGGACAGCGACAGAAACCGTTATTCGTTTACTTTCCGACTACAAAAACGACGGATTGATCGAAGTCAAAGGACGTAAAATAAAATTATTGAATATTGAAAAACTGAAAACGATTGCAGGAATGTAAAAAATATTGTATCTTGAGGGGCATTTAAAAAGAGGAACCTTCAAAGAAATACAATATGTTACAAATCTCAGAAAAAGGAAAAAAAATCCCGGCTTCTCCGATCCGTAAGCTGGTCCCTTATGCAGACCGTGCCAAAGAAAGAGGAATAAAGGTCTATCACCTGAATATCGGACAGCCGGATATCGCTACTCCTGAAGTAGCTTTGAAAGCAGTCCGGCAAATGAAACTTCCTGTAATCGAATATACGGCTTCCGCCGGAAATCATACGCTTCGTACCAAATTAGCCGGATATTATCAGAAATTAGGGATCTCCCTGACCGAAGAAGACATACTGATTACTACCGGTGGCTCGGAAGCCATTCTGTTTGCTTTCATGAGCACCTTGAACGAGGGAGATGAAATTATTATACCGGAGCCGTTTTACGCCAATTATACGGCTTTCGCCTTAATGGTCGGAGCCAAAATTAAAACGGTAACAGCAAAAATCGAAGACAATTTCGCCCTTCCACCGATGAGTGAATTTGAAAAACAAATTACACCCAAAACCAAAGGAATTGTAATTGTCAACCCCAATAATCCGACAGGTTATCTATATTCCCCCAAAGAGCTGGAAGAGCTGGCGAAGATTGTAAAAAAACACGAATTATACCTATATTCTGACGAAGTCTACAGACGATATTGTTATGATGGCTTAAAACATTTTTCAGTAATGAATCTGAAAGGAATCGAACAAAACACCATTCTTTTCGATTCCATGTCGAAGCGTTACAGCGAATGCGGTATCCGTGTCGGAGCGATCATCACTAAAAATAAAGCAATATTGGATGCAGCCCTCAAATTCGGCATGGCCCGCCTTTGCCCTCCCGCTTTAGGACAAATTGCAGCCGAAGCCTCTCTGGACACCACCGACGAATATTTTGAAAGCGTCTATCATGAATATATCAAAAGAAGAAACTTCATGGTAGAAGCCTTGAATAAAATGCCGGGAGTGGTTTGTCCTATACCCAAAGGGGCCTTCTATTCCATAGTCAAGTTGCCTGTCGACGACGCTGAAAAATTCGCTCAATGGTTATTGGAAGAATTCGACTATAACGGTCAAACCGTTATGCTCGCCCCTGCCCGCGGCTTCTATTATACTCCCGGATTAGGCAAAAATGAAGTAAGAATAGCTTATGTACTAAAAATCAGTGATCTTCAAAAAGCGATGGAAATTTTATCCGTAGCTTTAAAGACTTACCCGGGAAAGACATTATAAATTAAGAAACAGATTAATAGGCATTTTCCGGGAAGTTTTAGCAGATAGCTTTCAGCTTTTAGCTTTTAGTTTTATCTTTGCAGCAGAAAAGAATTATTTTTTAAAATAAAATTATGACATCGGATTCCGAATTTAACACCATCAGACCCTATTGCGATAGCGAAATAGAGGCAGCAATAGAACGTCTATGTAAATCAGAAGAATTTTTGACTCTGTTTACACACCTAACTAAAATGGACCGTGCAACCATACAAGGAGCTTTACAAGGAATTCGAAGCCGTGCGGAATTTCAAGCCAAATTTTTCGGTCCGGCCATCCAATCTCTGATCAATACGACTACAGACGGAATTACAGTATCAGGAATGGAATTGGTCGACAAAAATACTTCTTATATTTTTATGTCCAATCATCGGGATATCATTCTCGATTCGGCCATCCTGAATGTACTTTTGCGTCAACATGGTAATAAATACACCCGGGCTGCTATAGGAAGTAATCTCCTGATCAACGACTGGGTAACCGATTTGGTCAAATTAGATTCTTGTTTTGTCATAGAGAGAGATATAACAGTGAGAGAAATGCTTACGAGTTCGGCTCTCCGTTCAAAATATATCCGGGAAGTCATCGAAGAAAACGAAGATTCGGTATGGATCGCCGAACGGGAAGGAAGAACTAAAAACGGCGATGATAAAGCCCAACCCAGTCTATTGAAAATGCTGAAGATGAGCGGTCCCACCCAATTCGGGATCAATTTCAGAGAACTACATATCATGCCCCTCGCCATCTCCTACGAATGGGAGCCTTGCGATGCCCTGAAAACCTCGGAATTATATACCAAAACCGTCGGAGAATATATCAAAACTCCCGAAGCCGATATGAACAGTATGCTCACCGGGCTAAGTGACTACAAAGGACGCGTACATTTTCATATCGATCAGCTCACAGATCAGGAATTCGATGAACTGGATCAACTTCCCTCCAATGGAGACAGAATAGAAGCACTCGCCGGAATTATCGATTCTAAAATTCATCAGAATTTCAAGCTTTGGCCGAATAATTATATTGCCTATGATTTATTACATTCGGTAAATAAATTCAAAGCATTCTATACCGAAGAAGAAAAGAAACGTTTTATCGAAGTGATGACTCAAAAAATGGATAAACTGGAAGGGAATATTTCCCTACTGAACAATATTTATCTGGAAATATATGCTAATCCGGTAAAAAATCAATTGAAATTATAATCCTTCGTACAGCAAGGACGAATACAATGTTTAACGGATAAGAAAAAACGATTCGCCTGCCGCATTTTAATTTTACATATAAGTTATACCCACTATGAAAATTATTCGCCTACTGATAATACTCACTGCTTTCTTACTGATGATATCGAGTGCACTATCTCTATTTAGCAATACCGATAGGACACCGGTCTATATCAACGTCGCTTCTATGGCTTGTTTAATGATAGTCGTTACACTGTTAAACTTCAAGAATAAAAATAAAAACGAACAATAATGTACAAAGTAAAACGTACAATTTACGTCGATAACCAATCGATTGACGTTTGGTTCGGATTAGTAAGCAAAACCAAAAACGGTAAAAACGGAAAATATACGGTCTATCTGTTGACCGACGATCCCAACAATCCTTATAATCACGCGGAGCCTATCTTGAGCAATATCACCTCAAAAGAAACAGCCGTCCGAAAAGCAATCGAATATACCAAAGAGCTGTTTCATAATATATTGATCAGCCAAAAAAACAACAATAAATCGCAAGAAGACAATGGAAAGAAAAGTCAGAGTTAGATTTGCTCCAAGTCCGACGGGAGCGCTTCACTTAGGAGGAGTAAGAACAGCCCTCTTCAATTATCTGTTTGCCCGCCATTATGGTGGAGATTTTCTTTTAAGAATCGAAGATACTGACCAAACCCGGTATGTACCCGGTGCAGAAGAATACATTATAGAGTCTTTGAAATGGTGTGGCTTAAAAGTGGATGAAGGAGTTGGGGTAGGTGGAGAATACGGTCCATATCGTCAAAGTGAAAGAAAAGAAATCTACAAAAAATATGCCCTCCAACTCGTTGAATCGGGAAATGCATACTACTCTTTCGATACAGCCGAAGAATTGGATGCGATGAGAAAAGAGTGTGAAGGCCGTGGGGAAACATTTATTTACAATGCCACGAGCAGAGGTAAATTAAAGAATTCCCTGAATATGGATGCCGGTAAAGTAAAACAATTGCTGGAAGCGGGTGTGCATTATGTCATCCGTTTTAAAATGCCCGAGCATGAAGATCTTCTCCTTCACGACATTATTCGCGGAGAAGTCCATTTCAACAGCTCCCTGCTTGACGATAAAGTGCTCTATAAGTCGGACGGAATGCCTACTTATCACCTGGCCAACATTGTAGACGACCACTTAATGAAAATCACCCATGTTATCCGTGGAGAAGAATGGTTGCCTTCTCTTCCCTTACATGTGTTGCTTTACAAAGCCTTCGGTTGGGAAGGCACCATGCCTGAATTCGCTCACCTCCCGCTGATCTTAAAACCGGTAGGGAACGGCAAATTAAGCAAACGGGACGGTAACAAAATGGGATTCCCGGTATTCCCGATGGAATTTACAGATCCGGCAACCGGAGAAAAATGGCATGGCTACAAAGAAGACGGTTATTTTCCTGAAGCATTCATCAATATGCTGGCCCTTTTGGGATGGAATCCGGGTACGGACCAGGAAATATTCTCCCTTCAGGAGTTATGCGAACTATTCACTTTAGACAGAGTTAAAAAGTCAGGAGCTAAATTCGATCCCGAAAAGACAAAATGGTTTAATCATAAATATTTGGTGGCTAAACCGGATGCTGAATTAGCAGATCTAGTCGACGAAATGCTTAAAGCAGAACAAATCGTTTTCGACAGGAAAAAAACCGAGAAAATCTGTAGTCTGATGAAAGAACGCTATAATTTTGTAGCCGATTTGTATGCAGACTGCCGCTTTTTCTTCGTTACTCCTACCGAATTTAATGAAAAAGATACCAAAAAATATTGGAAAGAAGATACACCTGCTTTAATGCGTGAATTACTGGAAATACTGAAGAGTATCGATGATTATTCTTTTGCCAATACGGAGAAAATCATTTCTGCCTGGATCACCGAAAAAGGCTTAGGCTTCGGTAAGGTAATGAATCCTTTCCGGGTAGCCATTATCGGTGCTGCTAAAGGACCGCATATGTTCGATGTTATCGAAATTATCGGTAAAGAAGAAACGATACGCCGTATGGAAAAAGCATTGTCCACTTTATAAAACAAAATCATGGAATCGGAAAAACAATATGCCATGTTTATTCATCTTTCCCAATTGGCCGGAAGTATCGTCGTCGGTTTGGGATGGATATTGCCTTTAGTATTGTGGCTGACTAAAAAAGATAGCTCCGAATACATCGATGCCAATGGAAAAATCGTGATGAATTGGATTATTTCCTGCTTGATTTACGGTATTGTCAGTGGTATACTTTGCCTTATAGGGATCGGTGTCGTCCTGCTCATCGCCCTGGCGATATGTAACCTGACATTTATTATCATAGGTTCCGTCAAAGCAAGCCAGGGAAACTTATGGCCTTATCCTTTATCTATTCCATTTATTAAATAAAGAAAAGCAGTTATATACATATTTGCACTTATAATCGTACATTAGGGTAAACATGTATATAAACACTTAAAGAAAATAACCGGAAACTGATATTCCGGTTATTTTTTTCTCGCTTTGTAACAATCTACAGGTGCTGTTCGTCATAGTTGAAAATTGTCTTAGCTATGAAAAAATTTATCGTAATCCTTTTATCCAACTTTATTTTCACAATCAGTTTTGCACAAACCGATGCCGCTTACCGGATCTTCGGTGAAATTATGACAGTAGAGAATAAAGTCTATAAAGGTTTCATCACTTGGAATGGGAACAAAAATTATTGGATAGATTTTTTTGAGGCCTCGAAAATTGAAAATCCTTATCGTTCCTATTTCAAAAGGAGCGACGGATTGGTTTTCAGAGCAAACGACAGGGAATTCATAACACCTCCGACACATAATTTTTGTTGCCGTTTCGGAAATATAAAAAGTATCCGGCCCACTGATGTAAATGAAATCGTTCTGCAATTAAAAAACGGAGACCGACTCACTTTGGTCAAAGGGTACTCATCGGACATAAATACCCATATACGAATTACTACTCCAACCGAAACGACCTCGATAAAATGGGATCATATCAGTGAAATTCATTTTATGGGAGCAGACAAGGAGGCCATTGCCCCCGAAACGAACCAAGTCGCCGGTACGGTAAAAAGTACCCAGGGTATATACAAGGGAATCATTTATTGGAATTCCCAGCAAAGACAAAGTCAGGAAAAAATGAACCAGATAAATATTTTTTTAAACAAAATAAAGAAGTTATATGCATTCAAAGGTAAAAACGGGAACCATACTTTCGGATTGATCCCCTTAGTCTCTCCAAACGATGACCCTGCAGATGCACAGATCAATGTACTTTACCCAGTAGAAAACATAACGATCAACATGCCCAATATCGGTAGCGTATGTGTATCCCGGGCACAATTCGAAGAATTGACGATCATCCCCATCTCCGAATTGAATTTATTGAGTTATGATGATTTTCCAAGTCCCCAAGCCATAAAAGGAGAAGTAGTCACCCGCTCGGGACAAACTTTCGCCGGTAACCTGGCTTACGATCTGGACGAGAGCTATGAATTTGAAGTGCTCGACGGTAAAAACAATACGATCAGCTACCGTATCCCGTTTCGTTACATCCGCTCCATCGCACCAAAAAATTACAAATATTCCTTTATCACGCTACGGAATAACAGTCAGCTCAGCCTGGGAGAAACTTGTGATGTCAATCAGGATAACAATGGAATTATTATTTTCAGGAACGGTCAAAATCCAGTATACATCCTATGGTCGGAAATAAAAGAAATCAATCTGAAATGATCAGGTTGTAATCATCTGAATAGCGCTTTTCTATTTCATCGAAAACCTCCCAAAGAACGTCGATCGTCGGAGCCTGTAACATTCGGATCCGAAGATCCCTGAAATGAGGTAAACCTTTAAACATAGAGGCCATATGACGCCTCATATGCAGTAATCCACGAACCTCGTCGATCCACTCTACCGATAAGAGAATTTGTTCTTTGATCACCTCGATCTGTTCTTTTACAGATAAATCGGGTAATAACTCACCCGTTTCAAAATAATGCCTGATTTGTTTAAATATCCAGGGATGCCCGATCGTAGCTCTTCCGATCTTTAAGCCATCGGCTCCATACCTCTCGAAAGCCTCTTTCGCTTTCTCCGGAGAAGTAATATCTCCATTGCCTAAAATAGGAATTTTTATCCGGGGATTATTTTTTACCCGGGCAATCGGTTCCCAATCGGCTTCTCCGGAATACATCTGAGAACGGGTACGCCCATGAATAGCCAAAGCCTGAATCCCCACATCCTGCAAACGTTCAGCAATGTCTTCGATAATGATATGCTCACAATCCCAGCCTAAACGGGTTTTTGCCGTCACAGGAATCTTAACGGCTTGTACAATCTGCCGTGTCATTTCAACCATCAAAGGAATGTCCTTCAACATGCCGGCCCCGGCCCCTTTCTGAGCAACCCGTTTCACCGGACATCCAAAATTAATATCTATAAAATCAGGCCGAACCTCCTCCACAATTTTGGCAGCTTCGACCATAGAATCGATAAAACGTCCGTAGATCTGAATCGTAACCGGACGTTCTGTTTCATCGATCGTCAATTTTTTCAACGATTTATTCACCGAACGAACCAACGCATCGGCAGATACAAACTCAGAATACAACCAATCCGCACCATATTTCTTACAAAATTTCCGGAAAGGAGGATTGGTCACATCTTCCATCGGAGCCAATATCAATGGCCTGTCTCCTACTTCTATCCCAGCTACTTTCATTTATTATTCAGATATTTTAAACATTATATTAACGGTCTTCCCGGCAAATACGCTAATTTTACGACAAAAATAAATAAAATGCAGTTGTAAGATGATGTTACTGATAAAAATCAGCCTATTATTTAGCCTGTTATTGCCTGACTCCGGAAAATGGCAAAGAATTCAGACCCCGGAATGTATTTCGTTCCTGTTTCCTAATACTCCTGAAAAGATTGTAAATACAAACAACGGGATACGTTCCACCATTTACCAAACCAAAGATCTGACCTGCGTATTTGGAATTGTTTGTTCAGATATGTCATCTAAAAAGATCAGAATAACAAGTGAATACGCTCAAATACTTTATGAAGAACTTAAAAAAGGGAGTTTATCCATCGAAACGGCGATCCTCAAAGAAGAAAAAACGATTCCTTACGAAAATATGATTATCAAAGAAATTCAATACTCTATCTATAAAGATAAGTATGAGATGACCTATATTAAAAGATTTATTTTCAGAGATAATTATATTTATCAAATATCGATAGGAGGACGTACCCGCCATATGTCTGTCATTCAAAACGAAATGGAAACATTCTTCAATTCTATATCCTTCCACGATCCTACAGAAAAGATAAACGAAGTTCAGAATTAGTTTTATTTGTAACTTTTAGCTATATTCGATCGTCATATCTGCAACATGACGAGAAAAGAATATAATAAATGCGTTGATGATTTCGCAGATGCTTTGTTCCGATTTATCGTAAAATCCAGTCACAACAAAGCATTAGCTGACGATATCGTACAAGACAGTTTCCTGATTTTATGGGAAAATGTCTCCGAAATTGCATGCGTTAAAGCGAAGTCATTCCTTTTTACCACCGCCTATCACAAGCTGATCGACACGTTTCGTCATGAAAAAAAGAATGCAGACTTTGAAAATATAAATCCGACAAGTTATTTGACCGAGGAAAAATTTACCGATTTAAATGAAATCCTCGAATTTGCACTCAATAAATTACCGCCGATACAGAAGACGGTTGTATTATTAAGGGATTATGAAAATTACTCTTACAAAGAAATTGCAGAAATTACTTCTTTATCCGAGACTCAAGTGAAAGTGTATATTTTCAGAGCCCGGAATTTTATGAAAGACTTTATTCGTAAACCGGAACTGATACTTTAATACAAATACTATTATTAACAATATATCATGAATATAAATAGAAATAATTATGAGAAATATTTCATCGACTACTTAGAAGGTACTCTTTCTAAGGATGATATTCATGATTTACGGGTATTTCTTTTGTTTAATCAAGATCTGGCGGAATTATTGGATGACATAGCAAAAATAAAATTAACCGCTCCCTCGGGCCGATATACCCGTAAAGAAAACCTCAAAAAAGATGAACTCCATGCATGTAAAGATTATTATGCGATCGCTATTGCTGAGAATTCGCTCAGCACACAAGATATTTCAGACATTAAGCACTCTTCCCGTAAACAAGAAATAACAAAACAGGCAGAAGTATACCGTCAACTGAAACTAACACCGGACACGAAAATACGTTATACCCGAAAATCCAAGCTTTACCATTCGGCTTACCGGCAATTAGGGTACAAATATAGTTCGATTGCTGCTATTCTCCTTTTGATACTGACCATCGCTATAACAGTCCTGAAGTCCGATGATATTCACCCCCAGGCAACCGAAATAACCATGGTCCTTCCGCCTGCGATCGAGATTCCTGCTATAGATCGGGTTCTATTTATAAAAGAGCAATCTTTGCCCCCGCTTCCTTGTCCAAAGCCGGTTATTCCGGTACAACCGACAAGAATCCCGGTAATGACCATCCAGGAATTACCCATTTGTGGAATAACTCCTACTTCGGTTCAGGAAGCGGCAAAAATCCGGATGAGTTCTCCTGCTTTTAATTCTTCGGAACTTATTTTAACAGAAAATGCGATAGCCTGGAAGCCTTCGGAAAGTAAATTTTTAAGTAACAACCTCTTTTCTTCTATGATCAATACAGGAAAAATGATTGCAGAAAAATTGAAAAACAATATCGGTAAGGAGTAACAAATATCCCCCTTAATCCGTCACATTCGAAATAACACATAAATAATTAAAAATAACAATCATGAAAATTCTACTCGCTATCATTTTGATTTTTCCAGTTTCTCTTTTTTCTTTCTGTTTAAGAGGCTGCACATAAGGATTCATTGGTTCCATATACTCTTTATAAACCATCTCCACCCGTGAATTAGGCATACCTCCATCTGCCAACTTCCGATTTCTCTCAGTGCTTCCA
>ENA-ORSB01003573-ORSB01003573.1-human-gut-metagenome-genome-assembly--contig:-NODE-3573-length-10764-cov-2.548604_pt1 | contig 10764 bp, 8 predicted proteins | sample MGYA00242180_ERZ509144 | MGnify/ENA primary metagenome ERZ509144 (study PRJEB26280, sample SAMEA2338661) | human gut metagenome | biome: human gut; feature: human-associated habitat; material: faeces... | reverse complement strand
CGCTCGAAAAAGATAAATGTGCAGATATGATTGTAACCGAGGAAAATCCGCTCGATGACCTCAGAGCATTACGCCATGTAAAAATGGTTGTCTCAAGAGGAACGATTACGGAAAATCCTAAGGTTAAAATCAATAAGCGTGTTGAGACTGAACTTGATAAATTCCTATAAAATAGTGTGTTTTTTTACAAATGAAATAAATTTATCGGTACTGTCGGTTGTGTAACTGCCTTTTTTCCAGATAAGTCCTATATCCTGAGTGATGGCAGGGCTTATTGGAAGACCAGTTACACCGGGCAGGTTGCGAAGCAGTGAGGCATAAAGAAAAGCCCCACCCAGGTTATTGCATACAAAGTTTCTTATAGTAAATAACTGGCTTGCGTGCAGTATTGTGTTAGGGTTAGTGTTTATGCGCTTAAAAGCAGCATCAAGTGTTTCATTCTGTACGGAGTCAGTGTTATACATAATAACAGGTTCATCCTTAATCATATCTATAGTGACCTCACGGCACTTCGCAAGCGGATGTTCTTTTGATACACAGAATACAAGCTTGTCAGTCATCAGCTTGTAAGAGTTAAGCTTATCTATCTCATAAAAATGCATATTTACAAGTGCAAGGTCAAGCTTTCCTTCCATAACCATATTGGCGGCACGTATAGAGCCGTATTCAAACAATTCAAATGGAATATCAGGATATTCCTTCTTAAATTCAATCATCATATCCGGAAAAAATATAGCACTAAGAAGAGGTGGTATGCCTATTCTTAAAGTCGGGATATCTTTGCCAAGGTCGTGAAACTGTTCCATAGTATTGTTGTATTCGGCTAAGAGCTTCTGTGCTTTCTGGTAAAATACTTCACCCTCCTTAGTAAGCGAAAGGTGGTTTTTCGTTCTTGTAAAAAGGCTTATGGAGAATTCCTTTTCAAGCTCCTTAATAGCAGTAGATATAGCAGGCTGTGTTACATATAATTCGGCAGCAGCCTGAGTTATACTGTGCAGTCTTGTGGCGGCACAGAAGTATTCTAATTGTACAATCTTCATAATATTCCCCCTTTATAGTCTAGTATTTTATAGATAATGTCAGAGATAAAAGTTAAATTCATAATAGTTTTACGTAAATTTCCTGACTTTTTTAGAAATATACATTAATTGTATACATAGTGCAATTGTTAAAAATTAACAACCTGTATTATTATTTTGTTAAAATTATAGCACACGTCTGTGAAAAATGTCTAAAACTGTCAAAAAAGCATAAAAAAAATTTATGACATCATAGTTTTTTGTAAATTTACAACAAGGAAAAGTCTTTATATAATACAATCAAGCAAGGGAAATAACAAAGCCGGCAGGATATTTTCAAAGTAAATATATAATGAATGGAGGATATTTTATGAGTCATGCAACAATAACATTATTATTCTTGTTGTTTGCAATCATAATGTTCATGTGGGAAAAAATTCCGTTAGGACTTACTTCGATGATAGTCTGCGTGGGGCTGGTTGTCACAGGAGTACTTGATTGGAAAACAGCATTTATGGGATTCATTGACAGCAATGTAATTCTTTTTGTAGCAATGTTTATAGTAGGTGGAGCACTTTTTGAAACTGGAATGGCGAATAAGATTGGAGGAATAGTTACTCATTTTGCCAAGTCAGAAAAGCAGCTTATCATAGCAATTATGGTTATCGTAGGTTTTATGAGCGGAGTGCTTTCAAACACGGGAACAGCGGCAGTACTTATTCCAGTAGTAATAGGAATAGCAGCAAAGTCAGGATACTCAAGGTCAAGACTTCTTATGCCACTTGTATTTGCAGCAGCTATGGGAGGTAATCTTTCACTTATAGGTGCGCCGGGTAATCTTATAGCACAGTCAGCGATGCAGGAAATCGGTAAGTCTTTTGGTTTCTTTGATTATGCAAAGGTAGGACTTCCAATACTTATTGTAGGTATAATATTCTTTGTACTGGTAGGACATAAGCTTCTTCCGGATAACAAGGTGCCAGATGATGACTCGGCTTACAGTAGTAAGAATGATTTCAGCGATGTACCAAAGTGGAAGCAGTGGTTATCACTTATAATCCTTATACTTACTCTTCTTGGAATGATATTTGAGGATAAGATAGGAATTAAGTTATGCATAACAGGCTGTATCGGAGCACTTGCACTTATACTTACAGGTGTTATATCAGAAAAACAGGCACTTAAGTCGATTGATTTAAAGACTATATTCTTATTCGGTGGAACACTTTCACTTGCATCAGCACTTTCAAAGTCTGGAGCTGGAGAGCTTATAGCTCATAAGGTTATTGGAATGTTAGGAGATAATCCTTCACCATATGTATTAACATTTGTAGTATTTATGCTCTGCTGTGTATTAACTAACTTTATGAGTAATACAGCAACAACAGCACTTATGGTTCCTATCTGCTTATCAATAGCAGAGGGAATAGGGGCAGACCCAAGCGCAGTACTTATGGCTTGCGTAATAGGTGGTTCATGTGCTTATGCAACACCTATAGGAATGCCAGCCAACACTATGGTAATAGGCGCAGGCGGATATACATTTAAAGATTATGCGAAAGCAGGTGTACCGCTGATACTTGTATCAACAGTAGTAAGTATGATACTGTTACCAATTTTATATCCATTCTTCCCATAGAAGATACATTTATGGGATACAAATGTGGATGGAAAATGTCATATACCTAAGAAATTATATGAATATCATATAATACATAAAAACAAGAAAAACATTAACAATAGTATAATTATTTAAGGAGGAATAAATATGTCTAAAGAAGCACAGGTAAAACAGCTTACTGATTACATGGCAAAGTTTATTGCTTACACAGCAAAGAAGCTTCCAGATGATGTAATCGCAAAACTTCAGGAGTTAAGAGATAAGGAGGATAGTCCTTTATCTAAGACAATTTATAACACAATGTTTGAAAACCAGAAACTTGCAGTTGAACTTAACCGTCCAAGCTGTCAGGATACAGGTGTCCTTCAGTTCTGGGTAAAGTGTGGTACTAAGTTCCCACTTATCGGTGAACTTGAAGCACTTCTTAAGGAAGCAGTAGTACAGGCTACATTTGAAGCTCCATTAAGACACAACAGTGTTGAAACATTTGATGAATATAACACAGGCAAGAATGTAGGTAAGGGAACACCAACAGTATTCTGGGATATCGTTCCAGACAGCGATGAGTGTGAGATATATACATATATGGCCGGTGGTGGCTGTACACTTCCAGGCAAGGCTATGGTTCTTATGCCAGGTGAAGGCTATGAAGGAGTTACTAAGTTTGTTCTTGATGTTATGACAAGCTATGGACTGAATGCATGTCCGCCACTTCTTGTAGGTGTAGGTGTAGCAACATCAGTTGAAACAGCAGCACTCCTTTCAAAGAAAGCACTTATGAGACCTATTGGTTCGCATAATGATAACGAAAGAGCAGCAAAGATGGAAAGACTTCTTGAAGATGGAATTAACTCTATAGGCTTAGGACCTCAGGGTATGGGCGGAAAGTATTCAGTTATGGGTGTAAACATCGAGAATACAGCACGTCATCCATCAGCAATCGGTGTAGCAGTTAATGTAGGCTGCTGGAGCCATAGAAGAGGACACATCATATTTGACAAAGACCTTAACTACACAATAACAACACATACGGGGGTGACTTTATAATGGTAGAGATGAGAAATGGTAAGAAAGTACTTATAACACCTGTGTCAGCAGAGGATTTAGAGGATATCAAGGTTGGCGATATCGTATATCTTGACGGAAGTATGACAACATGCCGTGATGTTGCACACAGAAGACTTGTAGAAGAAGGAAGAGAACTTCCAGTAGATGTTAGAAATAATGCAATATTCCACGCGGGTCCAATCATCAGACCACTTGAGAATGATAAGTTTGAGATGGTTTCTGTAGGCCCTACAACAAGTATGAGAATGGAAAAGTTTGAGTATGAATTCGTTAAGCTTACAGGCGTAAGAGTTATCATCGGTAAAGGTGGTATGAAGGAAAATACAGAGAGAGCCTGCAAGGAATTCGGAGCTATACACTGTGTATTCCCAGCAGGAAATGCAGTAGTAGCAGCTACAGAGGTAGAAGAAATAGTAAGAGCTGAATGGCGTGACTTAGGAATGCCTGAAACACTCTGGAACTGCCGTGTTAAGGAATTCGGCCCACTTATCGTATCTATAGATACTAAGGGCAATAATATGTTTGAAGAAAACAAGGTGATATTCAACCAGAAGAAGGATGCAGCATACGAGAAGATATCTAAAGAAGTTGGATTTATCAAGTAATTAAGTCAGACAATTTATATCTGACAAAGCTTAACCATTAATCAGCCTGATTATATGGAAAGGTATATACATTGTGTATAATGTGCAATATACAATGTTTATATAAAGGATAAACATGCATTATATAGCGATGTGATTATTTATATGATTTATGTTTATTCAGCCACAATACAATGCTGGTGCAGACAACTACTAACTAGCATTGACTGATGTATAATCATCTATTTAGTTATGGCTTACAATGTGCTAGTAAGCCATAACACAACAAGCCAGAGAAAACAGAGTACCAAAGATAAAGTATTAATCAATATTTATACTTACATTAAACCCAAACCTAATATTTTACGAGCAAAGGGCTGTTGCATCACGGATAAATGATGTAACAGTCCTTTGTTTTATATAAAAGTATATAAAAAATATGATGAATAGATAGAAGGGAGATATGGTATATATGAACAGATATAGAAAAATAATATTATTATCTCTTAAAATAGGAATAGGAAGCAGTCTTTCACTTTATGCAGCACAAAAACTTGGATTTAACTATGCAGTGTCTGCCGGAACTATAACACTGCTTTCGCTTATGAATTCAAAGTGGGAAACTATAAAGCTGTCTGGCAGCAGAATAGCTTCATTTTTAATAACAGTGCTTGCAGGATGGCTTTTATTTACACATATAAGCAGTATGTGGATAGCATATGGGATACTACTCACATTTATAGTGTTTATGGCGGAGATACTTGACTGGAGAGCAACTATTTCTGTAAATGGTGTTATAGCCGCACATCTTGTTACATATGAGAATTTCAATGATGCTGCGGTGTGGAATGAGCTTGGAATTGTTCTTGTGGGAGTCGGTTTTGCCATAGTATTTAATCTGTTTAATGGTAACTATGGGCATAAAAGACATATAGTTACTAATATGAGAGATATAGAAAACAGGATGCAGATGATTATGGGTGCGATGTCTGCGTATCTGTCCAACAAAAAAATGGAAACAGATGTATGGGAAAATATGAAAACACTTGAAAAAGATATACAGGATTGTATCAAAGAGGCATATGAATATCAGAATAATACATTTTATTCCCACCCGGAATATTATATATCGTACTTTGAGATGAGAAAAAATCAGTGCCAGATACTTCATAATCTTCATTATGAGATGAAGAAAATGCGTACTATGCCTAAAAATGCCAAAATAGCCGCAGAGTATCTGCTGTATCTTGCAGGAAATATAACAGAATATAACAATCCACAGGAACAGCTTGTAAGGTTAAAAGAACTTATTGAACATATAAAGGATGAGGAGCTTCCTGCAACAAGGGAGGAATTTGAAAGCAGCGCATTATTATTTCATATATTTATGGATATAGAAGACTTTCTGTTATATAAAAAACATTTTATTGATAATCTTGATAAGACACAGAAAAAGCACTACTGGAAAGCAGGTTAGAAGAAGAAAAGCACTGTAAGATTGTTGTAAGATTGATGCGTTAATCTAGTAATAGATTAAATATACGCAGCCTGCCGTATAATAAGATATCATATTAATAATAATTCAATTAAGAAGTGATACAGAATTAATAGATTTATAGTATAATAAGATGTTATATTAGTAATAATTCACGTCAGGTCCGTATAGGGAAGGAAGAGTGACAACGTGAATATACTAAAAATAACATTTAAAAGTGTGAAAAGAAGGTACAGGCAGATTATAAGAGCTGCACTTACAACACTTCTTGCAGTATTTTTTGTGACGGCTGTTCTTATATTTCAGGAGAATATGTATCAGTGGCAGATGCAATCTAATAAGGACAGATTTGGCGACTGGTTTGTGATGGATATAGGAAGTAAGAATCCGGACAGTAACCTGACAGATAACAGCTATATCAAGGAACCTGTAAAGGTGTCAAGAAGTGTATATGTGCTTAACAGTGACTGGGAAAATACAGGCTTTTATGTAGGAAGTCTGCCACAGGATTTTATAAAACAGTCACATATTAAGCTTGATGAAGGAAAGCAGCCGGGGAATAGTGATGAGATAGCGATGGACTGGAATACGCTTCTTTCACTTGGTTATACGGGTGAGATAGGAGAGGATATAACTCTTTATTATAGTGAGAATAATAGTATATCCAACGAAGATAAGAGAAAAACAAAGACCTATAAGCTTGTAGGAATATACAGGAATTATACGAATATCTGGAACAATGGAAAGCAAATTCCGTCAGCGATAGTAAGTGAGGATGAATTACAGAATTTTAAGTATGATACAAGATATGTATACATATACCCTATAAAAGACTTAGCAAAGATAGATGATTATAACTCTATATTTAACTCTTTAAATGAAGCAACCAGCAAAAGTTATATATACAATTCCGGAGTGTATGATTATAAGCCATGGGGTTCTGCCAATATATATCTGTATATGTATCTTATTGTCATGGCGATAGGAATAACAGCACTTTCTTATCAGCTTATAGAATATAAGAATACGAGAAAGCAGTCCTTTAAGAAGTATGCAGCATTAGGTGCAGACAGCTCACAGCTTAAGATTATGTATATAATTGAAAATGCACTCATTATAATTCCGGCAGCTATAATAGGAATTGCAATAGCATTTTTAGCAGGCGGAATTATAGGACATATGCTTGAACAAAGAACCGGATTTGCATTTTACACAGTCAACAGTTCAGTCATATTAAAGAGTATAATATCTGTTGTTATTGCAGTTATTATTGAAGAGATTGTTGGTCTTTTCTCTAATATAAATGCTATGGCTAAAGAGAAACGGCTTAAAAACAGGAGCAGGAAAACTATAGTTCCCGTTGAAGTACACAAAAGCAGTACAGAGCTTAATAAAAGTGCCAATATACAGGCGGATAGTCATAATAGTGGCAGTAATAAGTCGTCATATAATAAGTCAAAGCTTAAGGTTGGTAATCTGTACAGCACAATAACACACAGGTTAATGAAACGTGATGGCGCAGGTGTGATTATAGGTGTGAGATTATTTGCATTATTTATATGTATAGTACTTATATTCAGTGTTATGAAGATATCCACTTCTATTAAGGAATATAAGAGTAATGACTCACTTCCGGATATATATGGATATCTTGACCCGGCATCATCTAATTATATAACAGAGATGAATTATATAACGTATCTGAAAGATTATGACAGTTATCCATCTAAGTCTTTTGATAAAAATGTGTACACGAAAGTTGACTTTTTAAGTGATGCAAAGGAGTCTTATACCAGATATCCTATGAAGTATGATGAAATATATGAATTATTTTCTGAACAGGATAGAATACAAAAGTTTTTTATGCCGCTTGTGAATAAATCAGACCGTGTAGTTATGTCGGAATTCAGGATATCCAATTCACAATATATGAAAGATGGCAATACTAATCTTATGAGCGGAATACAATCAGAGATTATAGATGGATTAAGTGAAATACCGGGGATAGTGTCATTTGATTATTCTATATATGAAACAGAAAGAGCATGGTACTGGGATAATCAGGATTACCATAAGATGGGCTCTTATAAGTAGGGGAATAAAATTAAAAACAGCCCTTCCGGTGTGGCAGCTATAACAAAGGACCCTGTATATGGCGACAGATATATGTATGCAACAGAGTATGTAAAGCCTACAAAGCAGATATATGATATAGCAGGTAAATATATAGATAAAGAAAATATAAGCTATGAGGACTTTGCGAGTGGTAAGCAGGTTATAGTATTTATACAGGATAACTGTGAAGGTGAATATGATGATACTTTGAAAGCCGGAGATACACTGTATTATAATTATTATAATATTCCTTTTGGAAATTGCAGGAGTTATATATTTGGCATAGAAAAATATCCGATATATCCATATGACATACCATTTTTTAATAAGTACAATAACAGTGGAAAGATAGATTTATATGTCACAGAAGTGGAAAGTACAAATACACAGTCATTTGATGGAACACAGAAAGGATTAGAGATAGAAACACTGTATGGAGCCTGTGTATCACCTAAAGTAGCGGCAGTTATAAAGGTAACAGATGAGGTAAAGGCTGACTTTAATGGAATAATTCCTGATTATGGATATTATACTTCACTTGCCAGCGAAGAGCTTGCCAAGCAGGCATTAGATAATCAGAAAGACCTTATGAGAAGAATAACAGGCGAAGAGCTGACAGATGGAATAGACTTTGAGCTTCAGTATAATCAGATTAGGATGAACTATGACCTTTCATCAACATTTTCTGCTACTAACAATAAAGTTGCGCTCTATCTTAAGAGTAATAATATAACATATAAGTCAAATGTTGATTCTAAGAATGTATACAGGACACAGCTTGTCAATAATATATTACAATATGGTATAACTATATTTGCAGTGGTTATTATACAGCTTCTTATAATGGCGATAATAATAAGAAACAGAATAGCAGGCAGACGTGATAAGTTCCTTCTTTTCAGAAGAATGGGTATGACTAAGGGTAAGCTGCTTGGCATATGTATGAGAGAAGCCTTAAGAGAGTCGCTGTGGTGTATATTTACAATGCCACTTATGCTGATTTTAGAACTGCTTATATATTATGGAAGTATAAGAAGGTTGAAATGATTATGCGAAATATTTTTACATACAGAAGGAGTGTTTTCGCGCAGACTTAAGATACATAAAAAAGTGTAGAAATGAGGAATATTATGGAAACTATATTACAGGCTAAAGATATATCAAAAACATATCATACAGGAAGTGTTGATGTATATGCGTTAAAGAAATGCTCACTTGAATTCGGCAAAGGTGAGTTCACGGCTATTATAGGAAAGAGTGGTTCTGGAAAGTCAACACTGTTAAGAATACTGGGAAGTATGGATACCTCTGATTCAGGTAATATTCTGATAAAGGGTGAGGATATCACGCATATGAAGGATAAGAAGCTTTCTGCTTTCAGGAGAAGAAATATAGGCTTTATATATCAGGATTACAGTCTTTTTCCTGAATTCACAGCTTATGAGAACATAGTTATGCCAATCCTGCTTGATAAAAAGAAAGCAGACGAGTCAAAGGTCGATGAGATACTTGAAGAATTAGAGATAAGCCACTGTAAGAATAAGTATCCATCTGAAATGTCTGGTGGTGAACAGCAGAGAGTTGCAATAGCAAGGGCACTTATAACCAATCCGGCAGTTATATTTGCAGATGAGCCTACAGGCAATCTTGACGCAGGCAGTGCAAAGACAGTTGCAGAAATGTTATCAAAAGCAAGCCAGAGGTATGACCAGACTATAATTATGGTAACACATGACAGGCAGATGGCAGATTATGCCGACAGAATAATAACTATATCAGATGGTGAGATAAAGTAATGGCATTGATACTTATATTAGAGGATGATGAGGTTATAAGAGGACAGTTGGCCAGAATGCTTAAGGATAAAGGACATAATGTAGAGGAGGCAGCAGATGTAAAGGAGTTTGACAGTAAGCCACACGATAATATCTCTCTTTTTCTTCTGGATGTGTATCTTCCTGACGGTGATGGCTTTAGTGTATGCGAAAAACTGCGAAAAAACGGAAATATGGCACCGGTCATATTCTTAACATCCTGTGATGACGAAGAAAGTATAACTAAAGGACTTGATATAGGCGGCGATGATTATATAACAAAGCCCTTCAGAATGTCAGAGCTTATGTCAAGAATAAGCGCAAACCTGCGAAGACAGGCGATGCTTGATACAAGGAATTCCAAGCTGTATACATTAGGAACACTTAGTATTAACTTTAATACACTTGAGGTAAAAAAGGCTGGAAAGGATATACAGCTGTCCCCAACAGAATTTGCATTGTTAGAGATACTTGTATACAATCGTGGTCTTATTGTAAAAAGAAATATATTTTTTGAAAAACTGTGGGACAGAACAGGAACATTTGTTGAAGACAATACACTTACTGTTACTATAAGCAGACTTAAAAACAAGCTTGGCAGGATTGATGGTTCAGATGAGGCATACATAGACACTATAAGGGGAGTTGGCTACAGATGGAGAGAGCATTAAAAAAGAGAATGTATATATATACGGGAGTATTACTTGTATCAATAATAGCTGCGGTTGCGGTAATTACAATATATTATGAATACAGATTAAGGTATATGGTAACATCATTATACGGGCAGGATTCACAGGCAGGAAAGCAGTTATTATACATATTATTTTATGGTACACATGGTAATATACCGGTATCTGATTATCCAAAGGTGTTACAGGAGGCAGGATATACAACCAATGGGGCATGGTATATGTTTCTATATGGAAAAGTATATATACCATTTCTTATTGTAGGAGTAATAGTGGTTTTTGTTATAGTTCTTGCAATCTATAATATTGTAAAAATCGGACATCTTATGTGCCGTTGCAAGCTGGATTACTGCAAA
>ENA-ORSB01003566-ORSB01003566.1-human-gut-metagenome-genome-assembly--contig:-NODE-3566-length-10786-cov-3.018078_pt1 | contig 10786 bp, 8 predicted proteins | sample MGYA00242180_ERZ509144 | MGnify/ENA primary metagenome ERZ509144 (study PRJEB26280, sample SAMEA2338661) | human gut metagenome | biome: human gut; feature: human-associated habitat; material: faeces... | reverse complement strand
CTACCTCCGGCTCATCAAATTCCGCCGTCACGTAGAATCCTCTGGAATTCTCCACGATATCCGCCACGACACCCTCCCTGTTCTTCAATCGGTAACGGAACGGAATATTGGGGGACATTGCCAGGGACGGATCTATGGTATAGTAATAGTTGCTGGGCAGAAGTCCCTCGGTCACTGTGATCTTCTGTCCGACCTCCAACAGTCCCGGCCGCTCCATCTTGAATTCTATCCTGCGCATTTTGACTCACCAGCCATTCCCGGCATAATGTGTTTTCGCCGTTTGAGGTTTATTTTACCAGTAACTTACAGCGCTTGCAAGAGTGTGTTTCATTTCTGACCTGCTGCTTTTCCCTATTTCACCGCCGGACTCTCCAATACTACCGCATGTGCGATCCCCGGCACGCTTTTACCTTCGTTGAAACTGGTCTTACTGAGCAGGGCGCCGGTGGGTAGAAAGAGGACTTTTTTCCACTCGCCGGATTCCAGCTTCGGCAGGATGTATGCCGCCAGGGTCACAGCGCTGCATCCACAGCCGCTGCCTCCGGCGTGGGTGTCCTGGGCTTCTGCGTCAAAAATCTCGATACCGCAGTCCATGTGCCGGTCGGCGATGTCAATTCCCTTTTCCCGCAAAAGATCGATCAATACCGTCTGTCCCACGCTTCCCAGATCCCCGGTGATGATCCGGTCATATTCTTCCGGGGTCACATGAAAATCTTCCATGTGACGGGCAACGGTGTCTGCAGCGGCCGGTGCCATGCATGCTCCCATGTTCATGGAGTCTTTCAGGCCGTAATCCACGATCCTTCCGGGAGTCATGCCGGTGATGTGGGCTCTGCACTTCTGATTTAGTCCCAGGGCAAAGGCTCCGCTTCCCGTCACCGTCCAGCTGGCAGACAGAGGTCTCTGGCTCCCATAATCTAACGGAAAACGGAACTCCTTCTCCGCCGTTCCAAAGTGGCTCGATGTCACCGCCAGCACCCGGTCACCGTATCCTCCCGCGACTGCCATCGCGCCAAGCGAAAGCGCCTCTCCCATCGTCGAGCAGGCACCGAACAGGCCGTAGAGCGGGCAGTTCAGATCCACCAGGCCGAACGATGATGCGATTGACTGTGCCAGAAGATCGCCCGCAAAAATCATGCGGATCTGCTCCGGCCTCACATTGGCTTTCTGCATTGCCAGCTTCGCGGTGGCAAGCTGCAGTTCACTCTCGCCCTCCTCCCAGCTCTCCTGCCCGCACATCGGGTCCGAAAGCGTGTGCGAAAAGTATTCGCCCAGCGGTCCATCCTTTTCCTTTTCTCCTACAATCGCCGCGCTGCCCTCGATATAGACGGCTTTGGCAAACGAGATGCTCTGCTTTCCTGTCATCTGTCTCATCGGCAAATTCCTCCGTTTTCTTATTTTGCGTCTTACCATTTCTGACCTTCAGTATTTCCGTTTTTTCCATTCTTACGCATGATTTTCCTGTTTTAGGGAACTCTGTACGCTGTAGCACAAAAATCCTGTTTCAGAAACTTTTAGAGGAATCTTTTTCATGAGTGAAATGCTGTATCTTCAGACGGAGCGGAATATCAAAATCACCAGTCCCGTCGTGACGCTCGGCGATGTGGCGCAGCTTTCCTGTTCAGACGGCGCTGTCCTCGCCCGCAATCAGGTCCGCCGCGTGGCGCATCTTCCCGATGACGGATACGGGCGCTACGTCTGCTCCGCCTCCCCCCTCGTCCGCCTCGTCACGGAGGCCGAGGAGCACGTCGATGTCACCCATATCGGCGAGCCGAATTTTATTTTAACGTACGAGGATCCGCATCAGAAAAACACCTGGATCAGCTGGTGCAAAACGATTCTGGTCGGCATCCTTACGTTTATCGGAACTGCGTTTTCCATTATGACCTTCCACACCGACATCGGCGTCCGCGAGCTGTTTTTGGATGTTTACACCCGTTTTCTCCCGCAGATGACGCCCGGATTTTCGGTGCTGGAAATTTCATATTCCATCGGCATCGGCCTTGGCGTCGTGCTCTATTTCAACCATTTCGGACGGCGGAAATTCACGCAGGACCCGACGCCGCTCGAGGTGGAAATGCGGGTCTACGAGGATGATATCGATACGACCATTATCGAACAGAACGACCGCTCCGGTAAAGGAAAGGAGGCTTTTCATGCGAATCCTGCCAGAGATCCTGCTGGCCATGGCCGGTCTTAGCCTTGGCTTTTTCATCGCGAGCGGCCTTGTCGCGCTTGTGATCGGCCTTGGCATCGTGACACGGTACGCCGGCATCACAAAGACAGCAGGGAGCCTGCGTTTTTACGAATGCTGCTGTATGGCCGGGGCGCTGTTCGGCGATCTTTTCTCGCTTGGCACCTTCTCGTTTTCCCTGCCATCCTGGACGGCCGGTGTGTTCTGGCTTTTTGCGGGCATTTATCTGGGAAGCTGGATCATCGCGCTCGGCGAAGTCGTCAACCTGTTTTCGATCCTCTGCCGCCGGATCGGACTGACGCGCGGACTGCCGTTTGTAATTCTCTGCATGGCGGCAGGGAAAATCGCGGGCTCTCTCTATTATTTTGCAAGTGGATTTCAATAAGAACTGGAGGTAAGATGTGATGCAGAGTTTAAAAAGTGAACGGGCAAAAAAAGAATACGAACAGTTTGTCAAAGAGGTGACGCCAAAGCAGAATCTCTTCTGCAATATGGCAAAAGCCTTTATCGTCGGCGGTCTGATCTGTGTCGTGGGGCAGATTCTGCTCCATATCGGCAAAACGCAGTTCTCGCTCAGCAAAGATGACGCCGGCTCCTGGTGCTCGCTGATTCTGATCCTTAGCAGTGTGATTTTAACCGGCCTCAACATCTATCAGAAAATCGTCACCTTTGCCGGCTGCGGTGCGCTCGTCCCGATCACCGGCTTTGCCAACTCGGTTGCAGCTCCTGCGATTGAATATAAAAAAGAAGGACAGGTCTTCGGCATCGGTGCGAAAATTTTCACCATCGCCGGACCTGTCATTCTGTACGGTGTCTTTGCAAGCTGGCTGCTCGGCTTTCTCTATTGGCTGTGGACCGCTGCCGGGAACTGGTTTTAAATCAGTTCCGCAGCGCTTCCGCCTCTTCTTTTGTGCAGCCCTCGCGGCTGTAACGGGCTTTTTCATAGCCGTCGTGCAGCCGTCTCATGCCGTCGCCGGAAAGCTCGTTTCTCTCTTCCAGCTCCGCCGGGGTTTCGGCTCCGGTCGGCTGGTATTTTCCGGCTTTTTTGATCGTTTTTTTATACTGCCGGCGGATACGCATATTCGGGGAGAGATAGCCCTCTTTCTTTTCCCGCCGCCACGGCAGATTTTCCCGTTCGTCGTTTCCCTGATGCAGGAAGAGAACTTCGTCCTCCTCATCCTCTGAGAAGGCTTTTCCCGCATTTTTTACGCTCTGGTAAATCGCCCGCAGAACCGCGATTCCGACGGCAACCATCACAAGATACATGACCGCCGTAAAAAGATTCTGGATCCACTGCGGCATCGGTTTGTACTCTTTGTCCCCCAGCATATCGGACAGATCGGTCTGCTCCATGCCCTGCGGCGTCTCGGCCTCCGGTGTTTCGATCGTAAGATCGCTTTCCAGCTCTTTCGGCTCATAACCTGCGATCGCCTCCGCAATCGGATCCTTTCCGTAGAGCGCCGATGGGAGCACGAACAGTACCAGAAGGAGTACTGCAATTTTCAGGATCAGTTTTCCCGTCCGCTGCATCGTCTCCACCGGGAGATTGGCGATTTTCTGATGGTCACGGATGAACCCGTGCATGCCGTCGAGGTACTGGCAGAAGAAGCACAGAAATACATCTGCAAAGAAAAACCAGAAGATCAGATGCCAGTAGAACGGCATTTTCATCAGCACACCGATCACATACTGTATCATAAACCAGAGAAAATGAAGGGGCTTTGGCTCATCGAGGAGCGTCGGGATCTCCCACGCTTCCATATCCGCCAGCGGCATTGAGCCGGCCGGCAGTTCCTGTGCTGCTTTCTTTAACTGGCCTTTGCGGATTCTGACATAGCCGCGGATCAGGAAAATCACAGCGGCCATAAGACCCGTCATCACGCCGGAAAGGCTCTCCAGAAATGCAGGAGAAATACCGTTCTCAAACTTGTTTTTTCCATCGTTTGCCGCCGCAGCCGCTTCAATTACCGCTGCCGCCTGCACACTGAACAGGGAACAGAAAAATTTCGCTGCCAGATACGTCACCGCGCAGACCGCAATTCCGCCAAGCAGAAACTGCCAGAGTGCTTTCGTTTTCCGGATCAGAATCCAGCTTGCGGCGGCCGGAATCAGCAGCAATAAGGATATGGCGCAGAAATACAGCGCCTCCCTTCCCGTCAGCTCCAGAAAACCGGCGGCAAAGCCATAGATGCCGGCGAATAAAAGCCAGACATGAAGCCAGGTCAGCGGGATCTGTACCGGTGTCTTTTTTATTTCCATGGTTTCACCTCCCAGCCGATTGCGGTGTACGCACGGTTCTGCTCCGACGGAACTTCTTCGCCCGGCAGATACGGAATCACCCACAGCACCTGATTCTGCGCACCGGAGAGCAGATGAAGCGCCTCACGGACCTCATCGGTTCTGTTTTTGGATACGACAACGTAGGTGTGGCCGGTGAGCTCTTTTTCCGCCTCTTTGTGCAGAAACTCCGCGCTGCCTGTGAGATTGCCCCCAAGCTGCACGCATGCCAGTTTCCGGTTCAGCTCCGCTGTTTTTCCGGCGCCCGCTGCCAGATGGGCACGCAGCTCCTCGCCGGTCTCCTCATCTTTCGCATTGCTCTTCACCCACAGATTCATCTTGTTTTTCACCATCCGCGCCGCAAGCGAAGACGTGATGCGGATGCTCTCCTCGACCTGCGCTTCCTCGCGCAGAATGTTGGCGTCCTCGATATCGAGAAGCACCGTAACTTCCACGCTCGTCGTCGCGTCAAACTGGTTGACCATCAGATCTCCCATCCGTGCCGACGATTTCCAGTTGATGCGGTTCATCGGGTCTTCTTTCCGGTAATCGCGGATACCGGAAAATTCAAACGGGTCCTCGTACAAGCGATTCCGTGACAGAACCATGCCCGACACGGCACGGCAGATCATCTGAATCCGTGCAGTATCGACCTGGCGCGGGTAAACGTACATCTGTGTCTGCTGCGGGTAATCGCTGTAAAGGCCCTCCCGGAAAAAGAGATCGTACGCTACGGCATGCGCACCGGTGATCTCGTAGAATCCTCGTTTTTTCGCCTGAAACGGCAGTGTTCTCGTGACCTGCTGATGAAACAGGAACGAAAAGACATCGCGTTTGTAGCTCTGGTCGGTGATGCTCGCGTTTGCTTTTGCCTCGCGGTCGAATTCCAGATTGCGGCTCATCGAAATGCCAAGCTCGAGTGCCGGAATCGGCAGCAGTTTGTCGTTTACGACGACCTCTTTTAACGTACTCTCCTCGCCCTCATAGATCGCGGAATCCTGGAAGATGACCTGGATTTTCAGATTTTTCTGCCAGTTTTTCTGGTACAGCTTTTTCTGCAGAAACCAGGCGAGCGCCATTCCAAATAGTAATAAAAGAAGCATAGTCCGTTACCTTCCTGACCAGTTTTCGGTCGGCAGATCGATGCGGTTTAAAATTTCCTCGATCACCGATTCTGCGGCTCTTCCGTCGTCTGCGCCGATCTGCATGGTGAGACGGTGTGCGAGTACCGGAACAGCCACGGTCTTGAAGTCCTCCGGCACAACGTAGTTTCGTCCCTGCACCAGCGCGTGGCCCTGTACGGCACGTAAAAATGCGAGTGTTCCACGCGGGCTCACACCGCTTGCAATTTTGCTGTTGACTCTCGTCTCCTGTACGATGCGGACGAGATACTGTACCAGTTCCGGATGCAGGTAGACTTCTTTACACGCCTCCTGCAGGGCACGGATTTCTTCTTTTGGGCAGACGGACGACAGCTCGGCGAGCGGCTCCTCGGTCAGGAAACGGGCGATCATCTGTGTCTCTTCCGCCGGGCTTAATGCTTCCATCGAAAGTTTCATTAAAAAACGGTCCATCTGCGCCTCCGGCAGCGGGAAGGTTCCGAGTGTCTCGAGCGGGTTCTGCGTGGCGATGACGAGGAACGGCTCCTCGAGCGGCCGTGTCACACCGTCCACGGTGATCTGGCGCTCAGCCATGCACTCGAGAAGGCTGCTCTGCGTCTTCGGCGTTGCACGGTTGATCTCATCGGCAAGCAGAATGTTGCAGAAGGCAGGGCCTTTCGAGAAGACAAACTCTCCGCTTTTGGCATCAAAATAATTGAGACCGGTGACATCGGACGGCAGTAAGTCCGGTGTGAACTGGATGCGGCCGAACTCTGCCTCGACGGATTTCGCAAGGGATTTCGCCATGACCGTTTTTCCTGTTCCCGGGACATCCTCGAGCAGGATATGACCTTTGGCAACAAGGCAGGTCAGGACAAGCTCAATCGTGCGCTCGTTTCCGATCATGACCTTTGCGATATTTTCTTTTAATTGCTGCAATACATTATTTTCCATGTTTTGCTTCCTCCAATAGTAAGATTTAATAAAAAAATCCACCCCTAGCTGCTCTGTTTTGTGAGAACAGCACGATAAATTTATTTTACAGCACATATTTTCGGAAGACAAGCAGAAAAAGGACGATGCTGTACATACTTTTCACAGCATCGCCCTTTACGGTTTCTTCTATAAAATTAGCTTGTCTCTTACAGTGCTTTCCGGTACAGCGCCTCGATGTCCTGCTGATGGGACGCTCTCGGGTTGACGGCGATGTTTCCGCTCTTCATCGCATCTACCGCCATCGGCACGATTTTGCTCTCGATCTCCTCTGCCGTCACTTCTTTTCCCTTTGCTGCCTGGCGGATCGCATCGGTCAGGCTGGCCGGGATTCCGATGGCTGCGGTCAGCTCGCGGATCGCGCCGACCAGCATCATCGGCTCAAATTCATCGGCGTATGCCGGGATTTCGCTGATGTAGTTGTAGATCTTCAAATATCTTCCATGGTCTGCCAGTGCATTGTACTCTGCGATGACCGGAAGCAGAACGGCATTTGCCACGCCGTGCGGCACATCGAAGAAGGCGCTCACAGGATGACTCATTGCATGGACATTTCCAAGTCTTGCGTAGGAAAATGCAATACCCGCGAACAGCGAACCGGTCAGCATCGCCTCTGCGGCTTCGAGATCGGTTCTGCGCGCCACGAAACGGCGGATATTTTTACCGATCAATTCCATCGCTTTTTCTGCCATGGCATCGGAGAACGGAGATGCGGCTGTGGAAATATAAGCCTCCTCCGCATGGATAAAGGCATCGATACCGCACGCTGCCGCAACGGATGCCGGAGCGGAAGTTAAAAGTTCCGGATCAAGAATGGCATACTCCGGCAGAAGTTCATAGCTGAATACGGTCAGCTTGTAATCTCTGCTGTGGTCGGTGATCACGGAAAATGCGGTCACCTCGGAGCCGGTTCCCGCAGTCGTCGGAATGGCAATCAGCGGGACAATTTTTCCCGGCACTTTGTGTGCGCCTTCGTATTCCGTGATGCTTCCGCCGTATTTTGCCGTCACGCCGACTGCCTTTGCTACATCCATCGGAGAGCCGCCGCCGAGTGCTACGAGAAAGTCTGCACCGGAAGCAAGATAGCTCTCGGTTGCTTTTTCTACTGTCGTCACAGACGGATTCGCCTCAATATCTGTGAAAATATCGGCTGCGATGCCTGCCGCTTTCAGGCTGTCCGCTGCTTTGTCCACAACGCCCATTTTTTTCAGGGTAGGACCGGAAAGAATCATCGCATGGGTTCCGCCCATCTTTTTGGCACACTCCGGCAGTTTGGCAAGCGTTCCTGCTCCGACAATAATATTCTGTGGAATCGAAAATTCGAATGGATTCATCTTATTTTTCCCCTTTCTTTCAGAAAGCGTGCCGAAAATTTTTCTTTCCGACACGCTTTGTTTTATCCTATCTCAGCTTCAGCCAGCCATTTTTGCAAGGACACGGTCGATTGCTGCATCGATGACAACGTCGAGTTCCGCATCGTCTGCCTCCGGCATCAGGGACGCTGCGTCCTCGTCGGAGATCAGCTCGATCAGACTGCCGAATTTCTCTTTATATTTGAACTTGCAGACTGCAAAGAATACAACACCGAGGAGGCTCCAGCCGCCTACCATCAGCCACTCCTGCCATACCAGTGTTCCGCCGGAACCAGGAATGCAGTAAACAAGCACCATGCATCCGGACATCAGAACCGCCATCGTTCCAACAAATTTGTATGCCGGAACACGGTACGGACGCGGCATATCCGGCTCTTTCTTCCGCAGGATCAGGAAGGAAAGAGATACCATACAGTAGGCAAGACAGCATCCAAAGTTACCTGCATCACAGATCCACACCATCATGCCTCGTCCTGCAAACGGAGCCAGCATAGTCAGCGCGCCGATCAGGAACAGGGCGTTGATCGGAGTTTTGTGCTGCGGATGAAGCTTTGCGAACATCGGCGGAATCATGTAGGATTCAGCCATAGAGTACAGGGCACGGGAACCGCCGATCATAAAGGAGTTCCAGGATGTGATGATACCGCACATACCGCCGACGATGATGACTTTTGCCATAACCGCTGTACCGAACGCTTTCGCCATCGCATCTGCTGTGACAAGTCCGGTTCCTGCTTCCGAGCTCAGGATTTCGGACGGGTTCAGCACATAGCCGACAGCCAGGATAACACAGGAATAGAAAACAACAGCGAGTACAACGGAAAGAATCATCATTTTACCGATTTTCTTTAACGGAACGTTGATTTCCTCTGCTGCCTGCGGGATAACGTCAAAGCCGATGAAGAAGAACGGGGTAACAACAGCAACTTTGATGATGTTCTGGAACATCGTTCCGGTGCTCTCGCCGACGAACATCTGTCCCTGCAGATTGCTGGAATCTCCGTTGATCACGGATGCCACAATCAGAAGGATACCAGCACCGCCGATGATACAGGTAAGGACCGTCTGCAGAACGGCTGCTGTTTTTGCGCCCAGCACATTGATCAGTGTGATGAGGAACGCTACAATAACGGCTACGGCTACCCAGGAAGCATAGATATCAAATCCTGCCACGCTGTACATATAGCCTTTCAGGAATCCCGGCCACAGATATGTGATGATGGTTGGGAAGGCGCACGCCTCGAAACACGTAACACTGACGTATCCTAAAATAATCGCCCAGGTACAGATGAACGAACCGTTCGGGCCCATCGCCTTGTAGCTGAAGACGTGCTCGCCGCCGCACTGCGGCATCGCTGCAGTCAGTTCTGCGTAAGTCAGTCCGATGAAGAAGATCATGACACCGCCGATCGCAAACGCAATTGAAGCTCCTACAACGCCGCCCTTCTGAATCCAGCTTCCTGAGGATACGACCCAGCCCCAGCCGATCATGGCTCCGAAAGCGATGACGAGAATATCCCATGCACCTAATACTTTGTCAAATTCTGATTTTTTCTGTTCCATGGCTTATTCCTCCCCGCTTCCGTATTTCTTCTGAATCAGTTCCTCGAGATACTCCGCTGTGCCCTCCACACCAAGGAATGCACTGTTGATCAGAATGTCTCGGTTGTGCCGGTCTCCGCGGTTGCTGCCGGTCAGCGCCAGATGACGCTTGTGATACCGTTTGTCCTTCTCGAGCAGCAGAATTTTTGCATCGCTCTCGGAAAGGCTGTGGCTCTTCATGATATTCTGAATGCGGATCTCATCCGGTGCATAGATAAAAGCCCGGAGGAGCTTGATATCTTTGCTGTCCTTTAAGATGTAATCCGCGGATCGTCCGATGATGACGCAGGCCTCTTTTTCTGCCAGTTTCCGGATGATCTGCTTCTGTACATGAATCGCACGCTCGGTCAGGTCCGCATATTTGGAGAAGGATCCACGGACATCGCCCTCGGCTCCTTTTCCGGCAATCGTACCGCCCTCTTCTACACGGTTCATGATGTCTTTCGGAATTCCGACTTCTTCAATAATCTGATCCACCAGCTCGCGGTCGTAGAACTTAATTCCGAGATCCTCCGCAATTTTCCTGCCGATGGCATTTCCTTTGGCTCCGTACTCGCAGCCGATTGTGATAACCAGATGTCCCATACCGTTTTCCTCTCACATTTAATTTCTCTGTTTTACCTGTTGTTTCCGATTCACAGAATGAAAAGAAAAACAGGACCGGGGCGAAGCATGGTTCTTTGCTTTTTGACGTCCTTGTCCTGTTCTTTTCACGCTATGAGATTTTCTTTGTTTCTATAAGAATTCTTTATTTTTCCAGAGCTTTTACGGTTTCTTCGATGATAGCAACTGCCTTGTCGCAGTCCTCCTCGGTTACGATAAGCGGAGGGATCAGACGAATGATGTGCGCTCCGATGGCTGTGATCAGCAGATGGCGGTCAAGGCAGCCATGTTTGACTTCTACGCCGCTGATGGTATCATCAAACTCTACGCCGACCAGCAGTCCCTGATGTCTGACTTCTTTGACATGCGGCAGTTTTGCTAATTTTTCTGCGAAGTAATCACCGACTTTCTTTGCATTTCCGGCAAGGTCGCGGTCGATCAGTTCGTTGACTTCTGCCAGTGCTGCTGCACAGCTGACTGGATGGCCGCCGAAGGTAGTTCCGTGAGATCCCGGGGTAAAGGCTTTTGCTACTTCAGCTGTTGCGCAGATTGCGCCAATCGGCATTCCGCCGCCAAGACCTTTTGCCATGGATACGATATCCGGTTTGATGCCGTAGTTCATGTAAGCCATTACCGCACCGGTT
>ENA-ORSB01003565-ORSB01003565.1-human-gut-metagenome-genome-assembly--contig:-NODE-3565-length-10789-cov-2.625023_pt1 | contig 10789 bp, 9 predicted proteins | sample MGYA00242180_ERZ509144 | MGnify/ENA primary metagenome ERZ509144 (study PRJEB26280, sample SAMEA2338661) | human gut metagenome | biome: human gut; feature: human-associated habitat; material: faeces... | reverse complement strand
ACGCGCGCCCCGCGCCCCGGCGAAGTGGACGGCAAGGACTATTTTTTCGTCACGCGCACGGCGTTTGATGCCATGGTCGCGGCGGACGAGCTGCTGGAGCACGCCGAATATGTCGGCAACTGCTACGGCACGCCGAAGAGCTATGTGGAGCGGCGCTGCGCCGAGGGCATGCATGTCCTGCTGGATATTGACGTGCAGGGCGTGCACCAGATCTCCGAGAACCGGCCGGACGCAATTCGCGTGTTCATGATGCCGCCGTCACTGGCGGAGCTGGAGCGCCGTCTGCGCGGCCGCCACACGGACGATGAGCAGAAGATCTGCGAGCGGCTGGCGCAGGCGCGCCGCGAGTGTGCGCTGGCGTATACATATGATTACATCGTCATCAATGACGATCCCGACGTCGCGGCCAAGGAGCTCGACGCCATCATCACGGCAGAGTGCTGCCGCTATCCCGATCGGAAAAACTATTTTACAGAGGTGCTTGAAAAATGATGCTCTATCCTCCCATGAGTGAGCTGGCCGCCAAGGCCGGCAGCCGCTATCTGCTGGTGAACCTGGTCGCACGCCGCGCGCGCAATATCGCCGCCGCTGCACAGGCCGCGGGCGAGCCGCTGGATACCAAACCGGTTTCCATGGCGATCGACGAGGTGTATGACGGCCGCCTTCAGGTCGTGCACAAGGAATAATCGCTTTCAGGCGGGCAGTACCCGCCTGATTTTTTCGGAGAGGGGGCGCGCAGATGCTGCAGATCCCGGTCGCAAAAGTCGCCGTTCTGGCTGCAACATTTGCGTTTGACCGACCGTATACGTATAAGATCCCGCAGCCGCTGGCGGCGGCGCTTCGGCCAGGCTGCCGCGTCATGGTGCCGTTTTCGCGCGGGAACCGCCCGTGCGAGGGCATGGTGCTTGCGCTGGGTGAGGCGGAGGATGACCCGAAGCTCAAGCCTATCACGCGCCAGCTCGACCCCGAGCCCATCCTTTCGCAGGAGTTGCTGCGCCTGGCCGTCTGGATGCATGACCGCTTTTTCTGCACGATCTATGATGCACTGCACGCGATCCTGCCCGCCGGCGTCTGGTACCGGGTCAGTACGGTCTACTGCACGGTGCCGGAGCTCGACACGGCCGCGGCGCTGACCCAGTGCGGAAAATCCAAGCAGCGCCGTCTGGCGCTGGAGACTGTGCTGGAGCACGGCGGCCGCTGCCCGCTGGACGAGCTGCAGGCGGCATTCGGCGACAAAGACCCGACGACCGCCCTGCACTGGCTCGTGCAGCAGAAATTTCTGACCGTGGAAGGCACCGAAACGCGCGTCGTGCGCGACAAGCAGCTGGAGTATGCAAGTCTTGCCGTCCCGCTGGAAGAGGCGCAGGAGGAGATCCGCCGCCGCAGGCGCGCGAAGCATCAGGTCGCCATTCTCGAACTGCTGTGCACGATCGGCCGCGCGTCGGCCAATGAAGTGTGCCAGTTTACCGGTGCACCAAGAAGTACCATGAAAACACTCGTGCAGCAGGGCGTCGTGCGTATTGACACCGAGCCCTATTTTCGCCGCCCCGTACACTACACCGGGCAGCCGCAGCCAATCCCGGCGCTGACGCCGGCGCAGGAGCAGGTGTTTTCCGGCCTGAAGGCGCTGCTGTGCGCGCCGGACGCGCAGGCGGCGCTGCTCTTCGGCGTGACCGGCAGCGGCAAGACGCTCGTGTATCTGCACCTGATCGCGCAGGCGCTCGCAGCGGGGCAGGGCGCGATCCTGCTCGTGCCGGAGATCTCGCTGACGCCGCAGATGATCGAGGCGTTTTCCGCCTATTTCGGTGACACGGTCGCCGTCCTGCACAGCGGTCTGCCGCTCTCGGAGCGCTATGACGAGTGGAAGCGCATCCGTGCGGGTCTCGCGCGCGTCGTTGTCGGCACGCGCAGCGCGGTCTTTGCACCCGTGCAGGATCTTGGCCTGCTCATCATCGACGAGGAGCAGGAGGACACCTATAAGTCCGAGAGCACGCCGCGCTACCACGCGCGCGATGTGGCCAAGTTCCGCTGCACGCAACACGGTGCACTGCTGCTGCTCGGTTCGGCGACGCCGGACGTCGTCAGCCGTTATTATGCCGAGACCGGCCGCTATCATTACTTCACACTGCCGGACCGGTTCAATGCCCGCAAGCTGCCGGACGTTATCATTGCCGACATGAAGCAGGAACTGCGCAATGGCAATGCCGGCTCCATCAGCTCCGTGCTCTACGGCGAGCTGGAGGAAAATCTGCGCCGCGGCGAGCAGAGCATTCTGTTTCTCAACCGGCGCGGTGCAAGCAAGATCGTCACCTGTGCCGAGTGCGGCGCGACCTATTCGTGCCCGAACTGCAGCGTCAGCCTGACGTATCATCAGGGCAATCAGATGCTTATCTGCCACCACTGCGGCTACCGGCGGCGGGTCGATCCCCAGTGCCCGGTCTGCGGCGGGGAGCTGCGCTTTCTCGGCGACGGGACGGAGCGCATCGAGGCAGATCTGCACGCGCTGTTTCCCGGTGTAGAGACGCTGCGCATGGACGCCGATGCCATCGCCATGGCTGGCACGCATGAGGCGCTGCTGCAGCGCTTTGCGCGCGAGCGCATCCCCATTATGATCGGCACGCAGATGATCACGAAGGGGCTGAATTTTGAAAACGTTACGCTCGTCGGTGTGCTCAACGCCGACCAGAGCCTGTATGTTGGTGATTACCGCGCCAGTGAGCGCACGTTTTCGCTCATTACGCAGGTCATCGGCCGCAGCGGGCGCGGCGATGTGCCCGGCCGGGCCGTCATCCAGACGTTCACGCCCGCGAACGAGACCATCCGGCAGGCGGCGCGGCAGGATTACGACGCGTTTTACCGCTCGGAGATCCGGCTGCGAAAGCTCAACGGCACGCCGCCGTTCAGCGAGGTGCTGGCCGTCACGGTCTCCGGCGCGCAGGAGAATGCGGTCGTGCGCTGCTGCGCCTATATCCGCGATTACTTTCGCCAGACGGTCGGCGAGCGCGCGGAGGTGCTCGGCCCGGCACCGCTGCCGGTTGTGCGCATGAACAACCGTTACCGCTACCGCGTCACGCTTTACTGCAATCAGAGCAAGGCGGTGCGCCGCGCGGCGGCGAACATCGTCATGTACTGCAACACAGAAAAATCATTCCGCGATGTCACCGTTTTTGCCGATGACAATCCGCTGGATTAGAGGAGAGATACACTATGGCTACAAGAATGATTCTCAAAAACGGTGACCCCCAGCTGCGCAAGCACTGCCACGAGGTCACGGATTTCAATCCCCGGCTGCACATGCTGCTCGACGATATGCGTCAGACGCTGGCGGAGTCCAACGGTGTCGGCCTCGCCGCGCCGCAGGTCGGTGTGCTGCGCCGCGCTGTCATCGTGCTCGAGACGAACGTCCCGGATGATGAAGAGGAGTATATGATCGAGCTCATCAACCCCGTCATTGTGGAGACGGCCGGGGAGCAGACCGGTGCCGAGGGCTGCCTGAGTATCCCGAACGAGTTCGGTGTTGTCCAGCGCCCGGACTACGTGAAGGTCCGCGCGCAGGATCGTCACGGTGCGTGGTTTGAGGTAGAGGGCCGCGGCCTGACGGCGCGCGCCTTCTGCCACGAGATCGACCATCTCGACGGTGTTCTGTTCATCGACAAGGCCATCCGTATGCTCTCCCCCGAGGAGATTGAGCAGCAGACGAAGGGGTGAGGCGCATGCGCATCGTGTTTATGGGCACGCCGGATTTTGCGGCCGTGTCCCTGCAGCGCCTGCTCGACGAGCGGTTTGACGTGGTCGGCGTGTTCACGCAGCCGGACAAGCCGAAAAACCGCGGTATGAAGCTCCAGCCGAGCCCGGTCAAGGAGATCGCACTTACGGCGGGGCTCCCGGTGTTTCAGCCGGCAAAGATGCGCGACGGCACGGCGCTGGCAGATCTCCAAAGCCTGCAGCCGGATATTCTCGTCGTTGTGGCCTATGGCCGCATTCTGCCGGATGATCTGCTCGCAGCGGCGCCCTATGGGGCGATCAATGTCCATGGCTCGCTGCTGCCGAAGTACCGCGGCGCCGCGCCCATCCAGTGGGCGGTGCTCAACGGCGATGCCGTGACCGGCGTTTCGACCATGTACCTTGATCGCGAAATGGACACCGGAGACGTGATCTATACCACGCAGACGCCGGTCGGCGAGTTTGAGACGGCAGGAGAACTCTTTGACCGTCTGGCCGTCATGGGCGCGGACCTGCTTGTGCGCACGCTGCGTGACATCGCTGCAGGCACCGCGCCGCGCACGCCGCAGGATCATCGTCAGGCGACGTATACCCGTCCGCTCACGCGCGATGATTCGCCCATCGACTGGAACCAGAGCCCGCGTGTGATCATCAAGCACATCTGCGGTCTGGAGCCGTGGCCCGTCGCAACGGCGGAGCTCGGCGGGCAGACGTTCAAGATCCATGCGGCGGATTACTCCGAGCGCACGACGCGCAAAGCGCCCGGCACCATCGTGGCCGCCGGGAAAGACGGCGTTACGGTTGCCTGCGCCGACGGGCAGACGGTACGCATCACGCAGCTGCAGGCACCGGGGAAGAAGCGCATGTCGGCAGCTGACTACCTGCTCGGGCACACGCTGCCCGTTGAGGATTGACCATGGCCATGACTGCCCGGGAAGCTGCCTGGACCGCGCTGCAGCGCTGGCGCAAAAACGGCGCGTGGTCGGACGCTGCGCTCAACGCCGTCCTGCAGAGCGCGCAGCTGGAGCCGCGCGACGCCGCACTCGCAGCGCGCATTTGCTATGGCACGCTGCAGAATCTGACCCTGCTGGATCATTATCTTTCTGTCTACTGCACGACACCGTTGCAAAAGCTCGAGCCGAAGGTGCTCGACCTGCTGCGGTTGTCGGCTTATCAGATCGTGCTGCTGGATAAAGTCCCGCCGCGTGCCGCCGTGAATGAGGCGGTCGCGCTCTGCCGGAAAGGCGGCTGTGCGCGCGCGTCGGGTCTGGTCAATGCGGTGCTGCGCCGCGTGGCGGAGCATCGGGATGCGCTGCCGGAGATCCCGGGCGCGGGCACGGCGGACTATCTTGCTGTGCGCTACAGCCGCCCGCGGTGGCTGGCGCAGCTGTATATCGACGCGCATGGCTATGCATTTGCCGAGCGGGCGCTGGCGGCGAACAATGCCGATGCACCGGCCTGCCTGCAGGTGAACACCCTGAAAACGACGGCGGATGCTCTCATGGCGTCCCTGCGCGCGGACGGCATCGAGGCAGAGCCGCACCCGTGGCTTCCGGACGCGCTGCTGTGCCATGGCGGCAATCTGGCGGCCGCACGGGCCTTTGCCTGCGGCTGGTTTTATGTGCAGGACGCGGCCGCACACTGTGCGGCGCTCGTCTCCGGCGCGCAGCCGGGTATGCGCGTGCTCGATGCCTGCGCCGCCCCAGGCGGCAAAAGTTTCGCTGCTGCCATGCAGATGCGCGATCAGGGATGTATGATTTCCTGCGATATTCACGAAAATAAATGGAAGCGTATCCGTTCCGGTGCCGAGCGGCTGGGCCTGACGTGCATTTCAACGCGCACGATGGATGCCCGCCGCCCGGACGCGGATCTGACCGGCGCGATGGACGTAGTGCTGGCCGATGTGCCGTGCTCCGGCCTCGGCGTCATCCGCAAGAAGCCGGAGATCCGCTTCAAGGATCCGGCAGAGCTCGAGCGCCTGCCGACCATTCAGCGGGACATTCTCGCCGGTCTTGCGCCGTGCGTGAAGCCCGGTGGCGTGCTGGTATATTCCACGTGCACGGTGCTCGCGCGGGAGAACGAGGACGTGGCGCATGATTTTCTGCGTTCGCACCCGGAGTTTTCACCGGAGGTGTTTTCGCTGCCGCTCCCGGGCGCGGACGCACCCAACGGTATGTTCACCTTCTGGCCGCAGGAACACGGCACGGACGGATTTTTTGTTTGTAAGCTGAGGAGACACGAATGAGAGACATCAAAGCCATGCTCCCCGAGGAGATCGCGGCGGCCCTCGCCGAAATGGGGCAGCCGAAATACCGTGCCAAGCAGATTTTCCAGTGGCTCGCGCGCGGCGTGACGTCGTTTGACGAGATGACGAACCTGTCCAAGGTCCTGCGTACAGCGCTCTCCGAGCAGTTTTATATCTCGAAGCTTGAGATGCTGCGTAAGCAGGTGTCCGCCCTTGACGGGACGATCAAATACCTCTGGCAGCTCGGCGACGGCAACGCCGTCGAGACTGTCGTCATGCACTATAAGCACGGCAACACGGTCTGCATCTCCTCGCAGGTCGGCTGCCGGCAGGGGTGCGCGTTCTGCGCGTCCACGATCGGCGGTCTGATCCGCAATCTTGAGCCGTCGGAAATGCTCGACGAGGTGCTCTATTCCGAGCGGGAGTCCGGCAGCAAAATTTCCAACATCGTCCTCATGGGCATCGGCGAGCCGCTCGATAACTTTGACAATGTCATGCGCTTTCTCGAGCTGGTCAACCACCCGGACGGGGAGAACATCGGCATGCGGCACATTTCGCTGTCCACGTGCGGCCTCATCGAGCGCTTTGACGATCTGGCGGCGCGCGACCTGCAGCTGACGCTGTCGGTCTCCCTGCACGCGCCGGACGATGCCACCCGCTCGAAGATCATGCCCGCCAACCACGGCCGCGGCGTGGCGGCGCTCATCGATGCCTGCGCCCGGTATTATGAAACGACCGGCCGGCGCATTTCCTTTGAATACGCCATGATCGACGGGGTCAACGACCGCCCGGAGGATGCGAAAGAGCTGCTCCGGCGCTTGAAGGGGCTGCCTGCCCACTTCAATCTGATCCCCTTAAACCATGTGGAGGAAAGCCCCCTGAAGCCCAGCACCCGGGCGGCAGTGGCGGCGTTCCAGAAAACGCTGGAAGACGGCGGCGTCACTGCCACCGTCCGCAGAACGCTGGGCGGCGACATCGACGCCTCCTGCGGGCAGCTGAGACGAAAGTACAATCAAAGCAAAGAAAATCCATAGATAAAGGGGGCGCAAGCCTATGCAGAGCTGGGGATTGACCGATCCCGGTTGTGTCCGGAAACAGAATCAGGATTCTTACAGAATGGAACAGCTTGACCGCGGCAATCTGCTGTGCATCGTCTGCGACGGCATGGGCGGCGCCAAATCCGGAAACATTGCCAGTTCTCTGGCGGTGGACGTGTTCGTGGAGGAAGTCCGCCGCTGCTGGAAGCCCGTCATGGAGCAGGACAAGGTTGACCAGATGCTCCGCAGCGCCGTGAAGCTGGCAAACTTCACCGTGTACGACCAGTCCCGGCAGTTCGAGGAATTCGACGGCATGGGCACCACGCTGGTGGCGGTGATGGTGCGTGGCCGGAAGGCGACCGTAGTTAACGTGGGGGACAGCCGCGCCTATCACGTGGGCAAAAGCGGCATCCGTCAGGTGACCAAGGATCATTCTCTGGTGCAGATGATGGTGGACAGGGGAGATCTGACCCCGGAGGTGGCGAAAAGCTATCCCGGCAAGAACTTCATCACCCGTGCCATCGGAACGGAGACAACCGTGCTGTGCGACATCTTCCATCTGGATGTGGGCAAGGGAGACTACCTGCTGCTGTGCAGCGACGGACTGAGTAATCTTCTGGACGATCAGGAAATCCTTTTCGAGGTCGTCCACGGCGTGTACAAGCAGAATTGCTGCAAGCGTCTGCTGAACATTGCCAAAAACCGGGGCGCGCCGGACAATGTCACCAGCGTGCTGATCGCCATTTAAGTACCGCGAAAGGAGCAATTTCTGAATATGGATCAATATATTGGACGGCTCTTGGACGACCGGTACGAAATTCTGGAGATCATCGGTACCGGCGGCATGGCCGTCGTCTATAAGGCGCGTGACCACCGGCTGAACCGGTTGGTAGCCGTCAAAATACTCAAGGATGAATTCGCACGGGATGAGGAATTCCGCCGCCGGTTCCGTGCCGAGGGTGAAGCCGTGGCCATGCTGAGCCATCCCAACATCGTGCAGGTCTACGACGTTTCCGCCTCCGACAGCGCCAATTATATTGTCATGGAGCTGATCGACGGCATTTCCCTCAAGCAGTACATGGAGAAAAAAGGGGTGCTCAACTGGAAGGAGACGCTGCATTTTGCCATGCAGATCGCCAAAGGATTGGAGCACGCCCACAGCCGGGGGATCATCCACCGGGACATCAAACCCCATAACGTCATGGTGCTGAAAAACGGCTCCGTCAAGGTGATGGACTTCGGCATTGCCCGGGTCATGAGCAAGAGCAACACCCTGACGAAGGAAGCACTGGGAAGCGTCCATTACATCTCTCCGGAGCAGGCCAAGGGCGGCCATACCGACAACCGTTCCGACATTTACTCTCTGGCTGTGGTCATGTACGAGATGATGACCGGCCGCCCGCCCTACGACGGGGAATCCCCCGTGGCGGTTGCCATTCAGCATATCAACGGCGGCGCGCCGCTGCCATCCACACTGAACCCCAACATTCCCCGGGGCTTGGAGCAGATCATCATGAAAGGCATGGCGCTGGAGGTCAACGACCGTTACGTCTCCGCCACGGAAATGCTCCATGATATGGAAGAATTCCGGCAGAACCCGGACATGACGTTTGATTACCACACAATCGTGGACGACGCTACCCGCGTGCTTCCCAATCTCTCCCGCGGCATGACCACGGCGGAGAAGAAGGTGCAGGCCAAGACCGGGGCGGCTCCCGTCCGGACATCTTCGGACAGCATCCGCCTGCACCAGAACGGTGGGGGAACGGAGGCAGGGCGGGACAACGAGGCCATCCGCCGCGCCCAGCAGCGCCGTCAGGCGCAGCAGCAGCGCAAAGAGGAACGCAAGGAGGAGCGCAGCCGGGTCGCCACCACGGCCATCGTGGTTTGCAGCGCTGTGACGGTGATCGCAATCTTCATCTTCCTGATGGCACTGTTCAACGGCGCACTGCTGAGCAAGGAAAAGGCGCTGGTGGAGGTGCCCTATCTGGAGGGAAGCATTTACGACGAAAGCCTTGCGTCCCAGTACCCGGACTTTGCCATCAAGCTGCGGCAGGAGTACGACGATACCCGGCCAAAGGGAGAGATTCTCCGCACGGAACCCTCCGGAGGCAGCAAGGTGGTCAAAGGTTCGGAGCTTTGGATCACCGTCAGCCTGGGGCAGCGGCCGGAAGCCAAGACCATGGACAATTTCGTAGGCACCAGCGCGGAGGAGGCAAAGTCCATCCTGCTGGGGCAGGGCTTTGAGCCGATCACCCGCAACGAGATCAGCTACGTATACGAGGCGGGGCAGGTCATCCGCACGGAGCCGTCCGCCAATACGGAAATGACGGCGGGACAGACGGTGTACATCTATGTCAGCACTGGCCCGGACGTGATCACGGCGAAAATGCTCAACGTGATGGGGCTGGATGTGGACAAGGCCAAGGAGCTGCTGGGTCAGGCGGGCTTCAGCAATATCAAGACCGAGGAGGTGGAGAGCCTGAAACCCAAGGGCGAGGTCATCCACCAGTCGGCGGCGAAGAACGCGGAGATCGACGTGAACACGGAGATCGTTCTGCAAATCTCCAAAGGGCCGGAGGAAACCACAGGCCCCACCCAGGCCACGACCCCCAAAGACCCCAACGAACCGGTGACCATCGGGGTGCAGTTCTCCCTGCCGGAACGGGATGAGCCGTACATTCTGAGCATTTTCCTGAACGGCAAGGAGGTCATCGAGTCCCGGGAGATCGTGCCGGGGACATCCAGCTTTGTCTGCGACCTGACAGGCACCGGAACCCAGACCTATGACATTTACATCGACGGAGAATTCTACCAGTCCAAGGAAGTGCCGTTCAATTGAGTATGGAAAAACAGCATACCGGGCGGATCGTCCGTTCCATCAGTGGATTTTATGACGTGCAGACGGGGGGCGCGGTGATTACCTGCCGCGCCCGGGGCATTCTGCGAAAGGAAAACTGCACGCCCCTCACTGGCGACATGGTGAACATCACCGTGGAGCGGGGGAAGGGCATGGTGGAAAAGGTGCTGCCCCGGCGGAACTGCTTCGTCCGCCCCGCCGTCGCCAACATTGACGCGCTGGTGGTATTCGCGGCCAACGTCAATCCGGTGACGGAGCCGTTCCTTATTGACCGGGTGGCGGCCATTGCGGGAGATCAGGAGGTGCCGGTTTACCTGTGCGTCAACAAGTGCGACCTTGACCCGGCGGTGGACTTGGTGCGTATCTACCGGAACGCCGGTTTCCCCGTCATCTGCACCAGTGCCGAGACCGGCGGCGGGGTGGAGGCGCTTCGGACATTGATCAAAGGCAAGCTGGTGGCATTCACCGGAAATTCCGGCGTGGGCAAAAGCAGCATCCTCAACCGTCTGGCGCCGGAGTTGAACCTCTCCACAGGAGAGGTTTCCGAAAAGCTCGGCCGGGGGCGGCATACCACCCGGCATGTGGAGCTGTACAGTCTGGGCGACGACACCTTTGTCATGGATACCCCCGGATTTTCCTCCTTCGACACCGATGAAATGGACGTGATCCTCAAGGAGAATCTGCAATACGCCTTCGCGGATTTCGGGGCGTATCTGGGAAAGTGCCGTTTTGACGACTGCACTCACCGCAGGGAGCCGGGCTGCGCCGTCCGGGAAGCCTGCGGGGAGGGGAAGATCGAAAAGACCCGGTACGAAAGCTACCTGAAGCTGTACGAAAAGGCGAGTCAGGTTAAAGCCTGGGAGCTGAAATAATAAGAAGCGCAGCACCCCTTGCCTCTCCCTATGGGAGAGGTGGCCGAGCGAA
>ENA-ORSB01003556-ORSB01003556.1-human-gut-metagenome-genome-assembly--contig:-NODE-3556-length-10806-cov-2.133290_pt1 | contig 10806 bp, 6 predicted proteins | sample MGYA00242180_ERZ509144 | MGnify/ENA primary metagenome ERZ509144 (study PRJEB26280, sample SAMEA2338661) | human gut metagenome | biome: human gut; feature: human-associated habitat; material: faeces... | reverse complement strand
TTCATTAGTTGAAGTATTACTAAGATGTGAATCCAGGTAATACATAATTAAGTTTTTATTATGTCCGGATAGTGATCCGGTCGATTTATTTTAAATTTTGTTAATATGGGGTTGCCCGGATGTGAATCCGGGCAATCTTTTTTTTTATCGATTTTTTTAAATAAAATCAGGAAAGGATTGTTTTTCTGATTTTAATAAGATACTTTTGTTGAAAATCTGAATCGTTTACTGTCTTAGGCGGAATTTAGTCATTGAAACGGATATTTGCCGTTTACGAAATAAGAATGTTACTGATCCTGATAAGACATTATACGGAGATAACTTAACTTTTTTTTTTTCATAGCATTATGATGTCACTTAGATGTGAATCGGGGTGGCAGATCTCTTTTATAATAAGATAATATTAATGAATTTTTCTAATTGACAAAGATTGTTTGGATGTGAATCCGGGCAATCTTTTTTTTGTTGTTTCTTGAAAAAAAGAGAAGAAAGAGTTGTTTTTAAAATTTTAAGGGCATACCTTTGGGAGAATTAAATAATTTTCTAATACTAACCTTTACTAATCCTATAAAAACATGAGTGGATTGTATTATAACTTGGCGTTGCGAAACAGTGATGTAGGAAATAAAGAATCTGAAAAACTGTATTATTGTGTTTTAAAAAACAGAGGAATGGTGGACCAGGAAACATTTGTCAATTATCTGAGCCAGATTTCCGGGGTTCAAGAGGCCTTGTGCTTAGCAATGATTTCAAAATTAGGCGCAGCCGTTATCAATTATCTGCAAGACGGGCGAAGTGTGGATATTCCGCATTTGGGTACTTTTAACCTAACGGCGAGCAGTACCGGCGTAAAAACGCTTGATGAGGCGAAAGCATCACAGATAAAGGCCATCAACTTGCGCTTTTCTACTAAAGAAGAGACTGACTTAGTGTTGAGCCGTTGTGCATTAACCCGAAGTGTCTCATTGACAAACTTAAACGATGTAATTAAAGAAAAGGATCCGGGAGGTGATATCGTAGATGATCCCACTGCATAAATAGTATCAAATATTTATTTATAACTTTAGATAAGCCGCTGGAAACAGCGGCTTTTTTATTACAAATAGGATTTCTCGGTAATCTGACTGGGAAATATCAATATGCCGTTCTCAGGGCTACAGAAAAGTGTCATCGAGATGACAAAAAATCATCGTCTCGATCTCGATTTTTAAAGATTGAAATAACAATTTCTTACTTCTGGTAAAATAAGTATATATTATCCTCTCCTATAAATAGGTATTAAAAGGATACAGGTGTAAACAGGCTCTTCTTCTTTCTCATACTTTATTTTTAAATACTTCTTTCGATTACTTTTGTTTTTACCCATCGATATATTACTTTTGTCCGTTACAGACAGAAAAACGATAAAACCATTCACAAATATTCAATTCATAAACTATGCGTAAATTAAAAAATGTCCTCCGGGCATCTTCATGCTGTGCTTTTTCAATCTTAATGTGTCTCCCGGCCGCCGGGCAGAATGCATGGAGCGAAGCTGACTGCGTAACCCTGCTGGACAGTACCTCGGTAACCGTGCAGCCAAACGGCTCCGGAAGTTTTGCCGTGTACAAATCGTTTAAAGTACAGACTCCCAAAGGGGCAGTGAATAACCATGTGATCAAGTATGATTATGATCCGCTGACGGCCTTTGCCCGTTTCAAGCAAGTCACCGTGCAGCGTGCCAACGGCGAAACCATGCAGGTGGACGTGACCAAGACCTGCGATTATGCCGCTCCGGCAAGGGCTATTTATTGGGGAGCCCGTCAGATCATGCTCGAACTCGGACGCCTGGAGCCGGGAGATGTCGTTTCCTACGAAATCAGTAAGAAAGGCTTTACTTATGCTCTGCTGGCAGGAGCTGAAGATGATGACGCACGTTTCATTCCGCCCATGCGCGGGCAGTTCTACGACATTGTTCCTTTTTGGGTGAATGAACCCACCCGCCGCAAGGTATACGTTGTCAGTATGCCGATGGAAAAAGAGCTTCAGTTCCAGTTCTATAACGGTGCCTGTACCTCGTCAATGCGTTATGAGGACGGGCGAAAGGTATATACGTTTGCCGTGGACGAAGTGCTTCCTTTCCGGAAAGAGCCCAATATGGTGGATCTTTTTGACGAAGCCCCGAAGCTGATGATGTCGTCTACCCCGAAATGGGAGGATAAGTCGCTCTGGTTTCACGACTTGAACGAGGCATACGGCAGTTTTGCCGCACTGCCCGAGGCTCAGAAGAAAGTGGACGAACTGATAAAGGGAAAAAAGACCGAAATGGAGAAAATCGCCGTATTGACCCATGGGGTAGCCGATAATATCCGTTATGCGGGCATCACCATGGGCGAAGGCGAGGGCTTTACGCTCCATAATACGAAGATGAACTACACCGACCGCTGCGGAGTATGCAAGGACATTGCCGGCACACTGATCTCTTTCCTGCGTATGGCGGGATTTGAGGCCTATCCGGCCATGACGATGGCGGGAAGCCGCATCGAAAGCATCCCTGCCGATCACTTTAACCACTGTGTGGCAGTGGTGAAGCTGGCGAATGGGACGTATATGCCCCTCGATCCTACCTGGGTTCCTTTCTGCCGCGAGTTGTGGAGCAGTGCCGAGCAGCAGCAGAACTATCTGCCCGGCATTCCGGGAGGTTCCGACTTGTGCCTGACTCCGGTTTCGGCTCCCGAGAATCATTATGTCCGCATCACTGCCGATAACAAAATCGATGCAAAGGGCACGCTGAAAGGTTCGTTTACCATCACCGCCGAAGGTCAGTCGGACAGCAGCATCCGCCGCATCTTTACGCAGGGCTGGCAGACCGAATGGCAAAGCACGATGGAAAGCCAGTTGCTCAACGTATCTCCCAAAGCCCGTATGCTCGGAGTGGACTACGGAAAGGCGCCGAAGGATTATCAGGCAGGCCCCATTCGCATCACGTTCCGTTACGAGATACCGGACTATGCGCTGGTCGGTGACCGGGAATTATTGTTGAAACCGATGGTGATGAACAACCTCTATGCGAGCGTTCTCTCGTTCCTGCGCATTGATACCGGCTTGGAAACCCGCCAATACGGCTTCCGTGATGCTTGCTCTCGTCTGGTCGAATTGGACGAAACGATTGCCCTGCCTCGGGGATATCGTCTGGCGGGAGAGCCGCGCAGCGAACAAAAGGCCGCTCCGGCAGCCGACTTCGAAGGCTCGTTGCAGCAGGTTGGCAACAAACTGGTGCTGAAACAGAAACTCGCCTTGAAGAAGCGCATCTATCGGGCAGCCGACTGGGAAGGATTCCGTGCTGCGGTGAATGCCTACAAAAGCTTTGCGGATTATTTGATTGTTAAACTCTAAAAAGATGATCGTCACACATGACTAAAATATATACCCTTCTGCTCCTCTGCCTGTTTGCGCTGACTCTTCCGGTCACCGCCCGGGAAGCGGAATTTAAGAAAATCAAAGAAAGCTGGACCCTGCAGGCTGATGGTACGCAGGTTTATCGTCAGTCGAAAGTCCTGACGCTGTACACTCACACGGCCATGAACCGCACGTATGGGGAGTCGTTCATTACGTACGATCCCCGTTATCAGACTTTGCAGATTCACGAGTCGTATACCCGCCAGAAAGACGGAAATATCGTCAAGACCCCCGCCAATGCTCTGGTCGAAGTGCTTCCCTCGGCAGCGGCCAATGCGCCGGCATTCAATGCTTTGCGCGAGATGGTAGTCGTACACACCGGACTGGAACTCGGAGCTACCATCTATCTGGACTATTCCATTACAACCAAACCGGGGTATTTGCCGGGGATTCAGATCTGCCGGTTGCTGGAGCACTCTTCGCCGGTGAAGGAGTACGAGATCAGCATCACCGTTCCCCGGGGGCAACATCTGGAATATGCCCTGAACAACCACAAGGCGAAAGCTTCCGTAACCGAATCCGAAGGGATGAAGCAAGTCAGCTGGACCCTGAAGAATCTGCCCGCCCTCAGCCGTGAACCGCAGGTGTCGGTGATCGGCGGTGATTTGCCTCTGCTGACTGCCACGACTGAGGAGAAACCCCTGTCGTTTCTGACGTCACAATGGCAACCGGAAGGAGATGCAGGGATTCGTGCGCTGGCCGGAAAACTGACTGCCGGAGCGAAGGACGATAAAGAAAAAGTAATCGCGATACGTGACTATGTGATTGATAATCTTTACTATTCGTCCCTCCCGTTGGCGGAAAGCGGTTATCGCATCCGTCCCGCCGCAGAGGTGATCCGTTCGGCATACGGCACGGAGGCCGAGAAGGCGAATCTGATGGCCGCATTGCTGAAAGCGGCCGGACTGAAAGCCGGGATAGGGGCGGTCTGCGCTCCGTCCGAGAATACGGCATCACTGGGAGTAGGTAGCATCCGCGAACTGTTTGTGTGGACCGACGCCGGAGGCAGCCAACAGGCTCTGTCACTGAAAGGCAAAACTCCCTCAGCCGTTTCCTGGCAGAAAGATTATGCCTATGTAGCTTCATTGACGCAGCCGTTTGAACTGAATCTTCCACCGGTTACCCTGAGAAAAGACTATGCATTGCAGCCCGACGCGGCAAATGCCAAAGATGGCTATCTGGTCTTCACCCTCCCCGTAGAGCGTGGCAGCCTGGCCGGTTCCCAGTACGTCCGGTTCAATAGCAAGCGCACTTCGAATCTTTTGTTGCCCGGGCTGGCGGATGAATCTTTCACCTATACCGTAGATACTCCTGCAGGTATGGAACCTGTCACTCGGCCGATGGAGAAGAAGATGGACAATGCCGTAGGTACATTAACCATTTCCATCCGTCCCGAAGGAGCGAAAACACAAGTGATCCGGAGCCTGAAGTTGAAGAAACAGATGATTCGCCCGGCGGATTATGCCGCTTTCCGTCAACTGATGACAGAGTACGGGGCAGTGGACGGGCTGACGCTGGTGTACAGAAAACCTCTTCCCTGATCCCTCTTTTCGACAGGAAGAGACAGTATATGTGCTATTATTCAGATTTAATAACTCAAAATATAACAATGAAGATGTAGCGGGAGCTGCCCGCAAAGGACATAGGCCGGTATCCGGCGGAACGGTCTCCAAACGATAAGCGGTGATTCGTGGAAAGAGGATGTGTCGGAACTCGTATTCACCACAGATTACACGAATGTATACAGATGGATACTGTTATCTGTCAATAGATTAAGTTCGTCCTGTGAAGTTCTGTATCACTCTGTGGTGAGTTATGGCATACCTCCGTTCTGCAGGTCACGCTCCGTAGAGCTCCTCTCCTGTGCCTCTCTGCCTATGCAGCTCTGTAGTGAAACAGGCTTCCGCGACATCTTTTAGGGAGGAACCCTTATGAGAAAACTATTATTGCTCTTATTCTCAGCACTTTTTGTGCTGTCAGCCCAGGCTGAAGATGTGCTGCGCCTGATGACCTACAACGTCCGTAACGCCAATGGCATGGACGGTATATGCAATTATCAGCGTGTAGCCAATGTGATCAACAACGCCCGTCCGGACATCGTTGCCATCCAGGAACTGGACAGCATGACTGCCCGGAGCAACCGGACCGATGTTCTCAAGGAACTGGCGGAACGCACTCAATTGCATCCCTGCTTTGCGCCTGCCATCGATTATGACGGAGGAAAGTATGGCATCGGTATACTTTCGAAAGAGACTCCGCTCCGTGTGCAAACCTTCGCCCTTCCGGGACGTGAAGAGCCACGCACGCTGCTTGTCGCCGAGTTCCCAGAGTATGTCTTTGCGTGTACGCACCTCTCTCTGACCGAAGAGGATCGGATGAAGTCTCTCGAAATCCTGAAGTCCGTTACAGCCAATACCCGGAAACCTTTCTTCCTTGCCGGTGACTTCAACTCGGATGCCGACTCCGGCTTTATCAAAGATTTGAAGAGTACATTCCAGATACTTTCCAACCCGAAGCAGCCCACTTATCCGGCTTCCGAACCGAAGGAGACGCTCGACTACCTGATTGCTCTGAAACAGGAAACGCCTACTTTTGTTGTCAACTCGGCTCGGGGGATCGATGAGCCTCTGGCGTCCGATCATCGTCCTTTGTTGGTAGAAGTACGGATGGCGGTACCCGAGAATCGGATTTGCCGTACCAAACCCTATCTTCAGAATCCCGTAGGAGGTGGAATCACAGTGATGTGGCAGACCAACGTGCCGGCCTATTGCTGGGTGGAGTACGGCACGGACCCTTCCAACCTGAAGCGCGCACGTACCCTTCTGGATGGTCAAGTTGTTTGTGGCAATACTCTTCACAAGATTCGCCTCGATAGTTTGCAGCCCGGACAGAAATATTATTATCGTACCTGTTCGCAGGAGATCCTGCTTTACCAGGCCTACAAAAAGGTGTTTGGCAATACAGCCCGTACAGAACTCAGGGAGTTCACGTTACCCGCAGCCGGTGATGACAGTTTTACGGCTGTGGTGTTCAACGACCTGCATAAACAATCGAAGACGTTTCAGGCATTGTGCGAACAGATAAAGGGGATTGACTATGATTTTGTAGTGTTCAACGGCGATTGTGTAGACGACCCCGCCAATCACGATCAGGCAACAGCCTTTATCAGCGAACTGACCGAAGGCGTAGAGGGTGACCGCGTACCTGTCTTCTTTATGCGCGGCAATCACGAGATCCGGAATGCCTATTCGGTAGGCCTGCACAGCCTGTTCGATTATGTAGGCGATAAGACTTACGGCTCCTTCAACTGGGGAGATACCCGTATCGTAATGCTCGATTGCGGTGAAGATAAGCCGGATGATCATTGGGTATATTACGGACTCAACGATTTTACGAAGCTGCGTAATGACCAGGTAGGATTTTTGAAGCGTGAGCTCGCTTCCAAAGAATTTAAGAAAGCCGCTAAGCGGATTCTGATTCATCACATTCCGCTTTACGGAAACGACTACGAGAATCTGTGTTCCGGGCTTTGGGGTAAACTTCTGGAGAAAGCACCTTTCAATATCAGCCTTAACGCGCACACACATGAATATGCCTATCATCCCAAAGGCAGCCTTGGCAATAACTTCCCGGTGATTATCGGTGGCGGTTATAGCATGAAAAGTGCAACGGTAATGGTGATTGAGAAGAAGAAGGACATACTTAAGGTGAAAGTACTCAATACCAAAGGAGAAGTGTTGTTGGAGCTTACTGTCTGATAACGTCTCCCCTCGAAAAAAATAGCGGGAGAGGATGTGTTTAAATCCTGATTTAGAAAGGGAGAGTTTCTCATTTGAAATTTGCCTGCTTATGAACAATGAAAAGAGCCATGTCAAACTCTATTTTTGAGTAATGATATGGCTCTTTTATGTTTATGGATTACAGTCTGTAACTTTTTAGAGTGCTCACTTTAGTTGCGGCACATTCACTTCTTTTATTTAATTATGCATGTAATTCGAGCACAAACCTGCTCCCCTTGGTATAGCTGGTATCCAGTGTCAGGCTGCCGTTCATTTTGGTTGCTATCAGGGCGCAGATGGGTAGTCCTAAACCGTCTCCTTCTGTCAGGTCTTTGATTTCAGTGAAGGGCTTGAACAGGTTCTCTTGTTTCTCAACGGGAATACCCGTACCGGTATCCGATATAATGAATTGGTGCGTATGTGCGCCTCTCTTTTTGAAATCAAGGAATATCTTTCCGCTTTCGGTATATTCCGCAGCGTTCTTCAGCAAGTGAATCAAGATCCGTTCCAGTTGTTCAGGATTGGTCTTGATCTGGAGTTTGGCAGCATTGACTACGGTCGAAACTTCGGGTTGTACAAACTCTTTCACCTTATCCATGGTAGCTTCACAGAAAGTATTTACGTTGATCTCCTTCATTTCATAAGGTTCGGTCAGAGAGTTTTCCAATGTGGAAAGTTCCTGTATATCATTGCTGAACTTCTTCAGGGCTGCTACTTGTCCTTGCATCTGCTGTGCCTGTTGAGGTGCTTTGTCCGACAGCTCGGCGGCAGAAGAGGCGAGTGTATCCAGCGTAGGTTCCATCTGTGCTGAAATATTCTGGATAAACTGTGTCTTCAGTTCATTGTGTTCATTGGCTATCTGTACGCTCTTTTTCAGTTTCCGGTTACCGGCAATGAAACGAAGCAGTACGATGGCCACAAATATCAGACCGGCAATCAGGATTACTACCAGTGTGCACAGCCCGACGATCATATACTGTTTGCCCGAAAGTGTGTCTTCTTTCTCCTGAATGATCTGCTGGCTTTCGTCATACTTGCGTTTCAGTACGTTCAGTTCGTCTTGTGCCGTCATTGCTTTTACCGAATCGGTCCAGACGATGAAGTTCTCGTAAGTGCGGGCCACCAGTGAGGCATTGTTAGATTTACGTCCGATGGCAATCAGGTTTTTATAGCATTCGTTGACCTTATCGTAATTCTTTTGGGCTTTATATTGGTTGATTAATTTCTGAAAGCACGCGTCTCCCTGAGTGTTTTGCCCGAATGTGTAGTAATAACTTGCCTGTGTATATAGTAGGTTCTCGCTTAATGAATCGTTCTTGGCCAGGCCTGCGGTTTCTGCCAGCTTATCCAATTGAATTTTAGCCTGCACCGCATTCTTTAGTCCGATGTACATCTGCAGTCTCTCTTTGGTGATTTGGAAACGTAGCGGGTAAAATTGTTTCTGCTGTTTTTGTTCACCGGCCCAGACTAGCTGATCCATTCCTCTACAGAGGTCGAATGCCTCTTTGTAATAATTTTCACGATGGTACAGAGCTGCTCCCTGAATTCCGCATTCCACGGCTTTCGGATAATTTTCCTGCGTTGCGAAAGCGCCATAGGCCTGGATGAAAAGATAACGCGCCTTAGTGTATTCTTTTTGTTCCAGACTACTCTGCGCTTGTTTCATCAGTTCATTTGCTCTGTTTTGTGTGCCTTGTGCATCGACGATTGTGCTAAAACAAACGAGGATGGTCAGGATTAAAGTCGATATTTTCATGCGATTTGGTTTTAAACAGTGACAAAGTTAAAAAATCTTTGTAGAAACCTCTCATTTCCCCCTCTTATTTTTCATTTCTTCTTTGATTCTTCTTCAAAGAGGAATGGCGGGCATTACCGGTTGGTTGAAAGGTGGATAAAATTTGATAATTCAGGCATAGATTCTACAAATAAGGCTCTCTCTGGAGTCGGTATTTGTAAAGTCTATGTCTGATAATGATTTGGAATATGGCTCTATCTAATATTTAAAACTGCTTCCTCCCAGGAATTCTCTCAAAAGTGAGGTTGGAGGAATCTCCTTATCCTGTACAGGAGTGAAATATTTGATAAACTTCAGCAACCGGTATGCTTCAGCATATTCCGGACAGTTACGTGGCACGCTGGTAAGAATGGGCTCGGCATGACAGCGGAGCACGGCAAATTCAAATAAAAGGGCGGAGTTGAACATCACATCGGCATTCTCCTGATAAGGGAAAATCCATTTATCTTCTCCGGCGCGTACGCTGGGCCAGCGTGAGATAGTCTCTTGGGCAGAATAGCCGCGATAGTTGAAGTCCCGGATAATACGGCGCAAAAGTCGGTTGTCCGTCGTTGGGATCCAGTTATGATCGTCCAGCGAGATGGTTGTCAAGGCAGAGACGTATATTTTGAACTTATTTGCTGCCGGGATTTGCGGAGTCAGTTCCGGGTTAAGGGCGTGTATTCCCTCAAGAATCAATACCGTATGTTCGTCGATCCGCAATTTATCACCTTTATATTCTTTTTTTCCCAACATAAAGTTATAGCGGGGCAGTTCTACTTCCTCGCCACGCAACAAAGCCTGTAGTTGTGTATTGAATAACTCCAGGTCGAGGGCATAAAGGGATTCATAGTCATAATTGCCGTTTTCATCCAATGGAGTGTCTTCACGGTCTACAAAATAATTGTCCAGTGAGATGGGATATGGTTTCAGGCCGTTGGTCATTAACTGGATGGAGAGTCGCTTACTAAAAGTCGTTTTCCCGGATGATGACGGTCCAGAAATCAACACCAGTTTTACACGAGTCCCGTTTTCTCCGCGGTGGAAAATGCTATCGGCTATTTGTGCTATTTTCTTCTCTTGCAGAGCTTCTGCCACATTGATCAGGTCCGTGGCATGTCCCTCTTCACAAGCAATATTGAAATCTCCCACATTGTTCAATCCCATGATGTAGTTCCATCGTAGGTGCTCTTTGAAAACATCGAGCATTTTCTCCTGTTTTACCACATCTTCCAGTACAGATGGGTTTTCTTTGTTAGGAATACGCAGCAACAGTCCGTCGTAGTATTTAACGAGGTCGAATAAGTGGATAAATCCTGTACTTGGGAGCAGATTACCGTAATAATAGTCGGCAGTACCTCCCAAAGTATAATAATAGGTATAGATAGAACCGGAAGATTCGAGTAATTTTACCTTGTCATTCATGCCCCGTTCACTGAATACACGTACGGCTTCAGTTGTATGACACTCAATGCGGTGATAGGTAATGTCTTCCGCTATAATTTCCTGCATACGTTTCTTTATTTGTGACACGTCTTCAAGTGTGACGGGGCGCCCGATCCGCAAATTGCAGAAGTATCCTTTGGATACCGGGTGCTCCACAAAAAGTTTGCCATTCGGAAAGAGTTCGCTGACAGCTTTGTAGAGCACAAAGCAGAGAGAACGCACATACGTACGCATTCCCGAAGAATCTCTTACATCCAGAAACTCTACATCTTTATTGTTATATACACGAAAATTGAGTCCTTCAGAGCGATTATTTACTTTAGCACTGACTACCTGATAAGGAAAATTAAGATTAAAGCCGTAATAAAT
>ENA-ORSB01003555-ORSB01003555.1-human-gut-metagenome-genome-assembly--contig:-NODE-3555-length-10806-cov-3.332434_pt1 | contig 10806 bp, 9 predicted proteins | sample MGYA00242180_ERZ509144 | MGnify/ENA primary metagenome ERZ509144 (study PRJEB26280, sample SAMEA2338661) | human gut metagenome | biome: human gut; feature: human-associated habitat; material: faeces... | reverse complement strand
CATATGGGCAATGCCGTACTCGGTGACGATGTAGTCAACATCGTTTTTCGAGGTCGTGCAGACTGCGCCCGGGGTGAGGATGGGCTTGATCTTGCTTATCGTGCCGCCCTTTGCGGTCGAGGTGAACGCAATGAAGCTCTTGCCGCCCTTGGACTGGCATGCGCCGCGGACGAAGTCGATCTGGCCGCCGGAGCCGGACATGTGCTTTGTGCCGACGGATTCAGCACAGACCTGGCCGAAGAAATCGACCTCGATGGCTGCATTTATGGATATCATGTTATCGTTCTTGCAGATGACCTCGGGATTGTTTACATAGTCAACGGGCAGGATCTCGATCGCCGGGTTATCATCGACATAGTCGTATATCCTCTTGGAGCCGTAAGCAAAGGTGGTAACGCTCTTGCCGCGGTGGATCTGCTTTTTGGAGTTGTTGACGGCGCCGCACTCGATAAGCTCGACCATGGAGTCGGTGAACATTTCGGTATGTATGCCGAGATCGTGCTTGGATTTGAGCGCCATACCGGTAGCATCAGGAATTGCGCCGATGCCGAGCTGGATGCATGCACCGTCGGGGATCTGCTCTGCTATGAGGTTGCCGATGGTCTGGCTGACCTCGTCGATGGCGACGGGAGGCAGAACCGGCAGCTCGTGATTATACTCAACGATAGCATCTACCTGAGAAACATGCAGCTGGGTGCCGCACAGGCATCTGGGCTGATTCTCGTTTACTTCGACGAAAACTCTCTTCGCCTTGTCTATCATCGCTTCGGCGTAAGAGCCGTTGAGCGCGAGGCTGAAGTAGCCGTGGCTGTCCATGGGCGAGACCTCGATGCAGAACGCATCGTACTCATACTCAGCGCGGATGTGGCGAGGAATATCGCGGTAGTAGGTCGGCAGAAGATCTGCCCAGCCGCCGTTTATCGCCTTGCGCGCATAGCCGGAGCTGAACCATGAGTAGCCGGTCATTTTTCCGAACATGTCGGGATCGGTGTAAAACTCAAAGGGATATGCGTCAAGAAGGGTCTGAACCTGCACGCCCTTAATATCGCTGCTCTTGACTCTTGCGGCGATAGCGTTCATAATTGCCGGTGCCTGCGAGGGAGCCGTGTCCATACCGAGGATCCAGCCGGACTCGACCTGCTTTGCAAGTTCTTCTGCACTAATCAGTTTTTCAGCATATAATGCTTTATAATCGGTCATTTTTAACACTCCTGAAACAATTTTGTGTCTAAGCTAGTGATATTATATAATAGTGCGTAATTAAATTCAAGTATTCAGGACGTCTGTTGGGCGTATTCACTATAATTTATTTTGTAACGATCACGGAGGGTAAATATGAGGTTTTCGAAAATGCACGGAGCCGGCAACGACTTTGTTGTGATAAATACTATTGAAGAGGATGTTTCTCTTTCGTCCGCTTCCTGCCTTGCGCGCACGCTGTGCAGCCGCAGGACAGGCATCGGCGCAGACGGGCTTATGCTCGTTGCTCCGGCTGAGGGAAGAAACGCTGACTATCGTCTGCTGTTTTACAACTCCGACGGAAGCCTCGGCGAAATGTGCGGCAACGGAGCAAGGTGCATAGCGCGATACGGCTATGAGCACGGTCTTGCAGGTGAAAGCCAGCGCATTGAGACCACCGCCGGACTTGTCACCGGCGAGCGGATAAGCCGGACGCTTTACCGTATAAGGCTCAACGATCCGTCGGTCATTGATCTGCACCGCTCAGCCGAGGGCTGCGACTGCGCGTACATTGAGCTTGGCGACCCCGGCATACCGCACGCCGTGCTCATTAAAGACGATTGGGACAGGGTACCCGAGGACGAACTTCGCACACTCGGCAAAAAACTGCGTCACTCCCCCGCTTTCCCGAAGGGCGCAAACGTAAGCTTTGTGAAGCTTATCGGAAAAGACGAGGTGAAAGCCGTGACATACGAGCGCGGAGTTGAGGACTTCACCCTCGCCTGCGGCACCGGCTGCGGCTCCGTTGCCTCGGTGCTGTGGAAAAAGGGGCTGCTCCCCGGCGGCGTTCTCACCGCCCACAACATGGGCGGCACGCTGAAAATCACCATTGACGGGGAAAACGGGAACGTCACGTCCCTGCTGCTGGAAGGGCCGACGGAAATTACCAAGATTTACGATCTGGACATTTGAGGAAGCGGAAGGCACGGGCAGAAATTTGCGGAGAATTCCCTGTTTTCTTCAAAAAATCCTTGACATTTCTGCCGTTTTCCTGTAAACTAAACTGGTCTGCGAATGCGGACATATCCTTGCTCCCGGCGCGTCCGGGGGCCAAAAGTCCAAAAGGAGGTGCAATCAACATGGCTAAGATCACCGGTAAGTATGAGGTGCTCTACATCATCGACCCCACTCTGGGCGAGGAGGGTACCGCAGCACTTGTGGAAAAGTTCAAGGCAATGGTGGAGGCGGAGGGTACTCTCGCTTCTGTCGATGAGTGGGGCAAGCGCCGTCTGGCGTATCCCATCAACGACATGGCCGAGGGCTACTACGTCCTGATGAACTTCGAGAGCAAGCCCGAGTTCCCCGCGGAGCTGGAGCGTGTTATGAAGATCACCGAAGGCGTTATGCGCTGCCTGACCACCGCTGTGGAGGCGTAATTTATGCTGAACCACATTGTCATCATGGGTCGCCTGACCCGTGACCCCGAGCTTCGCCGTACCGGCAGCGGCATCGCCGTTGCCAGCTTTACCGTGGCTGTCGATCGTGATTTCGGCGGCAGAGACGGCGGCGAAAAGGAAACCGACTTCATCGATTGTGTTGCCTGGCGTCAGACGGGAGAATTTGTCTCCAAGTATTTCACCAAGGGTTCCATGATCGTGGTTTCCGGCCGGCTCCAGATCCGCAACTGGACCGACAAGGAAGGCAACAAGCGCCGTTCCGCCGAAGTTGTCGCGGACAACGTCTATTTCGGCGAAAGCAAGCGCGGCAGCGAGGGAACGTCCAATTATAGCAGCTATGGCAACAGCAACGGCGGCTATAACAGCAACCCCGCGCCCGCACCCAGCTACGGCGGCGGATATTCCGCCCCGGCCGCTGCTCCCGCATCCGACTTCGCGATGCTGGAGGACGACGACGCCCAGCTGCCCTTCTAAAATTTTCTTGACTTTTCTACTAAGACTTACAAGGAGGGAAACACCATGGCTAACGAACAGCGTATGCGTCCGCGTAAGCGCAAGAAGGTTTGCGCGTTCTGCGTGGATAAGGTGACCAGCATCGATTACAAGGACACCGCTAAGCTCCGCCGTTACCTGTCCGAGCGCGGCAAGATTCTGCCCCGCCGTACTACCGGTACCTGCGCCGCTCACCAGCGTGACCTGACCACCGCTATCAAGCGCGCCCGTCAGATCGCCCTGCTGCCCTATGTCGCTGACTGATTGTAATATGCCGATCTGCACCCCGGAAGATTTCTTCCGGGGTGTTATTTTTCTTGCTATTTTCCCCATGGGAAGGTATAATAGTAGCGGATTGCCCCGGAAGGGATGTTTTTCCTTTCGTTTTGGGCGTCTGCATCCAAAATTTTTCGAGGTCGCCAATGACTGCTAAGAAACGGATACTTCTTCTCACCACCGGCGGCACCATCGCGTCCGTTCCCGGCGGCGAAGGGCTGGAACCCCGGCGCTCCGAGGTGATGGAGCGGGAGCTGGAACAGCTGCGCACCTATTACGATATCTCCGTGAAAGACGTGATCTGTCTGGATTCCTCCAACATCCGGCCGGAGGAATGGCAGCTGATCGCACGGCACATTTTTGAGGACCGGGCGGGCTACGACGGGATCGTGGTCTCCCACGGCACCGACACCATGGCCTACACTGCCTCCGCCGTGACCTTTATGCTGCCCAATATTGACGTTCCGGTGGTGTTCACCGGTTCCCAGCTGCCGCTGACAGATATGCTCAGCGACGGCCCGGACAACCTGCGTACCGCCTTTGCCATGGCAGCCTCCGGCGCACCCGGCGTGTTTCTGGCCTTTGACCGGAAGGTCATGCTGGGATGCCGGGCGGTGAAAGTGCGGGCTTCCGGGTTTTCCGCCTTTGAAAGCGTCAACGCCCGCTATGCCGCTCTGGTCAGCAACCGGGGGCTGGTAGTGGACACGGACGTGCTGCCCCGACGCACCGGCGAAAGCAAGCTGCTTTCCGATATCAGCAAGGAGGTATTCCTCCTGAAGCTCACGCCGGGACTGAATCCGGCCATTTTCGACATGCTGGCCGCCATGGGCTACAAGGGCATCGTCATCGAAGCCTTCGGCCTTGGGGGCGTCAACGTGCTGCATCGGGGACTGCGGGGCATCCACCGCTGCGTGGAGGACGGCGTCAGCGTGGTGGTGACCACCCAATGCCTGTACGACAGCGCCGACCTGCAGGTGTATCAGGTGGGCAGCAAGCTATTGGAGCTGGGCGTCATTCAGGGGCGGGACATGACCTCCGAAGCCGCCATGACCAAGCTCATGTGGGCGATCGGTCAGGGCATGAATCCGGCGCAGGTCTCGGAGCTGTTCGGTCAGAATCTTGCGGGAGAGGTCACCATCTGACCCTTCCCGACAAATAAAGGAGGTTACCTTATGGATCCCATCTACGTTACCGGCCACCGGAACCCGGACACGGACTCCATCGTGGCAGCCATTTCCTACGCGGCGCTGCGCAACGCCTGCGGGGATCGGGAGTATGAAGCGGCCTGCCTTGGCCGTGTCTCCGACGAGACCCAGATCGTGCTGGACCGGTTCGGTTTTCTGCCTCCGAAACGCATCACCGACCTGTACAATCAGGTGCGGGATCTGGATTTTGACAAGCCTCCCATCTTAAGCGGCGGTGTGACCATGGGGCGTGCCTGGGACGAATTTCAGGCTTACCCCGCCATCGCCTCCATTCCCGTGGTCAACGAGGACGGCACCCTGTACGGCATTCTGTCCCGGACGGACATCGCGGACTACAACATGTCCCGCACCAATTCCGGCGTGCTGGAAGAGGTGCCGCTGTTCAACGCCATCTCCGTTCTGGAGGGCAAAATTCTCAACGATGCGGGAGAAAGCACTGACACCATCTCCGGCGAGGTCACGATTGCCCTGCCCCAGAGCCGGGAGAATCTGCTGTTCCATTCCAGGGAGAGCATTGTGCTCTGCGGCAACCAGCCGGACATGATCCGCCGGGCGCTGGAACTGAACGTCAGCTGTCTGGTGCTGTGTCAGGCGGAAATTTCCGAGGAACTGCGCACCATGCCCACGGAAACCTGCATCATCTCCACCCCCTACGACGCCTTCCGGGCGGCGCGGCTGATTTTCCAGTCCATCCCTGTGGAGCGGATCTGCAATACCCAGAACGTGGTGAGCTTCCACCTAGACGACCGGGTGGATACCGTGCGGGATATGGTGCTGAAATACCGTCACCCCAGCTATCCCATTCTGGATGGCAGCGAGAAGGTCGTTGGCATTCTGACCCGGTATCATCTGCTCCGCCCCCGGCGCAAGCAGGTGGTTCTGGTTGACCACAACGAGGCTTCCCAGTCCGTCCCCGGTCTGGAGGAAGCGGAAATTCTCGCCATTATCGACCATCACCGGCTGGCAGATATCCAGACCGGCAATCCAATTTACGTCCGCAACGAGCCGGTGGGTTCCACCAACACCATCATTGCGGAGATGTATCAGGATCGGGGGCTGATGCCCTCGGCCAAGCTGGCGGGCATGATGGCGGCGGCCATTCTCTCCGACACCGTTATGTTCAAGTCTCCCACCTGCACCCCCCGGGACATCCGCACGGCGGAACGCATGGCGCGGATCGCCGACGTGTCTCTGGACGAGCTGGGGCATGAGATCTTCTCTGCCGCCGTGGAAAACAAGTCCGTCGAGGAGGTGTTCTTCACGGATTACAAGGAATTCCATATTGCGGGGCACAGTCTGGCCGTGTCCCAGCTGACCTGTGTGGACAGCCCCAGCGTGCTCAAGCGCAAGGACGAATTCCTGAAGCTGATGAAGAAGACCGCCGACGAGAAGATGTTCGATCTGGTGATCATGATGCTCACCGACGTGCTGCTGGAAGGCACCCAGATCATTTACGTAGGCGACGACGACACCATCCGGCAGGCATTCAACGTGATCCCCAAGGACAACACCGTCTTCCTGCCCAAGGTCATGAGCCGGAAGAAGCAGATCATCCCCATGCTGTCCGTACTGTGGGGCTAAGCGACCAAAAAGAATCCAAGGAGGTGGGAAGCATGGGCTTTGACGCTCTGCTGGGAAATGACCGGCTGAAACAGAATCTGACCCGCAGTCTGTCCAAAGGGCATGTTTCCCACTTCTACCTGATCTCCGGGCCGGAAGGCTCGGGCAAGCATACTTTGGCAAAGCTGCTTGCCGCGGCGATCCTCTGTCAGGGCGAGGATAAGCCCTGCGGCCGCTGCACCCCCTGCCGCAAGGTGATGGACGGCAGCCACCCGGACTTCATCACCGTGGACGACCCGGAGAAGAAGACCGTGACCGTTGACCTGATCCGGCAGGCGCGGGCGGATGTGTACATTCAGCCCAACGAGTCGGAGTACAAAATTTACATGTTCCCCCGGGCGCAGGACATGGGGCTTCCCGGGCAGAACGCATTGCTGAAAATTCTGGAGGAACCGCCGAAATATGGCGTGTTTCTTCTGCTCACGGACAATCCGGACAAGCTGCTGCCCACTGTCCGTTCCCGGTGTACGGAACTGAATATGCAGGCGCTGCCGGAGGACGTTCTCCGCAGTCACCTGCGCCGGGAGTTTCCTCAGGCGCAGGAGGAAGACATTACCGCCGCCATCGACCGCAGCGGCGGCTTTCTGGGTCAAGCCATGTCGCTGCTGAGTGTCGGCGGCGAGCTGCCCCAGCAGACACGGGATTTTGTTCAGGCGTTTTCCGCCCGGGACGCGCTGGGACTGATGCAGACCCTGACGCCCATGGAAAAGTGGAAGCGGGACGCGCTGGCGGACACTCTGGAAGGCTGGCGGGAGCTGCTGGAAAGCGCCCTTGCCAGCCGAAGCGGCATCCGGGCGGTGTCGCCCCTGTCCCGGAAACTCGCCCAGAGCCGCAGCAGCCCGGAGCTGCTGAACGCCGTGCAGTGCCTGCAAAAAGCGGTGGACTACACGACGGGCAACGTCTCCCCTGCCGCCGTGTGCGGCTGGCTGGAATGGGCGCTGCGATAGGTTGGAAATAATCAGGAAGCCGCATACGGCATCCTGTATGATATAAGGAGCAAATTCAATGGAAGAACAAATCAAGACAGCCCCCCAGACGAACGTGGAGGTCGTGGACATCCAGTTCCGTTCCGGGCAGAAAATTTACTTTTTCGACCCCGACGGCCAGCGCTTCGCCGACGGCGATCACATCATCATTGACACCGCCCGGGGTGAAGAATTCGGTATCTGCGTGGGCGGGAATCACAAAATCCCGCCGAAGAATGTGGTAGCACCCCTGCGGAAGGTGCTTCGCAGGGCCACCCCTCAGGACGAAAAAACGATACAGGAGAATCGGGCGAAGGAAAAGCGCGCCTTCGAGGTCTGCCAGCAGAAAATCGCGGAGCATGGGCTGGACATGCAGCTGGTGAACGCGGAGGTGGCCTTTGACGGGAGCAAAATTCTGTTCTATTTCACCGCCGACGAGCGGGTGGATTTCCGGGAGCTGGTGAAAAATCTGGCTTCGGTATTCCGCACCCGCATCGAACTGCGCCAGATCGGCGTCCGGGACAAGGCCAGAATGGTTGGCGGCCTCGGCATCTGCGGACGGCCCTTCTGCTGCGCCAGTTTTCTGGACGATTTCCAGCCAGTTTCCATCAAAATGGCAAAAACCCAGAACCTTTCCCTGAACCCCACCAAAATTTCCGGCACCTGCGGGCGGCTCATGTGCTGCCTGAAATACGAGCAGGACGCCTATGAAGACCTGATCCGAAACAGCCCCCGGATGGACTCCTTCGTGGACACCCCGGAAGGCCGGGGCACCGTGGTGGAGGTGGGGCTGCTGCGCCAGCGGGTGAAGGTGCGCATGGAAGATAATCCGGAGACGATCTCCGTCTTTTCCAATGAGGACATTGCCGTTCTGCGCAGCGGCAAGGCCAGAAAGAACGATCCCCCCATTCCCGCAGACCTTGCCCCCATTTCCGGCAGCGGCAAGCGCGTCCGCCGGGAGCAGACGGAGGAAAAGCCCCTGCTGGAGCCTATCCGTTTCCGCTACAGCACGGAAAAAATCGTAGACGACCCGGAGGAGGAGAAGCCGGAGGCCGCCGAAAGTCCGGAGCCGAAGGCCCCCCGTTCCCGGAATCGCCGCCGCAAGCCCCGTCCTCAGGCACAGGACGCCGCCCCGGAACAGGCCAAGCCCGCGCCTCAGGAGACGGCCCCGAAGCCCGAAGCGTCCGGGGACAGGCCCCGCCGCCGTCCCAATCACCGCCGCCGCAAGCCCCGCCCTGCGGGAGATGGACAGTAAACGATTTCCGTTGCCATAGGAGATTACAGAGAAAATGAGTATCATAAAGAAAAATCCCGGCAAACTGAAAAAGCTTCTTCAGAACATCCCCATTCCCGGATGGCTGTTTTCTCTGGTGACAGTGGTATATTGCGAGGTACTGCTTCATCTGTGGACGATGAACGACTTTTCCCTTGGGCGGTTCGCCGCAGTGGTGCTGTTCGCTCTGGGCTTCGGCGGACTGCTTGGGCAGATCGCCGGCTTTATCGGCCACAGGACGTGGGGAAAATGGGTCACCGCCGCGCTGGCAGCAGTGGTATCGGTATTCTACATTGTGGAATACTTCGTCAATGACGCCTATCAGAGCTTCATGCCCATGCGTATGCTGCTGGGCGGTGCAAAGGGCGTCACCACCGATTTCGGCGATGTGGTCGTCTCGCTGGTTCTGAATGATCTCTGGCGCATTCTGGTCATGCTGCTGCCGGCGCTGCTGTTTGCGCTGCTGGCGCGTCCCACCGAAACCGTCTGGAAGACCCGCTGGTTTTTGCTGGCGGGGGCTGTGGCGGCTTATCTGCTGGGCTTCGGTGTCGTCCGGGGCGTAGGGACGGATGCCGCCCGGTTTTCCAGCGCCTACAATTTTGACAGCGCCGTTCGGGTGTTCGGACTGAACATCGCCATTCCTCTTGATGCCATCAACAGCGGCGGGTCTGACGGGGAAACGCCGGAATTCGTTGTGGTAGATTCGGCCGCGGCACCCGCGGAAAGCTCCCCGGAGACTTCATCCCCCGCGGAGGAAACCGCCCCGGCGGAAACGGAGGCGGTCGTCTACGGTGACAACGTGATGGACATTGACTTTAACGCCCTGATCGCAAACACTGGCAACAGCCGCATCAACGCCGTCAGCCAGTACGTATCTTCCCTGACTCCCTCCAAAAAGAACGAATACACCGGCATGTTTGCCGGGAAAAACCTGATCCTCATCACCGCCGAAGCTTTCGCAAAGCAGGTCATCGACCCGGAGCGGACACCCACTCTGTACCGGATGGCTACCAAAGGCATCCAGTTTACCGACTACTACCAGCCCGCATGGGGCGGCAGTACCACCACCGGCGAGTTTTCCAATGTGATCGGTCTGGTGCCGGCCGATGTGGGCATGTGCATGAAGCAGGCCGTCTATCAGGATCTGTTCCTGACCATGGGGCATCAGCTCCAGAAGCTGGATTACTATTCCGCCGCCTATCACAACCACTTTGCGGACTTCTATGACCGGAACAAGACCCACACCAAGCTGGGCTACGACCGGTTTCTGGCGCGCTACGGCGGTCTGGAAGGGATCACGCCGGTCTGGCCGGAAAGCGATCTGGAAATGATCGATATTTCCGTGCCCCAGTACATTGACCAGCAGCCCTTCAGCATTTATTATATGACGGTTTCCGGCCACTGCGGCTACTCCCTGAAGGCCAACGCCATGTCCCGGAAAAATTACGATCTGGTGGATTATGACGGCTCCGAGACGGTGAAGTGTTACCTTGCCGCTCAGATGGAGCTGGAAATGGCCATGGAATCGCTGATCCGTCAGCTGGAGGAGGCCGGTATTGCCGACGACACGGTAATCGTCATCAGCCCGGATCACTATCCCTACGGTCTGGAGCGCAGCGCCACCTGGAAAAACACCGAAAATTACCTGAACGAGCTTTACGGCGTCACAGAAGTGGATCGTTTTACCCGTGACAGCAACGCCCTGATCATCTGGAGCGGCTGTCTGGAAGATAAGAATCTGAAGGTGGAGACGCCGGTGTACAGTCTGGATATTCTGCCCACCCTGTCGAATCTCTTTGGCCTGAACTACGATTCCCGCCTGCTGGTGGGGCGGGATGTGTTCTCCGATACGGAGCCGCTGGTGCTCTGGCCGGAATACAGCTGGAAAACCGACAAGGGCACCTACGATTCCGGGTCCAGAACCTTCACTCCCGCCGAGGGCGTGGAGGTTGATGACAGCTATGTGGACCGCATCAAGGCCATCGTCTCCAACAAGATCAGCTACTCCCGGGAAGTGCAGAACCTGAAGTATTTCCAAGTCCTGTCCGACTTCCTGAACGGGAAATAAGGTAAGAGAGACGCGCCACCTGCCAAATGGGCGGGCCGCGTTAGGCAGTTAACATGCACAGCGGGATAATGAACTGCACCCCCTGCCTCTCCCTATGGGAGAGCCAAGGGGCTTATGCACGAGAAATGGAGCGTATCGGTACCGATACGCTCCATTTTGACCACCCATCAAAAAAGGGGGCGCATTTTATGTCTGATACTATTTCCTGGTTAGGGCCTATCTGAAAACCGTCAACACGCCCAAACAGCGGGTCTTTTCCGCCTGCTGTGCA
>ENA-ORSB01003554-ORSB01003554.1-human-gut-metagenome-genome-assembly--contig:-NODE-3554-length-10807-cov-22.203962_pt1 | contig 10807 bp, 9 predicted proteins | sample MGYA00242180_ERZ509144 | MGnify/ENA primary metagenome ERZ509144 (study PRJEB26280, sample SAMEA2338661) | human gut metagenome | biome: human gut; feature: human-associated habitat; material: faeces... | reverse complement strand
GAGAAAAACCGAACAACCTGAAATTGGCGCAACAGACGAAAGCATTGATTCACAACCAGTTAGTAGATAAAGCGAAAGCCAGGTTACCCACTTTTTCACATAACCTGCATTTGGTCGTTCATTATATCTCCTTGACACTCAAAAATATACACCAAATCACGACATGCAGGTTGTTCGAAAAAAACATCCGTGTCCCCCTATCCAAATTACCCGCAACGTATGCTCTAGACAGCAGGCAACAGTGTAAAAGCATATAACCGTGTCAATGGCGCAGCAACAAGGTTGCCTCCGTGAGGACTTGCTTATCTCAATCCTCCGACGACCTCGAATCCTCCGCCGAGTCGAAGCCCCCCACCCGGCATCTCTGCCAGACATTTCCATGGGCAAAAGTACGGAACCGCCAAAAATGCGTCAACACGTAACCGCGGAGACGCTTACGACATTACGGACGTTCTGGATTTTTCGAATTTCCTGCCGGAGCGTACGAAAGACATCTTCTACATGAGCCGCATTGAGGGCATGACGCACAGCGAGATAGCCGAGATTCTCGGAATCTCCACCAGAGCCGTAGAAAAGCACCTCCAGAATTCAGTCCAAGAATACCGCCGCCATTTCGGCATTCCCGACAGCCACCATAAACCGTCATAAACGAAAAAAGTCCAGATACCTGTGAAGATATCTGGACTTATTATTTATATGTTCCGCTGATTATTCAGCTTTGCCGTCAGAACCGAGAACGTCTTTGATCTTGTGCTCGTAGAGTTTCTTCATCTCGTCACGTGCAGGACCAAGATATTTACGTGGGTCGAACTCGCCCGGTTTCTCAACGAATACCTTGCGGATCGCAGCGGTCATTGCAAGACGTGAATCTGAGTCAATATTGATCTTGCAGACAGCTGACTTGGCAGCCTCGCGGAGCTGCTCCTCAGGAATACCTACTGCATCTGGAAGTTTTCCACCATGAGTATTGATGATATCTACATACTCCTGTGGTACTGAAGATGATCCGTGGAGAACGATAGGGAATCCAGGGAGCTTCTTCTCGATCTCGTGGAGAACGTCGAATGCGAGCGGCGGTGGAACGAGACGACCTGTCTTAGGGTCACGTGTGCACTGCTCTGGTTTGAACTTGTATGCACCGTGTGAAGTACCGATGGAGATGGCGAGTGAATCGCAACCTGTACGGGTAGCGAAGTCGATAACCTCCTCAGGTTTTGTATAGTGAGATTCCTCAGCAGCAACCTCATCCTCAACACCTGCGAGAACACCGAGCTCAGCCTCTACGGTAACATCATATTTGTGAGCGTACTCTACAACCTTCTTTGTAAGAGCGATGTTGTCCTCGTATGGAAGAGCAGAACCGTCGATCATAACTGAAGAGAAGCCCATATCCACGCAGCTCTTGCAGAGTTCGAAAGAATCGCCGTGGTCGAGGTGAAGAACGATCTGAGGATGTTCCCAACCGAGTTCCTTGGCATACTGTACAGCACCTTCTGCCATGTAACGGAGAAGAGTCTGGTTCGCATAGTTGCGGGCACCCTTAGAAACCTGAAGAATGACTGGTGACTTCAACTCTGCTGAAGCCTGGATAATAGCCTGGAGCTGCTCCATATTGTTGAAGTTGAAGGCAGGAATAGCATATCCGCCTTTTACAGCCTTTGCAAACATTTCTCTTGTGTTTACAAGGCCCAATTCTTTATAAGAAACCATATTCTATAAAAATTAGAAATTATTTCAATGAACATTACGTAAGCCCTAAACGCTTACTGAATCCGCAGGTCTTTCTGCAATAATTCTGCCACCTCGCTACTTTACCGACAAAATGTCATATAATTTCTCCGCACGGTTCAGCAAAACTCCACAAAATTAGTCAATTTCATCAAAATTAAAGAATTCCTCCTGAACTTTTTCAGTATAATCCACTGCCCTCCTATAGAGTCCAAAACGTTCAAGCAAGAACTTATGGCTCTCAGTATCAGGATAATAGACCTTGGAATTCTTATGTATCATTGACCTTTGCGCTGTCCTGAAATCAGGATAGACTCCGGCAGCGGCAGCAGCAAAAATGGCAGCCCCGAGCGCTCCCGACTGCTTGCACGAACAGATTTCTATTTCCTTGTTGAGCACATCAGCCACCATCTGCACGGCCAAAGGCGATTTCTGGGCAATGCCGCCGGTAGCAATCACCTTGTCGATCTTCAGCCCGGCACTTTCCACGCCATCCATTATCACTTTGGAAGCAAACGAAGTCGCCTCGACAAGTGAACGGAATATCGCCCCCGCATCCGTGGACAGCTTCAGTCCCATCAGCGAGCCCCACAGACGCATATTCGAAGCCGGCGCCCTGCGGCCGTTAAGGAAGTCCGTCGCGAAAGGATTGTGGATGTTCGGACTTACCCGCTCCGCAGACCGGTTCAGCTCCAGCATCATCTTATCGTCAATGTAGTCCGCAATCGCTGCCACATCTTCTTTCGGGAGCACGTCGCAGACCGCGAGAATATTGTTTACCGGAGTCATTATCAGGCGCTTGAGCCAAGCGTAAACATCCCCGTAAGCGCTGAGTCCGGTCTCGATGCCTATCATCTTGGGAGTGATCAGCCCATCCACCTGTCCCATGACGCCGTCAATAACATTGTCCAGAGCCTCCGGCCTGAAAACAGTGGTATAGGCAGCCGAAGTGCCGAAGCTCATCACGAGCACGCCTTCTTCCACGCCTGAGCCGAACGAGCCCGAGAACGAGTCGATATTGCCTGCACCGATTACGATTCCGTGAGGAACGCCCAATCTGTCGGCCCACTCGTCTGTGATATTGCCCACGGGCACATCAGGAGTCCGGTCATTGTCAGACAGACTCTTCCTGAGTTTCACGAGCACCGGATCTATCTTTTCGAAGAATTCCACCGGAGGATAGCCGCCCCACTTTTCGCACCAGAACGATTTTTCGCCCACACAGCTGTGGCTGATACAGAAATTGTCAATGTTGTGGCATCCGGTCAGAAGCGCCGGAATCCAGTCACACAGCTCAATCGCCGTAAAATACGCCTCACGCACCTGCGGAGAAGTCCTCAGCACATGCAGGGCCTTGGACCAATATGCCTCAGGAGAGTAGGCAAAGCCTGACAACATGGTGTAGTCAGGGACATTGGCATGACAGGCAGCCTCGATCCGGGCAGCCTCATCGGTCCCCGTATGGTCCTTCCACAGGATGAACATCGCATCCGGATTTTCACTGAATTCCGGCTTCAGGGAGAGCGGAACGAGGTTCTCATCCACGAAACACGGTGTGCTTCCGGTAGTGTCCACTGACAATGCCACGATATTCCGAGCTTGCTGCGGATGTGCGGAAGTGACCGAGCCCACTGCCGACTCTATCGCGTCAATGTAATCCTGCGGATGGTGTCTGAACTGTGATTTCAACGGGTCGCAGAAGAGTCCCTGCTTCCATCTCTTGTAGAAACTGACGCTTTCTCCGACTATCGAGCCGTCCGCGCAGTTCACAATGACCGCTCTTGCCGAATCCGAGCCGAAGTCAATGCCGATGACGTATTTGTCTGAATTCATAAATTTTCGTGTCCGATGAATGGTTAACTACTTTTTCAGCTGGTTTGTCCGGTAAAGTTACCAACTTACGGGCAGTTAAGCAAAAAATGCTTACTTTTGCGTCAGAATCCAACAATTATCAGAATGAGCAATAAAGTAATCATATTTTCAGCCCCGTCAGGTTCCGGGAAAAGCACCATTGTGAGTCACATTCTCAAGTTGCATCCCGAGATGGAGTTCTCTGTATCGGCGACTTCCCGCGCGCCACGCGGACAGGAGCGCAACGGCATTGAATATCACTTCTTTACGGCAGACCAGTTCCGCAAGATGATAGCGGAAGACAAGTTCGTGGAGTACGAGGAGGTCTATGCTGGTTCGTTCTACGGCACGCTCAAGTCGGAGGTCCAGAGAATCTGGGACAAGGGCCATGTCATCATTTTCGACGTGGATGTGAAGGGCGGCGTGAACCTGAAGAAATACTTCGGAGACAAGGCATTGTCAGTATTCATCCAGGCCCCGTCAGTGGAAGAGCTGCGGAAGAGGCTCGTCGCCAGAGGCACCGACAGCGCCGAAGCCATCGCAAAGCGCGTCGCAAAGGCCTCAGAGGAAATGACTTACGCTGACAAGTTCGACTATATTCTTGTCAATGATGATTTGCAGAAAGCTTATGCCGAAGCTGAAAAAGTGGTTAACGACTTCCTACAATAATTTTTGATCATGCGCATTGCCGTTTACGCCGGTTCTTTCAATCCGCTCCATATCGGTCATCAGGCCATAATGGAATACCTTACCGTAAAGAAGGAATTCGATTGGGTCTATCTGGTGGTATCGCCCAAAAATCCGCTTAAGGACTCGATTGATGCAAGTTCCGGACAGGACCGGTACAATGCCGCTGTCCAGGCTGTCCGCCGCCATCCTGAACTGAACGTGTGGGTGGATGACATTGAACTGAAAATGGAGCCTCCGCACTACACGATCCGCACATTGGATGCGCTCAAGCGACGTGAGCCGGAGAATGACTTCACATTGGTCATAGGTGCGGACAACCTCTCTTCCATACACAAATGGCGTGACTTTCCCCGTATCCTTTCCGAGTACGGCGTGGCGGTGTATCCGCGTAAAGGCTTCGACATCAAGGCATTGAGGGCAGCGCTCATGAACGAATGCAAGCACTTCCCCGCTTTCTACGTCCTGGACGAGTCGCTTTCCGGAGCGGAACGGTTCAGTCTGGAAGATGCCGACCGGCAGATCTATCACATCCAGCTTCTCGATGCGCCGATCGTGGATATCTCCTCCACCGAAATTCGCGAGGCCCAGAGCCGTGGCGAAGACGTGAGCAAGTATCTCATGTGATGCCGCATTTACGGACGAGTCCCGTATGCAGAATGAAAGGATCTGCTTATTACTGATATTGGTTGACCCGAAATCTACAGTTTGTCCGTAAAAAGGCAGGGTTTTACGGATGAATCGCGCAACAAGAATAAAGTCCCGTGTGCAGAATGAGCGGATCAGCTTATTACTGATATTGGTTGACGCGGAATCTACAGTTTGTCCGTAAAAAGGCAGGGTTTCACGGACAAGTTACTCAAAATCAACAACTTGTCCGGAAGAAGGCGGGGTTTTACGGACGAATCGCGCAACCGGGGGTCAAGCGACCGAGGGTAAACCAGGATCAGGATAATGCACAAGAATAAAGTCCCGTGTGCGGAATGAACGGATCTGCACACGGGACTAAGTATATGGTCGGAAAACCTCAGATTCGGCTGGAGTTTCGGAGAAGACAGCGGTGTCTATCTTACCTGAAAAACCGGGACGTCACGGGTATCGCCCATGACGTCTGGGGAACCGGAATTATTTCCAAGGGTTGACTGACGGGTCGATGGAGATCTCGATCTGCTCCTGGTCAGGGGAAGTGTTCAGCGTTATGGTTACGGTGTGGACATAGCCGGCGCGGAAACTCAGGGAGTAGTCGAGAAGGTAGGCGATGCCGCCCATGGTCAGCTCGATGAGCGGGGTGCTCCTTTCCAGGTTCTGCGGAACCAGGATGGCCTCGAACTGCTCATTGCTGAGCTTCTTCATCGTGATGGTGTTCTTCGCTCCGAAAGCGTTTTTCTCCACTGAACCGGTAATGAAGTTCGCAGTGCACTCCACATTGGTATTGTAGATATGCGCGACCACGTCGTCAGGAATCTTGCCCTCGAACTTCGGCCCCTTCTCAAGCTTCACCACAAGTTTGGACATAATGTGCTGGAACTGAAGGCTTACTGCGCCCGCTGAACGGGAAACGTTCTGCGTATAGGCATACAGCAGGTCAGAAGCCTCGTAGCCGTCGCCGGACTGGTCAGTCGCCACAGAGAACGGATAGCTCTCGATGGATGTCACATTCTGATACGGGTAGATGCCGTAGAAATCGCATGGACGCTCGCTCCAGAACAGCTTTCTCTCAGGAATCCAGGACGAACCGCTGCAGGTAATCTTCTCATTGTTCAGATAGTTTCCGCCGATCTGAAGTGGCATCTGGGTGCCGTCAGCGGCATATTCCACTGCATAGAGCGAAATCGCGTCACCGTTCTCGAAAGAGGAAGCGGTCGCTTTCGTGGCAGGATAAGAGATGTCGAACCGGAGTTCATCGGCATTGACCTCGGCCGGCTCGGACTTGGAGCAGGAAATCAATGCAGCTGCCGCAATTATAAGGTATATTGATTTTTTCATTGTGCTGATAATTTTTATGTTGTTCAAGTTTCGCAAGCGCGAAACACCAATTTTAGAGCCCGCTAGGGCGATGGCTTTAGGGTGAGGGTAACGTACACAAAAAGTGCGTCGGCTTACCGCCTTCGAGCTAGAGACCAGGCTCAAGTTTACACTAGCGTTCAGCAAGTCTGACAACTTGCGAAACTTGATTTACTTGACATTAGGATGCTCACCCATGTAGATAGGGCCGTCGCCGTTCGCGCGGAACATGTTCGGATTCACGCCGAAGGTCCAGTCGAAGTCTCTTGCCAATGACTTGGTGCCGACCTCGAAGGAGTCTTTGGCCACGAAATCGTCGAAGTCAAATGCCTCGCCTGCGTATGCCTTGATGCGCTCGACAATGGCCTGACGGCTGATGGCAGAGTAGTATGGGATATTGTTGTTCATACAACTTGTTGCTTCAGAACGATATACGCCACGCGCGTGCATATATCCGCCCTCATACATGTCCACCTTGTCGGAGTAGTTCTTGTGGTAGATGAGATGTGCCCACGGAACCTGCTTGGCATCTGCTGTCATGGAGAGGTTCTTAAACCAGCCTTTGGACTTGTAAACGCCATAAGAGGCACTTGTGTCATCATCACCTTTCGGGTGCTCGCAGCCATCCTTGCAGTTACACGTCTGGATAAATGCATTATGGTAGATGTATTCGTCACCGAGCTTGCCGAAACCGTGTCCGCCTGCCTCATGCTGGATGATGCCGCGGAAATCATAAGGATAGGCATCAGCGCTTACCGGACAGCAGGCAATAGCAGAGCCGTCTCCATACATCATGGTCACACCCTCGTATGTGGATGTGTTCATGAGCATTATCACGAGAGACTTGCTGAGGTCCATCGACGCATCAGCCCGTTTTGCCCATGTGAAACATTTGTCAGCAGCTGGAGCCTTTATGCGGTTCTGCGTAAAATAACTGCCGAATTTGGTGTCGATCACGGTATTGACCGTGCCGATACCGCTGTCGTCAGACTTGGAAACGACCGCATAGACATTGAAATAATCCTTATAGGTAGAATACGGTTCGATGCCGAAGAAATGCTTGAAGCCGTCATCGGTATTTTGCTTGAACGTACCTTTGGCAATATCCTTGGCATCATAGCCGTCGCCGATAAAGACGATGTCAATGCCGGGGCCCTTGGTCGCTGTGTTCAATGTCATGACTTCACCATCGGAATAGTCGGCATCATACTGCTCCACATCCAATGTACAACGATAGTCTTTCTCGTCAAGTTTGAAGACAATCTCGCCGCTTCTGCCTGCATATTTCTGATATGATGGATAATTAAATGAGCCTTCATTTACCTCAAACTGATCAGTTGTACGGACCATTTGATCCACAGAGACCGTAATATCAGCTTTTCCAGTACCGGATGAAGGCGTAACAGTCACCCAGTCAGGCTTGCTTTCTATGCTCCAGTTAAAGTTTGCAGGAGCGCGCAGGATCAATGTCCTCGATTCTGCTGCATTAAGAGTACGCACTCTGTCTCGACTTACTGAGAAATCATAATGTGCCGCTATTCTGCGGAAATCTGACCAGCCCGATGCTGTCTTGTAACGAATTACAGATTGTGCAGGGACTTCGACTGTGAAATTGTCTTTGGCTACGCCAACAAAAGCGCCATCCATTACTGCTGGGGGTTCTACTGCGTGACAAGTAATATTAGAGAGGTTGGAACAATCTTTAAACGCATTTATATTGATAGTCTGTATAGTTGATGGAAGTTCTAATGAAACTAAATCCGTCCAATAGAATGCACCATCACCAATGGAGACTAATCCTTCTGACATAGATACATTTCTTAATTTTGACTGTCCAGAAAAAGCATGTTTATCAATTTTTCTAAGTGTTTTCGGAAACACTATGCTATTCAATCTTCCTCCGAATAAAAAACGTGTTGGTATTTCAATTGTTCCTTCTGGAATAATTAAATCACCAGAAAAATGACAAGACTCAAAAGAGGCTTCACCAAATTCCACTACATTGTTAAGATTAACACTTCCCGTAAAACCACACTTCCTAAAAGTATACGAAAAGACTTTTTTTATCTTATCGGGCAGTAATAAATCCCCAACAAATGAACCAGCGGAAGCAAATGCCCATTCGCCTATCTCTTCCAAATTATTTGGTAAATGCAATTCTCCTGTAAAAGAGCAATACCTAAACGCAGCAGGACCTATATAAGTCAATGTTTCAGGCAATGTCAATGTTCCTGTCAAGGAAGCGCACTGCTCAAATGCATAACCACCGATTCTATTAAGTCTTGGCGAAAAAGAGACACTACCAATCAATGTGCCAGAAAAGGCACTAGTACCAATTTCTGTAACATCATCTGGCATTATCAGTGCTCCTGATAAACTTGTGTTAAAGAATGCTTCTGAACCAATGTATGTTATTTTTTCCGGAAACGTAAAATGGCACAATGATTTTTTATTGATAAAAGCATTAGAAGGAATAATGTCATCTTGAGTTTTTCCACTAACATCATATTTCGCATTCACCACCTTAGCCTCCTTAAGGTTAATCGCCTCCAGAATCGCCATTGAATCACGCATAAAGTAGAAATCCGCTGTGGTAATCGGACCTGACACTTTCAGGTTCCTTATCTTGTCAGGGTTCTTCTTGAAGCTGCGAATCACCTTGCCAAGTGTTCCGGCCTCGGTAAGATTCACCACGAAATACTGACGGGCTTCTCCGCCGTGAGTGTTCTTGTCCTCTGTCCAGTCGGCAATCTTGATGTCGCCGAGGGTGAGTTCGTACTCGCCTGCCGGAGTTTTCTTCTTGATGTTGATGGTGACGTCAGTCTGCTTGCCGGCAGCATAAGTCACTGAAGCAGCGCTGTTTCTGAAGCCGTATGATACGCCGTCGATGGTAATCGCAAACAGTTTTTCGCCGGCCTCCACGGTCTGCGGAACCACCACTGCCCTGAATGCACCGCTGCTCTGCGGACACATCACGATACCGTCCTGCTGGGCATTGCCCAAAGCGGAGACTTCGCCGGTCGCGAAATTGATCTTGGCCTTGCGGGTGGTATTGGTCAGGATGATTCCTTTTTCGAGGGAAGCGAATTCGCCTTCAGCGAAGCCTTCCTTTTCCACAAGGACGACATTGACAGCGGCCATCTTGTGCGACAGCTGGACTGCGACCTTGTTCTCTGAAGGGGTGATGTTGACCGCTTTGCCCCAGAGGAAGTCGGAGGCCTCATATCCGGAGAGGGATGATGCGGTAGCGGCTGAGCTCTGGTCCTTCTGCACTTCGAAGTTTGCGGCATTGACCTCGGTCACGGATGACTGGTGCGGGTAATAGAGGTAGAGGTCAACATTGGTATTGACGTCCTTGTAATAGACTTTCTTCGTCGGGGTCCACTTGTTGGCGGCCTCGTCAAAGACGTACTTGACGTTGTCGGCCTGGTTTCCGTTGTCGGCAAGTGTGCCTGCGACGGTGTTCTCCTCGCTGTAGTTCACGGCGAAGAGGCCCAGCGCGTCCTTGTCCACGAAGCCGGCAGCATTGACCTTGGTCTGAATCTGGTTGATGGAACCGTCGATGTTCAGCGGTATGAGTCCGGAGTCATCTACAATTGGTTCCACGACTGGTTCTTTCGCGCATCCGGCAAGCAGAACCGCCAATGTCGGACACAATACGAGAAATCGTGATTTCATATTAATTGGTTTTTAAGTGTTTGTTGATCATTATTTTATCAGTCGGCATCGCCGCTGAAATTATCACCTTCTCCCCATCCGGCTACACCGACATTGAGACCGTTGCCGGTACTGCCTTCAACGACAGCAAAAGGTGATTTTGAATCTATCAGAATTGACTTGATTTCAGGAGGGCAATAGCCTGGCTTTTCATCTTGATAGTTGTTGCCAATCATTAGTTTGTGTGTTGGTGCCAATGCCTCCCCAGAATGGCGGATACAAAAAAAGACGTGGGAGTCTTGCTTTTGCTTATCCCACGATACAGGCCTTGGCGTGCCCTTCAGAAAAGATAAGCAACGCCGTCAGCCCACGCCAGGATGATATACAGCAAATCCCCACGCCTTTCACCGGCGCGGATGACTGATGTGTCATCGCATGTGGACGTTCCCGTTGCCGCTTCCTCTTTCTGTAATTCGTCAAACCGCCAAGTTTGTATCGTGAAAGAAAAACGTCAGTAACGTCTATAATATGTCCGTCGGCGTTGTATAACTATCTTTGTAACATGAAATTAGTATATTATTTCATGTCGGTTAAGTCATACATGCCCGACCACTGCAAATATAAAAACATTTCTTTTAAAAGTGTCTAGCTTTGTATGAAAAAAATGCTTTTTCTCTTTTGTCGATTATTTCAATAATTGTTAGGAGTTATTTCTTTGTTGAAATATTCTTATTTAGGGACTGTCGTGAAATGCTTAAAAAGTTTTCGACTTTCCTAACGAGCTGATTGATAAAGTGATAGAAATTTCGTAACTTTGAAAAAGGGAAAAGAATTCCCCCAACCACCGTCGAAAGTGAGAAATTGGGGGAATCGCAAAATT
>ENA-ORSB01003552-ORSB01003552.1-human-gut-metagenome-genome-assembly--contig:-NODE-3552-length-10814-cov-3.474394_pt1 | contig 10814 bp, 2 predicted proteins | sample MGYA00242180_ERZ509144 | MGnify/ENA primary metagenome ERZ509144 (study PRJEB26280, sample SAMEA2338661) | human gut metagenome | biome: human gut; feature: human-associated habitat; material: faeces... | reverse complement strand
ATATTCCAGGTATTCTCTGGGGTGGTGCAGTTATGGTGCTTGCAGGTATCATGGCTAAGAAGCGTGGATATCAGGCAGAATCAAGAGTTCCTCTTAAGGTTGCTCTTAAGACATTCTGGCAGGCAATCCCAAGCCTTTTACTTATCGTAATCGTAATCGGAGGTATCCTTGGAGGTATCTTCACAGCAACAGAAGGTTCTGCTATCGCAGTAGTATATGCAACAGTATTATCACTTATATACAGAGCATTTAAGATTAAAGACATTCCTAGAATTGTCCTTGAGGCAGCTAAGACAACAGGTATTATCACATTCATGATCGGTCTTTCATCTATTATGTCATGGGCTATGGCATTTACAGGAATTCCAGATATGATAGCTAAGGCAATACTTGGTCTTACAACTAATAAGTTCCTTATATTACTTCTTATAAATGTATTATTACTTGTAGTTGGTACATTTATGGATGTAACACCAGCGATACTTATATTTACACCAATCCTTTTACCAATCTGTAAGTCACTTGGTATGGATGCTATCCACTTTGGTATCTTACTCTGCTTCAACTTATCAATTGGTACAATAACACCTCCTGTAGGAACAATCCTTTTCACAGGATGCCGTGTTGGTGGAACAACAATCGAGAGCGTTATAAAGACACTGCTTCCTTACTTCGGAGTAATCCTTATAGCATTGTTACTTGTAACATATATTCCTCAGATATCAATGTTCCTTCCACATATACTTGGACTGGTATAATTAATATCTCATAAATAAATTGATTGTTTTTGATAAACTTGATAAATAAATAATGCCGCAGGTCAGATATAAAAGCTGATTTATGTGGATTAAATAATTACATAATGATACAAATGTGGAATACCCTTCACATTTATATAAAACTTTTTTCCTAATATTATACAAAGAGACACCGTGGTGGCTGAAAGGCTGACGCGGTGTTTCTTTGTATTTTTTTATTAATTATTCGAGTTATGAATTTTGTTGTGGATAACGCCTGGATATATAGTACTAATGTACTAAAAAAAGACGAATAAAAGCTAAAAAATTCAGTGGTTGATATATAAACTGAAAAAATATTAGTTGTATAAAATTAGTGCAGGTTGTATTCTTTAGTTAAAACAGGTGGACAAATTTTGTCCAAAGTCAACAAAAAAGACAGTGCATATAAAAACAATTAATGATAGTAATTATAGGTTTCTTATGCATGGAAAGGGAGAAAAGATGAAGAAATCAGTAAGGAAGAAAGGATGGTTTAAGAGAATATCGGCTGTGATTATGGCTGTGGCTTTAATTCTGTCGGGGCTCTATATACCGGATGGGCTGTTTGCGGTTAAGGCGAAGGCGGCGGAGAGTATGTCTGCTACATGGACATATGAAGATACGAACGATAAAATGTATGATAGCAATGGTAATAACGTTACAAAGTTGCAAAAAAATAGTGGAAAATTACTTAATTCAAAAGGTGATGAATTAGTAATTGATGCTACATCAGGCAAGTTTTCAAGCAATGGAAGCAATGCATATCAGACTAATAATGGTACTGTACTTACATTTCCTGTAGTTGCAGGTGCAGGTAATTGTACAATTACTCTGAAGTCAGAAAGTGCATTAACTGTTTCTGATATCGAGTTAGATGGTATGGAAGATGTTACTGTACAATCTAAAGGAAGCAAAATATATGAGATAACAGGATATGTAAAGAAAAATGCAGAGAATGTGGCTCTTACAATAGGTATTAATACATATCTGTATTCTATGCAGATAGACTCTTCCACAAGCGCTGCAACAACATCAGCAGCATTTTCTGCTGATAAGCTTAGCGAGTTTGAAACAGGGAAGACAATTTCAGCAGAGTGGAGCTATGATAATACAATTTCAGATAATAAGACAACTATCCAATCAGGCAATGGAACATATACTAATTCAGATGGTGATGTGTTATATGTAGATGCATCTAGTGGAAAGTTTGCGCCTAGTTCATCAAATAAAAGAATTCAGGTTAATCTTAAAACTCAATTAACAATGCCTGCAATGGGTGATAAAGCGGTAATCAGGCTTACGGCATATAAGAATACTTGTGATGATAAGGACGAAAATGAAGAAAAAGTAAAAGATATATCGAATATATTAGGTAAATATCTTGATTTATCAGGTCGAGTATTAGAAAAGGCAGAATGTGTTTCATGTGCTGCTAATTCAGAAGATAAGAATTATCTTGATTTGGAATTTGTTTGTTATCTCACAGGTGATGAGGGAGAACTTACATTAAACTTTTTAAATACAACTGACGGAAAAAATAATTATATCAAGTCCCTCTCAATACAATGTGAAGAACTTGAAAAGACAGCAATCAAAGGAACTGTCACATCTTCATCAACTATCCCAGATGGAACTTGTGTAGTTGCAACTAATAAGACTACAGGATTACAGTATTCTGGTGAAATATCAGATAAGATGTATTCTATTGAAGTTCCAGTAGAAGATACAGAAATGGAATATGAGTTATCTATAAGCAATCCTGCTTATATTATAACTAGTGACATAACATCAGTAAAGATTAGCAAGGAAGCTTCAAGTGAGGTGACAGCGGATATTACAATCATGAAGCTTTCAACTAAGACAGTAAGTGGTGCTATAACAGGCTTTGCAGATGACTATGATGTATCAGAGCTTGGAATAATATTTTCAACAGATGAAGATACAGAGTATGTACCAGAGGTTACTATAGCAGATGATAAGAAGTCATATTCTGCAAAGGTTGAAGAGGAAGTAACATATAGCGTTGCACTCACAGGCGTAGATGATTATGAGATAACATCTGCACACAGTGGAATAAGCTATACAGAAGACGGAACATTAGATATAACAGCTGGGCTTAAGCCAACATATGCTGTTACACTTAATCTTCCTGACGAACCAGACCTTACAGATAAAAATGTAACTTATACATATACAGATAAGAATAATGAAAAGTATGTATATAATTTTAGCTCACAGGACAGCATTAAGTTAAGAGAGGGTTCTTATACACTTACTCTTAGCGGCGACTTTATGGCACAGCCATATAAGATTAAGTCAGGAGCTGATATAACAGTTAAGTCAGAGGCAGTGACACAGAATGTTACATTTGAACAGATAACAAGCTGGTCTTTCGCAGCTGAATTCAAGGATACAATACAGAATGAAGTTGCATATTACGATGGTCTTACATTAGACACTACTAATGGAAGGATAAGGGCTAATGGTAATTCAGCCCAGTTAAATGAAGGAACTAAGATTATCATACCAGTAAGTGGAAAATGTACTATATCAGTAGAGGCATATCAGGCAGCTTATGCTTTGTATACAATAGGTGGCGAAGCAGCAAGTACAACAACAGCAGTTACAACTTACAGATATGACTCAAAAGAGGCAGGTACAGTAGAGGTAGTATCTATAAGTAATAATGCCTATATTAAGTCAATATCAGTAGTATACGATGCCAAGGAAGTTGAATATGTCAAGCAGCCAAAGATGCCAGTGATAACAGGCAATACAGGTAATCTTGTGGTACAGCCGGAAGGTCAGAGACTTAAGCTGACACAGACAGGCGGTACACTTTCAGCAGATGCCAGTGACAAAACAGCTATAAGTTCAACAGTAAGTTACTATGGTTTTGAAGAAACAGCAGATATTAATAAATTATCAGCAGATATAATTATTAATTCATGTGGAAATAGCTCAAGCAACGGTTTATTCTTTGGTGCTTATGACAGCAGCAAGATAGCTACAGTTGGTATAAGAAAGTCAACAGAATTAAAGCAGATATATTACAAAGGAACAAGTGAACCAGTTGGTGCAGGAAGTTCAGTAACAGGAACAGTTGATGTTGGTACAATGGTACATTTCGAGATGGTAAAGACAGACGATGGTCTGGTTATATCTGTTACACCAAAAGGACAGAAAGAACAGCAGTTAGTGTACAAGTATACAAGTACAGAGTTGTTTAAGACAGATAAAGCTGATACAGCAGTATCTTATGGTTTCGTATTAGCCGGAGTTGAGGCGACTATTAAGAATATGAAGTATGAAGCCGCTGATGGAACAGTTCTTTATGACCAGAATAAATGTTACAAGGCAGAAGGAACAGCACCAGAAATAGATACAGTTACAGCTATAGGTTCAGACACAAGAGAATATATAGATGTAAGCTGGACTAATAAAGTAGAGGCAGACGGAGATGGCTTATATGTACTTGAAGTATCACAGGATAATGGAAGTACATGGAGTAAGGTTGAGTCTGCACTCACAGATACTTCATACAGATATGTATTAAAAGAAGCTGGCAATTACAAGTTCAGGGTAAGCGGAAAGCTTGGTGTTGACGGTGAGATTAATTCATACGTTGAATCAGATGATGTATATATATTGCCCGCACTTGATAAGCCAGTACTTAGTATATCATCAACAAGTGAGAAGATTAACCTTGCATGGGATAAGGTTGATGGAGCAGATACATATGAGGTGTATCGTTATTCATATGATGAAACAAGTGATAATGCTAAGCTTATAGCAACAGTAAGCGATTGTGCTTATGAAGATAGTGATGTTGAAGCTGAGATGCCATACTATTACTACGCTATAGCATATTCACATAAAGATGGCAAAGTTGATAATAATAGTAATCCATCTGAGGCAGTATGGGCAGTACCAAGTGCCGGACATACTGGTGAGTATGTATACGAAGACTCATCAGCAGGACTTACTATAACTAAAAGGTCATATAACACAGTATATGATGGAAAGCTTACACTTGAAGGTGTTGTTGAGAAGCAGTCAACAGTTACATTAAAGATTAATGGAAATGTTGCTGATGAACAGGCAGTAGGCGTTAAGGGAACATTTACATTTACAGATGAAGAGCTTTCAGCGGGAAGAAATGATGTTGAATTACTTATAACAGATAAAGATGGCAATGTAACAAGAGAAACATTTAATTATGTATATCTTACTAACTATAATAAGGTAGTTGATGCCTCATATAAAGGAACAGATGGCGATAAAGTTAATGGTATTCCTACATATAAGACAGTTCAGGCAGCAGTAAATTCAGTTGACAAGTCTAATGAAACAAGAGTAGTTATTCTTGTTAAGGAAGGCGATTATAATGAACATCTTGTTGTATCATCACCTTATATATCTCTTATAGGTGAAGATAGTGAAAAGACAAGAATATATTATGATGTTAATGAACTTGCCGGAGGTGACATGGGTGTGCGTTGTGCAGTACGTATTGTAAACACAGCACACAACTTTACGGCAGAGAATCTTACGTTCGAGAATACATATAAATATCTTGGAGATGGCAGTAAGAGTAATGAGTCAGCAGATGCATTAAGCAATGATGCTGATAACGCTTCATATATTAATGTAAGAATACTTGGTTATCAGGATACATTATGTGCTAACAAGGGTACACAGTATTATTACAAGTGTTACATAGCAGGTAATGTAGACTTTATATATGGTAATGAGCCAAGGGCATTATTCAACGACTGTAAGCTTGTATTCCGTTATAATGCTAACAAGAATTCAGGTTATGTATGTGCACCTAAGACTTCTGCGGATGCAGCATATGGACTTACATTTTATAAGTGCCAGGTTCTTTCAGAGGATGGATGCTCAGGTAATAAGTATTATCTTGCAAGACCTTGGGGAGCAGATGCTTATATAACATGGATAGACTGCTATATGGGTAAGATTATACGTGCAAATGCAGCTAATCCATATACAGATATGAGTGGTAATTCAGCCGCCGCAGCAAGATTTTATGAGTATGGAAGCTTTGGACCAGGATATGTTATTAATGCTAACAGAAGACAGATATCTAAGAATAAGGCAGATGAGATGATTAAGATTAATTATCTTGGATGGGATCCTTATACAGTATTTAGTGCTGTTGGTATTAATTATGCAGGAAATGTAACAACCAAAGCAGAACAGAAGTATGTAACAAAAGAATATGTATCAGATACCTACAATGAAAATGATGGTGATGATACAGGACTTTACAAGTATAATGTTGAAGGTTATGCAGCAAGTGCCGGTGTAACTGGTGGTGGCAATCTTCTTGAAGAGTCAAAGAATTATTATAAGGCAGGAAGTGCCGAAGAATTCTTAGATGCGATAAAGCGTGTTAAAGCCAGTGGACGTGCATCAGTTATAGAACTTACAGCGGATATAGCACTTGGCGATAAGGAAGTTGAAGGCTATTCAGAATATAAGTCATTTATAACTGCACATAAGAACTACCCACTTACACACCCAGACCTTATTGAGTCAGGTATATCAATGTTAAAGCTTGCAGGTATGAGCAATCTTACAATCTATTCTAAGAATGGTGCTAAGATTACACATACATGTATAGATATAACAGGTTCTGACAACATAATTATAAGAAACATTAAGTTTGATGAACTCTGGGAATGGGATGATGAAACAGAAGGTGGATATGACCGTAACGACTGGGATTATATGACTATAGAAAAGGGAAGCTCTAATATATGGATTGACCACTGTACTTTTTATAAGGCATATGATGGCGTTATAGATATTAAGACACCAACAGATAAGAGCAACATAACAATATCATGGTGTGAATTCTTTCCAGCAAGTGATGGTGGAACATTCTTTGATAATATGATGAATGCTATGAAGGCTAATCCGGATGGATATGCATATTATAAGCATTTGCTTGAATCTGGAATGACACATGAACAGATATGTAATTATGCATATGGACAGAAGAAAACACATCTTCTTGGACAGAGCGATGAGGATACATCATCTAAGAATATAACAGTAACATTTGCTAATAACTACTATAAGGATTCTATGGACAGAATGCCTAGATTAAGATTCGGTACAGCACATGTGTATAATTGTATTATGGATGCACAGAATCTTAGGAATTATCGTCTGGATATAGAAAAAACAGCAGGTTCAGAGTATGCAAAGAAGATAGTAAGTAATGGTGCTTCATCTAACTGTGGAGCACATATGCTGCTTGAGAACTGTTATATGTCAGGTATGACTAATGTACTTATAAGTGGTAATGGAAGCAGTGCAGCCGGATATATCAATGCATTTAATTCTATATATATGCTTGATGGCAAGCAGGCAGAGTTAAAGGTAGCACTTAACACAGATAAGGCAGGTGAGGTAGCACTTGTTCAGGATAGAGAAGAATTCAAGAATGCACTGCCATATAGTGATTATGTATTATATGCAGCAGACAGTCTGAGTACAGAGGTTCAGCCATATACAGGTGCTGGAAAGCTTAAAGACCTTACAGCATTACAGTGGGAAAGAACATCTTATAATGATTCGCCAATTGTGCATAAAGAACATGTATGGAATGATGGAGAAATATCAAAAGATTCTACATGTACTGAAGCAGGCTTAAAGATATATACATGTAAAGTATGCGGAGAAACTAAGAAAGAAACTATAAATGTTCTTGAACATACATGGGATGAAGGAAAGGTAACAAAAGAAGCAACTTGTGATACTGATGGTGAGATATTATACACATGTAAAGAGTGTAATACTACAAAGACAGAAGTAATCAAGGCACATGGACACAGCTACAGCGAGGAATGGACAGTAGATAAAAAAGCAACCTGTGAAGAAGCAGGAAGCAAGTCACATCACTGTACAGCAGAAGGCTGTAACAGTAAGACTGATGTAACAGAAATAGCTGCATTAGGACATAGCTGGGATGAAGGAAAGATAACAAAAGCCCCAACATGTACAGAAGCTGGTGAGAAGACATATACATGTACAAGATGTAATGTTACAAAGACAGAAGCAGTAGAAGCCCTTGGACATCATTACAGTGTAGAATGGACTATAGATAAGGAAGCTACAACTACAGAAACAGGAAGCAAGTCACATCATTGTACAGTATGTGGAGATAGGGCAGACATTACAATAATTCCTATGATTAAGGAAGAAGTTAAGGTAGATATTAAGGTCGAGGTTGTAAAGAAAGAAGACACACCAGATACAAGCATTGAAGGTTCAAAAGATGAAGTGATTAACAGTGTTCTTACAGAAGATGAAATTAAAGCTGTTAATGATGGTGCTAAAGTAGAAGTTTCATTTGATATAAGCAATATCGAAAAGACAGTAACCGACAGTGATAAGAGGCTGATTGACGATAAGCTTAAAGCTGGTGAAAAGATTGGTACAATACTTGACATCGCACTTAATAAAACTGTAGATGGTAATACAAATAGTGTTCATGAATTAAATTCAGCTATAACTCTTAAGGTTGCAGTTCCAGATAGTATTGTCAATAAGGATGCAGCAATACAAAGAGAGTATGGTGTAATAAGAATTCATAACGGAGTATCAGAAAATATAGATGCTACATACAATGCAGAAGATAATACTATCACATTTGCAACAGACAGATTTTCAACATATGCTATTGTATACAGTGATACAGTAAAGAGCACGGAAGATAATAACAAGCCAACTACAGATGACAATAAGCCAACAACGGATAATAACAAGCCAACAACGGGTGATAATAAGCCAACAACAGGCGATAACAAACCAACTACAGATAATAACAAACCAACAACAGATAATAATGAAGCCGCAACAAAGGATAATTCATCAACAGGTATTACAGATAATGGAAGTACAGCCTCTAGTAATTCTGATAAAACAAATGCTATATCAGAAGGTTCATCAGAGACAGTTGATAATGATGTTGCTACAGCAGATACAATGTATCCGGTAGTGTTAGTATGGTTAATGTTTGTTATAGGTTCAGGCGTAACAGGTGTTTTATTACAAAGAAGAAAAAAGAATATGTAATAAAATAAATGCAGATTAATTAAAAATTCAAAGATGACAGTTCATTCACATAAGTGTGGTGGGCTGTCATTTTTTGATTTTAATCAAAGCTGATAAATTTTATTATTTGATTATTGTTAAGAGTAATTATTAGATTTTAGTTCTGATTTTACATTGATTTTAGTTGACATAATAAATTACAGATTATAAAATAAAACCGCCGTAAGAGTATTATATACGGCTACTGATATTATGCAGTATATAAAAATAAAAGTGAGGTGACGGTAATGGACGGGCATGATAGTCCTCAAATAGGGAACAATGACATAGATTATAAGCCGACAAAGCTATTGTCTGCGTTTCTTAAAAGGGCGTGTGCAATAGTCTGTTAAAGTCACATTTTTTCTAATCTTAGTCATTGTTCTTGTCAGAATGAAAGGAGAATAATGATGAATAAGATTCTATCCAATGTAGTTATGCATAAGGATTATAGCAAGGATATTGTTAGAATTCTTAAAAGCAGCAAATCTGATGAAGTAATCCGCAAGAAGTTATCAAAGTATCATGAGAATGATATAGCAGAGGCAATCAAGCTTCTGGACAAAGATACAAGAATAAAGCTTTATAAAATTCTTGGTATTGACTGGACAGCAGAGATTTTTTCATATCTGGAAGATACACCAGAGTATATAGAGGAATTATCTGTAGATGAGGCAGCAGATGTCCTTGAAAATATGGATGCAGATGATGCAGTTGATATTCTTGATAATGTGTCAGAAGAAGAAAGACAGGCACTTATATCACATATGGAAAAGGATGCAAAGGAAGATGTATGCCTGATTTATTCATATGATGATAATGAGATTGGTAGTAAGATGACTACTAATTTCATATGTATACACAACGGACTTACAATAAAAGAAGCCATGAAAGAGCTTGTTTCGCAGGCGGAGGAAAATGATAATGTCAACACAATATATGTTGTTGATGATAATAATAAATATTATGGTGCGATAGACTTGAAAGACCTCATTGTTGCAAGAGAGTACCAGAAGCTTGAGGATATAATAAGTACATCATATCCATATGTATATGCTCACGAAAAGATGAGCGAATGTATCGAAGACTTAAAGGATTACAGCGAAGATTCAATTCCAGTATTAAATAAAGACAAAGAAATAATAGGTGTTATCACATCTTCTGATATCGTAGAAGCGGTAGATGAAGAGATGAGCGATGATTATGCAAAGCTTGCCGGTTTAACAGAGGAGAATGACCTCACAGAGGGTCTTTTTGCAAGTATGAAGAAAAGACTTCCCTGGCTTATTCTGTTACTGTTCCTTGGCATGGGCGTATCATCAGTAGTAGGTATATTTGAGAATGTAGTGTCACAGCTTGCAATTATTGTGTGTTTTCAGTCACTTATCCTTGATATGGCAGGAAATGTAGGAACGCAGTCACTTGCTGTTACAATCAGAGTTCTTATGGATGAAGATATATCAGCTAAGCAGAAGTTTGAATTCGTATTAAAAGAGATGCGCATAGGCTTTGCGAATGGCTTACTGCTTGGTTCTATGGCATTCTTACTGCTTGGAATATATATTATGGTGGTTAAGGGCAAGCCATGGCACTATGCATTTGCAATATCAGGATGTGTAGGTGCATCTTTACTGCTTGCAATGCTTATATCAAGCCTTATTGGTGTGCTAACACCAATGTTCTTCCATAAGATAAAGATAGACCCTGCTGTAGCCTCAGGCCCACTTATAACAACAATCAATGATCTCGTTGCTGTTGTCACATACTATGGACTGGCTGCTGTTGTGCTCATTGGGATGCTGCATATAACTGGGTAATTGTTATGTATATAGTGAATATGCGTTAATACCTTTTGATATGAAAGCGGTAAAAGTGCAGACAAAAGAACAAAAATATATAATAAATGAT
>ENA-ORSB01003548-ORSB01003548.1-human-gut-metagenome-genome-assembly--contig:-NODE-3548-length-10822-cov-6.586793_pt1 | contig 10822 bp, 8 predicted proteins | sample MGYA00242180_ERZ509144 | MGnify/ENA primary metagenome ERZ509144 (study PRJEB26280, sample SAMEA2338661) | human gut metagenome | biome: human gut; feature: human-associated habitat; material: faeces... | reverse complement strand
AAAATAATGTATACAACAAATGCAATAGAAAGTTTAAATAATTGTTACAAAAAATTAAACAGAGGACATAGAGTCTTTCCAACACAACAAGCATTAGAAAAAAGCTTGTATTTATCAACAAAAATAATTACAGAAAAATGGACAGCAAGATATTCAAACTGGGGAGTTACAATAGCAGAATTACATTCATTTTTTCCAGATAGAGTAGATATTGATTAATGGTAATAATTGCTATTAATAATATAAAAAAACAAGCATATCAAAATCAAAATTTTAATATGCTTTGTTCAATGCACCTTGACAAATGAATATGTCTAAGTTAATATATATTTAACTTAAAAATGTAATTTTGTCAATGCAATTTTAAAATTTTTATCATAAGAAGTCTAAAGTTTACACAAACTTTCCGATATACTCATTACAAATTATATTTATTTATAACATGTAATTCTTTTTTAGATTATTTATTATTTTTCTCTAAATTATCTTTAGCAACTGCCATTAATAATTTTATTCTATTTGTCTGATTTGCTTCACTTGCACCTGGGTCATAGTCTATTGGAGAAATATTAGCATAAGGATATTTTTCTCTTATTGTTTTTATTACACCTTTTCCAACAACATGGTTTGGCAAACACGCGAAAGGTTGTACACATACTATGTTAGAAATGCCATGTTCTATGTATTCTACCATTTCTGCTGTTAAGAACCAACCTTCACCAGTCTGATTTCCAATCGAAAGAATATCTTTTACTTTGTCTTCTAGTTCCCAAATATCGCAAGGTTGTAAATAACCTTTTTTAGAATTTGCTAGAGCAATTCTTTCATCTTTCTCAAGAATATCTATTAATTTTATTGCCAGTTTAAATATTTTGGCTTTATATTTATCTGTCTTTATAAGTGTGTTAAAAGTTATTTTGTGTGTTGCCATGAATTTTACGAATCCCATAAAATCTGGAAGTATAACTTCTGCACCTTCTTGTTCTAATTTTTCTGCTATGAAATTGTTGCCGAATGGATGATATTTTATTAAAACTTCACCAACTATTCCAACTTTTGGTTTCTTCATAGAAGTATCTAATTCAATTTTTTCAAAGTCGTTAACCATATCATAAATGCTTTTCTTAAATTCCGATAAAGAAGAGTGTACAACTAATTCTTTGCATTTTTGCATCCATTCATCATATAGTTTTTGCGTTTCACCTTTGTTTACCTCATAGACTCTATTTTTAGTAAGCATTTTTTGAAGTAAGTCTCCGTAAACAACAACCTTAAGAAGTTTTTCTACCATGTCTGGAGTTATTTTAAATCCTGGCATCTTTTCCATTCCAACAACATTAAATGAGATAACAGGAATATTAGCAAATCCAGCATCTTTTAATGCCTTACGAATGAATCCTATGTAGTTTGTAGCTCTACATCCACCACCAGTTTGAGACATTATTAAAGCAGTCTTGTTTAAATCATATTTTCCAGATTCAAGAGCTTCAATCATCTGACCTGTAACTAAAATTGATGGATAGCAAGCATCATTATTTACGTACTTTAATCCAGTTTCTACTGTATGTTGTGTACAGTTACGTAGTAGCTCAAGATTGTATCCGCAAGACCTTACGGCCGTTTCGATTAGCTCGAAATGTATTGGAGCCATTTGAGGGCATAGTATTGTATAGTCTTTCATATCTTTAGTAAACATAACTTTTTTTACGGTATAATCTGCGTCGCAATTTGTGCATACATTATCTTTTTCACGTTTGTTCATACTTGCAAGAAGTGAACGGATACGAATTCTAACTGCACCTAAATTATTTACTTCATCAATTTTTATTAATGTGTACATTTTATTATAACTTGATAATATTTCTTCAACCTGATCTGTTGTTACAGCATCTACGCCACAACCAAATGAGTTTAATTGCACAAGTTCTAAATTATCATGCTTTCCAACAAAATCAGCTGCTGCATATAGTCTTGCGTGGTATACCCATTGATTTACAACCCTTAATGGAGCTTTAGGTTCTGTTTGGTTTGCAATACTGTCTCCAGTAATAACGCCAAGCCCGAGGCTTGTAATTAATGTATCAATACCATGATTAATTTCTGGATCTACATGATATGGACGCCCAGCAAGAACAATACCTTTTAGATGATTTTTCTCTAAATATTCTACGGCCTTAGCACCTTCAGCATGTATATCTGCTCTGCAATGTTGATATTCTTCTTCTGCGAGTTTAGCAGCATTTAATAATTCTTTCTTAGTGAAATTGTACTTTTTAAATTCAGGCAAACCTAGAATTGTTTCTGCTAAAGTTTTTGCATCAAAAGGTAAGAATGGATTCAAAAAAGTAATATCCTTGTCTTTTAATTCTTCGACATTATTTTTCAAAACCTCTGAATACGAAATTACAATAGGGCAGTTATAATGATTATCTGCTGATTTATATTCTTTTCTAGAATATGGTACACATGGATAGAATATCGTTTTTGTTCCTTGTTTTACTAAACTAATTATATGACCATGTGATAATTTGGCTGGGTAACAAACAGATTCAGAAGGCATTGATTCCATGCCTTTTTCGTATGTTTTTCTGTTACTTTTTTCAGAGATTATAACTCTAAATCCAAGGTTGGTTAAAAATGTAAACCAGAAAGGGTAATCTTCATACATATTTAAAACTCTAGGAATTCCTATAACACCACGAGGTGCATTTTTTTCCTCAAGAGGAGTGTAGTCAAAAATTCTCTTATATTTATATTTTACTAAGTTTGGTAATTCTTTATTTTCCGAAACGATTCCAGCTCCTTTTTCACATCTATTACCAGAAATATGCTTTGTACCATTGCTAAATTTGTTTATTGTGAGTAAGCAGTGGTTTTCGCAACCATTACAACGCACATGTGATGCTTCAACTTTTAAGTTATTTATAGCATCCAGGTCAGAGATAGTAGAAACATATTCCATATCTTTATTTGCTTCGTATTGTTCTTGAGCTAAAAGTGCAACACCATAAGCACCCATAAGCCCAGCAATGTCAGGTCTTACAACATTTTTTCCAACTAACAATTCAAATGCACGCAAAACAGCATCATTATAAAATGTTCCACCCTGAACTACAATATGAGAGCCTAAAACCTTCATATCTCTAATCTTCATAACTTTTTGAATGGCATTTTTTATTACAGAATAAGAAAGCCCTGCTGAAATATCTCCCACACTATAGCCTTCTTTTTGAGCCTGTTTAATTTTGGAATTCATGAATACAGTACATCTTGAACCTAAATCGACAGGATTTCTTGCGGAAATAGCAGAATTTACAAATTCGCTAATTGTTAGTCCAAGACTCTTTGCAAATGTTTCTATAAATGAACCACATCCAGAAGAACAAGCTTCATTTAGCATTATATTATCTATGGAGTTATTTTTCAGCTTAATGTATTTCATGTCTTGACCGCCAATGTCCACTATACTAGTAACATTAGGCATAAACTTCTTAGCAGCTGTATAATGTGCAATTGTTTCGATTTCGTTCAAATCAACATTTAATGCTGTTTTAATAAGTGCTTCTCCGTAACCGGTAACACCACTGTATCTAATAGTTACTCCTTTAGGAAGTACTTTATATAATTCTTTTAACATATTTGTTACACTTTTTAGAGGATTTCCTTCATTTCCTGCATATAAAGAGTACAGCAAAGCGCCTTCTGTATCGGTTACAACGAGTTTGGTGGTTGTAGAGCCTGCATCAATACCTATAAAACAATCTCCTTTATAGGTTGATAAATCACCTTTTTTTACGACATCTTTGCTGTGACGTGCTTTAAATTCCTCGTATTCTGAATCTGTAACAAATAAAGGCTTTAGAGGATTTGTTGTAGAGTCATGTGAGCTTCTTAGAACTTGAATTTTTGCCATTAATTTCTGGGTAGAAATTGGAGTTGTTTCCAAAGAATCTAATGCTGCACCTTTTGCAACTAATAAATGTGCTTCATCTGGAACTATTATTTGCTCATCGGTCAAATGAAGCGTTTCTATGAATCTATTTCTTAACTCTGAAAGATAGTTAAGAGGGCCTCCTAAAAATGCAACATTTCCACGTATTGGTCTTCCGCATGCTAGTCCACTAATAGTCTGATTAACAACGGCTTGAAATATAGAAGCTGCAATATCTTCTCTTGCTGCACCTTCGTTTATAAGTGGTTGAACATCAGTTTTAGCAAATACTCCACAACGTGAAGCTATTGGGTAGATAATTGAGTGCTTTTTGGCAAGTTCATTTAAGCCAGAAGAATCGGTGTTTAACAATGATGCCATCTGGTCAATAAATGCACCAGTACCACCAGCACAAGTTCCGTTCATACGTTGTTCAATAGACTTTCCAAAATATATAATCTTAGCATCCTCACCACCAAGTTCAATTACGACATCAGTTTTTGGAATGTATTTTTCTACGGCTCTTTTACAAGCAACAACTTCTTGAATAAAAGGTACATTCAAAAATGTAGCTGCAGACATTGCGCCAGATCCTGTAAGAGCGATAGTAAATTCAGCATCAGGGTAACGATTGGCTAAATCATCTAAAACTGCACATACTGTATTTTTTGTATCTGAATTATGACGTTGGTAGCTTGTATAAATTGTGTTAAGATTATTATCCATAACGGCAATCTTTACTGTAGTAGATCCAACATCAAGTCCTACATGCAATAAATTGTTCATATTAAATCTCCTTATGTTTTAAATAAAAACTACCCTAATTTTATACGGAAAAGCGGATTTTGTCAAATGAAACTGACTAACTGTCAGAAAACATAAAAAACCTACAAATAGCTTATTTGTAAGCTTTTTTGTCGAAAAATGCAGGATTGTGTATTTTATGTGAAAAATTATTTTTTGGACAATTATAGGTTCTAATTAGAAAATTAAGAGAATAGACATGTTATCAAAGATAAAATTAGAGGAGGATTACATAATGAAAACAAATTTTAAAAAAATAGTAATAGTATTGGTGATTATCGCAATAATTGCAGGCATAATAACATATTTTATAAATAAAAATAAAAAACCTGAATATGTAGAATATGAACCACAAGAAGAAATATCAGATGAACAAGAGCGTAAAACAATGATTTCACTATATTTTGTAAATAAAACTACAAGAAATGTAGAACCTGAAGCCAGAATGTTAGACGTAAAAACACTGATAAAAGCCCCATACACTGTTATAATAAACATGTTGATAGATGGTCCAAAAAATGAAAATCACGACAAAGTAATACCAGAAGGAACAACATTAATAGGAACAAGTTTAGAAGGAGATACTCTAAAAATAAATTTTTCATCAGAATTTGTAGAAAATCATATTGGCGGAAAAGAAGAAGAGCAAAAGACTATAGAATGCTTAGTAAATTCGCTTACAGAATTAACAGAAGTAAATTCCATAAAAATATTAATAAATGGAGAAGAGAATGCAAAATTTAAAGATGGAGAAATAGACTTTTCTCAAAACTTTATAAGAAATGAATAGAATAAAAAACTCTTATATAATGAAAAATTATACAAGAGTTTTTATTTGAAGAAATTTATAAATTTACATATTGTGCATGCTTTTTGAGTGCAACAAAGAAAATTTTCTACGCAAAACAGTGAATTTAGAATATTATTTTGTGGCCTACAACATTTATTACAATATGGCTTACAACAAGGTTTATAGGAATAACAATTACAAGGAGGCTTTGGATTACACATAAACTTATTATAACTATTCATTTTTTACTTCCTCTATTTACATAATTTGATATTTAATATATAATATTAACGTATTAAAAATATGTGAATTCAACAAAAATGGAAAGTGAAAATTATGAATTTAAAAGAAAATGAGAGAATAGATGATTTGCAATATAAAGGATTAAAAATTATTCAGGATAAAACAGCATTTTGCTTTGGAATAGATAGTGTGTTATTATCAGACTTTGCAAAGGAAATAAAAAATAATAGTAAAGTTGCAGATTTAGGAACAGGAAACGGTATTGTTGGTCTTTTATTATGTAAAAAAACAAAGTTAAATCAAATTATAGGGGTTGAAATTCAAGAAGAAATTGCTGAAATGGCAGAAAGAAGTATTAAGTTAAATGATTTGGAAGAACAATTTAAAATTGTTAATGTTGACATAAATGATATTTTTAAGAAAAATGTACTGCAAAAAAATACATATGATGCGGTTGTAATGAATCCACCTTATAAAGAGGTGGGAAAGGGAAAAACAAACGAAAACTCTAGTAAATTAATAGCAAGACACGAAGTAAAGGCTACACTTTCCGACTTTATAAAGGTAGCAGCCGGATTGCTAAAAGATAAAGGAGAAGTATATGTAGTACATAAACCAGAACGAATTGTAGACATAATGCAAGAAATGAGAGCAAATAAAATAGAACCAAAAAAAATGAGATTAGTTTATCCATACGAAAATGAGACTCCATCTATTGTATTAATAAAAGGAGTAAAAGGCGGAAAAAAATTTTTTAGTGTAGACAAACCATTAGTAATATATCAAAATAACGGAGAGTATACACAAGATATAAAAAATATTTATATAAAAAATAATTAACAAAAATATTAAAATAAAATAATAATAAAATAGAAAATAAATTAATTTAAATAATAAAAAAGGAAGATAAATATGTTTGGAAAATTATATTTAATTGCAACACCAATTGGAAATTTAGGAGATATTACGTATAGAGCTGTTGAAATATTAAAAAAAGTAGACATAATTGCTGCTGAAGACACAAGACACTCATTAAAATTATTAAATTATTTAGATATATCAAAACCGATGATTAGTTATCACAGACATAATGAAGATACTAAAACTGAAACATTAATAAATTTATTGAAAGATGGTAAAAATATTGGATTAATAACAGATGCGGGAACTCCAGGAATATCTGATCCTGGTGAAGAAGTAGTAAAGCAAGCAATAAAAGAAAACATAGAAATAATACCGATTCCTGGTGCATGTGCTCTAATAAATGCATTAATTGCATCTGGACTAAATACAAAAGAGTTTGCCTTTTATGGATTTTTGCCATTAGATAAAAAACTTAGAAATGAAAAAATGGAAGACATACAAAAACAAAATAAAACAATAATTTTTTATGAAGCTCCACATAGATTAGAAAAAACACTTGCAGAATTATTAGATAGATTTGGAAATATTGAAATTGTGATTGCAAAAGAACTTACTAAAATACATGAGAGTTTTATTAGAGGAAGAATAGAAGATATTTTGCCAACCTTAAAAGATGTAAAAGGGGAATATATAATTCTATTTGAGATGCATAGCAAAACAGAAAAACAAATTGAAATAGAAACATTAAATCAAATGACATTGGAAGAACAGTATAAATATTATGAAAACCAAGGAATGAATAAAAAAGATATAATAAAAAGAATTGCGAAAAATAATAAAGTGCCAAAAGATGAAATATACAAAAAATTTATATAAAAAAGACGGGGCCAATAAACCTCGTATTTTTTATTTATTATTTTTTTAAATTATCAGAAATATTTGATATATTTTGAGCACATTTTTCACAAACTAATTTTCCTTTGTAATCTACTACATTTTTAGTTCCTCCACAGAAAACGCAAGTCTCTTCGTATTTTTTTAATATTATAGAAGAACCTTCTACGTATATTTCTATAGGATCTTTCTCAGCGATTTTTAGCTTGTTACGTAGTTCTATAGGAATAACGATTCTTCCTAATTCATCTACACGTCTAACAATTCCAGTTGACTTCATGTCTATAATACCTCCTACAACAAAATTCGACATCAATCTACAATCATGATAACACATTCATTTGTAAAAAACAAGTAAAATTTGGAAATTTCATGAAATAGTTTCAAAAATAAAGTAGGAATTGAAAAAATTTACTGTAAAATTTAGTAATTGTAATAAAAGTTTACCTATGAATAAAAACAATATAATGAATATTAAAGACTGGTTTGAATAAAATTAAATAGATGGAGGTACATATGCTAAATAAAATATGGCCATTTTTTATAATTATTTCATTTATATTTGCTTTATTAACTGGAAATATAAATAATTTTAATAATTCGATTTTTGATTCATGCACTCAAGCAGTGGATCTTATAATAAAATTATTTGGTACAATGTGTTTATGGAATGGATTGATGAAAATTGTACAAAAATCTTCATTAATTAATAAGCTTAGTAATATGATTAGCCCACTAATGAAATTTTTATTTCCCAAAATGAATAAAGGAGATAAGGAATATGAAGAAATTACAATAAATATAATTGCAAATCTTCTTGGAATCGGTAATGCGGCAACACCACTAGGCTTGCAAGCAATGAAAACTATGCAGGAAAAAAATCCCAATAAAGATACTATAACTGACTCAATGGCTATGTTCATAGTTTTAAATACGGCTTCTTTACAATTAATACCAACAACCGTTATTGCCGTAAGAGCATCAATGGGGTCGACAAATGCTGCTCAAATAATTCTACCAGTATGGATCGTTACACTGGTGGCAGATACGGCAGGAATAATTGCAAGTAAGCTTCTGATGAAAAAATTTTAAATGGCTGAAAAATAATTACAATTTTGCTACGTCAAACTTCATTAAAAACGCGGTTACATACAAAAAGTATGTGCCATTGCCTTTAAAATTTGTTTCTCTTGCAAAATTTAATTCTTTCGCAACCTAATTTATGTAAAGGAAATGTGATTTTGTATGAAAATAGTTAATTATATATCAACAATTGCTGTTCCAGTTGTAATAATCATAATAGTCATTTATGGAATTGCAGATAAGAAAAAAGTATATGATATTTTTGTTGAAGGTGCTACAGAAGGAATGAGCATAGTTATTAAAATTTTTCCTACATTATTAGGAATATTTTTAGCTGTAGGAGTACTTAGGAGTTCAGGATTATTAGAAATAATTACAAGAGCAGTATCTGTTTTTACAAATAAAGTTGGATTTCCGAGTGAAGTAATGCCACTTGCAATGTTAAGACCAATATCTGGAAGTGCATCACTTGCTGTTGCAACAGACATAATGAAAACATATGGTGTTGACAGTAAAATTGGTTTAATTACATCTACAATAATGGGTTCAACAGAAACTACATTTTACACAATAGCAATATATACAGGAAGTATTGGAGTGAAGAAGATAAGGTTCGTATTAGTTGCAGCATTAATTGCAGATTTCGTAGGAATGTTAACATCTGCAATAGTTTGGAACATTATACTTTAATCATTATTTGTGATATGTCTCATTATTTGCAATTTTGAATGCTCTATAAATTTGTTCTAAAAGAATTAATCTAAATAATTGATGAGGAAAAGTCATTTTTGAAAATGATAATTTGAAATTACTCATCTTCTTTATTTCATCTGATAGACCATATGATCCACCTATTATAAAACATATATTACTATTACTTATTTGAATTTCATCTATTTTTCTAGCAAACTCTATACTTGAAAGTTCCTTTCCCTCTATTTCCATTGTAATAACATAATCTTTTTCACTTACATACTTTAATATACTTTTCTTTTCTGTTTCAAGTGTTTTAGTTATATCAAAATTTTCGTCAGGAACTTCTATTAAATTTATTTTAGTATATTTACTAAGTCTTTTTAAATATTCATTTATCGCATCTGTTAAATATTTTTCTTTTATTTTTCCAACAGTTATTATTTTTATCATACTTCTATCATTTCCGTCCTTTGTTTTTGTTAAATAGGCAAGCTTGTCATGCGTGTGCTTTGCACCGTTCTGCAGGGATTCCAGAACAATATGGGATGGTCCGTCACCGAGCTTTCTGCCGGTGATGTAGCCATTTTCAATGGCGACAATGGAGTGCTCTACATCGTTGCTCTCTAGATCGTGAATGACGATCTCGCAGTTGGAGCCAAACTGGGCTGCAAGACCGCGGGCAAGGCGTGTATAAAAATCAATTGCTGTTTTGTCCATGGTTTTCTCCTTTCCCGATTACTTATTTCAAATTAATTAGTTGTATGTTCAACCAGTTAGATGATAGTACAACTAAATTATTCTGTCAAGAACTAGAGCCTGTTTGAAAAAGGCTGTGCCCTGCCGAAATAACTTGGCAGATACACAGCCCTGTAAAATACGTTTTCTTTATGCGAAATAATCTCAGGAAATTTTCCTTACAAATCCCATCACATCTTATCCGGTGCTTCAAATCCCAGAAGATCAATGCTTGTCTCAAGCACTCTCTTGGTCAGCAAAAGCAGGCGGATATAGGATTCCTTCTGTGCCTGGTTCTCCTCGCTGAGAATCTTGGTCTCGTGATAGAAGCTGTTGAATGCATTGGATACTTCGTAAATATAAGCGCAGATCTTGTGAGGTGCCTTCTCCTCAAATGCACTCTCAATCATACTGCCAAATCCGGAAAGCTGAAGCATCAGGTTCTTCTCGCTTCCATTGGAAGCCTTCAGCAGCTCTCCAGCCTCAAGGTTTCCGCCTGCTTCCACATAGCGGTTCAGGATGGATTTGATACGAACGATGGTGTAAAGGATGTACGGACCTGTATTTCCCTCGAAGGAAGTGAAACGGTCTACATCGAAAATATAATCCTTGGTTGCCTGGTTGGAAAGATCACCGTATTTGATTGCAGCCAGACCTACGATCTTGGCAGTATCTTTGGCATCCTTATCGCGGACGCTTCTGTTCTCCACGATCTTATTAAACATTTCCTCGTCAATGTCTGCGATCAGGTTCTCAAGACGCATAACGCCGCCTTCTCTTGT
>ENA-ORSB01003542-ORSB01003542.1-human-gut-metagenome-genome-assembly--contig:-NODE-3542-length-10842-cov-3.601279_pt1 | contig 10842 bp, 8 predicted proteins | sample MGYA00242180_ERZ509144 | MGnify/ENA primary metagenome ERZ509144 (study PRJEB26280, sample SAMEA2338661) | human gut metagenome | biome: human gut; feature: human-associated habitat; material: faeces... | reverse complement strand
ACAGATAGATAACATGCAGGATGTTCAGGAGCTGACGTTTGTACTCGTGAAGTCTCTTAACCTGTACATCGAAGATGGAGTGCGGGTCTACTTCTACGCCATTGTGCTCAAGGATGTATTTAGCCAGACGCTCTTTGTTCTTGAACTTAATGTTCATGAATTCCTGGAGTGCTTTCTCATCATCTGCATAAACTGCAAGTTTCTTTAACTGCGGAAGGTCTGTGATCCAGTCCGGTCCGATGTGCTCTGTGATCCAGTCTGCAAGGAGTGGATTTGCGTGGAGCAGGAAACGTCTCTGAGTGATACCGTTTGTCTTGTTGTTGAATTTCTCAGGCATCATTTCATAGAAGTCTTTTAATTCCTGATTCTTCAGGATCTCTGTATGAAGGCGTGCAACACCGTTTACAGAGTAGCCTGCTGCGATTGCAAGGTGAGCCATCTTAACCTGTCCGTCATAGATGATAGCCATCTTTTTGATTTTCTCATAATTTCCCGGATATTTAGCCTGGATCTCAAGGATGAAACGACGGTTGATCTCTTCGATGATCTGGTATACACGCGGAAGCAGTCTGGAGAAGAGCTCGATTGGCCATTTCTCAAGTGCTTCGGACATGATAGTATGGTTTGTGTAAGCAACAGATTTTCTTGTTACTTCCCATGCTTCATCCCATCCGAGTCCTTCTTCGTCCATGAGGATACGCATTAACTCTGCTACTGCTACAGTCGGATGTGTATCGTTCATCTGGAATGTTACTTTTTCATATAATTTATGGATATCGTCATGTTTCTTTTTGTATTTGGCAATTGCTGCCTGGAGGCTTGCAGATACAAAGAAGTACTGCTGTTTCAGTCTCAGCTCTTTACCTGCATAATGATTGTCATTCGGGTAAAGAACTTCTACGATATTGCGGGCAAGGTTCTCCTGCTCTACTGCTTTCTTGTAATCACCCTTGTCAAAGGAATCAAGCTCGAAGTCTACGATCGGCTCTGCATCCCAGATACGAAGTGTGTTTACTACATCATTGTCATATCCTGTAATCGGCATATCATAAGGAATGGCTTTTACTGCCTGATATCCTTCATGGATAAATTTGTTTCCGCCCTTTTCAGGATCGTACTCTACTCTTACATATCCACCGAAGTGTACTTCTTTGGCATATTCCGGACGACGCAGTTCAAATGGGTAGCCGTTCTTTAACCAGTTATCCGGTACCTCGATCTGATAACCGTTCTGGATTTTCTGTTTGAACATTCCGTAGTGGTAACGGATTCCGCAGCCATATGCTGCGTAATTTAAAGTTGCGAGAGAATCAAGGAAGCATGCAGCCAGTCTTCCCAGACCACCGTTTCCAAGTGCCGGATCCGGTTCCTGATCTTCGATACAGTTAAGGTCAAATCCCAGTTCTTCGAGAGCTTCTTTTACTTCACCGTAAGCGCAAAGGTTGATCAGGTTGTTTCCGAGAGCACGTCCCATCAGGAATTCCATGGACATATAGTATACGATCTTCGGATCCTGTTCGTCGTAAGCTTTCTGTGTTGCAAGCCAGTTATCAATGATAACGTCTTTTACAGAGTAGCTTACTGCCTGGAAAATCTGCTCCTGTGTAGCTTCTTCAATTGTTTTTCGATAGAGGAATTTTACGTTGTCTTTTACGCTTTTCTTGAATGCCTCTTTCTTGAACATTTCGTTTGTCATTTCATACCTCCCGTAATGGTTTCACTGTTCACTTTATTCTCAGCAATACACCTTGCGGATACTGCCGGTGAACCTCTTCATTCCGTCAACTCTTCTGTTTTCTCATATCAGAGAAATTGGGGGCAAAGAATCTCTGCCTCCAATTTCCTCTCTGAAATCAGACTGTCAAGGATAATGATACTCTTTTTTCGACAGTCTGTCATGTGTATAATTGCCGAATTTTATAACATTTTTTTGTTATCGTTACTGTTCACAGCAACACGCTTCGCGATGCACAGAATTTATGCTAATCGCATAAATTCGCGCGATATGTCTCGGGTTTTCTGTGAAATACCTGTAACTTATCATTACCTTGTCAGTAATTGACCGAATGTTGTCAATTACAGTTTCTTAACACCCATAGTTACTGCTTCTTTGTTGATGTTCCACTCTTTCACATAACCATCGGTCTCGCCAAGTACCATTTCGTCTGCAAGTACTTCTGACTTGATCTCATCTTCGTGTGCTTTCATGACATCCTGGATCTTGTCATTTCCGTGAGCGTATACTACGATCTTGTCCATAACTTCGAAGCCGGCTTCCTTACGCATGGTCTGGATCTTGCTGATGATCTCACGTACAAATCCTTCTTCGATCAGTTCAGGTGTCAGGTTTGTATCCAGGACTACGGATGTTTCACCGTCAGATTCAGATACATAACCCTCTGTCTGTGCTGTTTCAATAAGAAGGTCTTCTTCTGTAAGCTCTACATCGTTTCCGTTGATATCCAGTTTCAGGACACCGTTGGTTCTCAGTTCGTTCATTGCTGCTGTTCCATTGATGTCTGTGAGAGCCTGTCTGATTCCTCCAAGGAGCTTACCGTATTTCGGTCCTACTGTACGAAGCTGTGGTTTGAAGCTGTAGGAGATAAAGGATTCTACATCATCTGCGAATTTTACTTCTTTGACATTCAGTTCGTCTGCGATGATGTCAGTGTAGAATTCACTCATTTTCTTCTCAGCTTTTACATACATGGTTCCGATCGGCTGACGGTTCTTGATGTTTGCTGTATTTCTGCAGGCACGTCCCAGAACTACGATCTCCAGAAGCTCTTTCATGTCTGCTTCCAGATCTTTGTCGATCCATGCTTCGTTTACAGTTGGGAAGTCGCAGAGATGAATACTCTCAGGAGCATCTTTGTCCACGCTTCTTACCAGGTTCTGATAGATATCTTCTGTCATGAACGGGATCATCGGAGCTGCTGTCTTGGCAATAGTTACCAGTGCATGGTACAGAGTCATGTAAGCATTGATCTTATCCTGCTCCATTCCCTTTGCCCAGAAACGTTCACGGCTTCTTCTTACATACCAGTTACTCATCTCATCTACGAATTCCTGGAGTGCTCTTGCTGCTTCCGGGATCTTGTAGTTTGCCAGATCATTGTCTACAGCCTGAACAGTTGTGTTTAATCTGCTGAGGAGCCATTTGTCCATAACAGGAAGCTGGTCATAGTTCAGTTCATATTTGGTCGGGTCGAAGTTGTCGATGTCTGCATATAATACGAAGAATGCGTAAGTATTCCACAGTGTGCTCATGAATTTACGCTGTCCTTCCACAACTGCCTTGCCATGGAAACGGTTCGGAAGCCATGGAGCACTGTTGATGTAGAAGTACCATCTGATGGCATCTGCGCCGTATTTGTTCAGTGCATCGAATGGATCAACTGCATTTCCTTTGGACTTACTCATCTTCTGTCCGTTCTCATCCTGGACATGTCCCAGAACGATTACGTTCTTGTATGGTGCTTTGTTGAAGAGCAGTGTGGATTCTGCAAGGAGTGAGTAGAACCATCCACGGGTCTGGTCTACTGCCTCGGAGATAAAGTTTGCAGGGAACTGCTGCTCAAATAATTCTTTGTTTTCAAATGGATAATGATGCTGTGCGAAAGGCATTGCTCCTGAGTCGAACCAACAATCAATAACCTCCGGTACACGATGCATTTCTCCACCGCACTCCGGACACTTCAGTGTGATCTCATCGATGTATGGGCGGTGAAGCTCTACTGTCTTGGCTCTCTCATCACCACTCATCTCGAATAACTCCTGACGGCTTCCGATGGAATGCATATGTCCGCATTCACACTGCCAGATGTTCAGCGGAGTTCCCCAGTAACGGTTACGGCTGATACCCCAGTCCTGAACGTTTTCAAGCCAGTCGCCGAAACGTCCTTTACCGATGCTCTCAGGGATCCAGTTGATTGTATTGTTATTTCTGATCAGGTCATCCTTAACTGCTGTCATCTTGATGAACCAGGATTCTCTTGCATAGTAGATCAGTGGTGTGTCACATCTCCAGCAGTGTGGATAATCATGCTCGAATTTTGGAGCATCGAAGAGCTTGCCTTCTTTGTCCAGATCTGTGAGGACCATAGGATCTGCTTTCTTTACGAAAACGCCTGCGTATGGTGTCTCTTTTGTCAGGTTACCCTGTCCGTCTACGAACTGTACGAATGGCAGTTCATAGTTACGTCCGATTCTGCTGTCGTCTTCACCGAATGCAGGTGCGATGTGAACGATACCTGTACCATCACTCATAGTAACGTAGTTATCACAGGTTACGAAATGAGCTTTCTTTTTCTGTTTTGCTGCTGCCTCTCCTGCACATGCAAAAAGCGGCTCGTATGCTTTGTATTCCAGGTCTGTTCCTTTGTAGGTTTCCAGAACTTCATATGCTTTCTCGCCTTCTTCTTTTGCAAGCTTGCCAAGGACTTTGTCAAGGAGTGCTTCTGCCATATAATAGGTATATCCGTCTGCTGCCTTTACTTTGCAGTAAGTCTCATCCGGGTTTACGCAGAGTGCAACGTTGGACGGAAGTGTCCATGGTGTTGTTGTCCATGCAAGGAAGTATGCATCTTCACCAACAACCTTGAATCTTACAACTGCGGAGCGCTCTTTTACAGTTTTGTATCCCTGGGATACTTCCTGTGCGGAAAGAGGGGTACCGCATCTTGGACAGTAAGGAACGATCTTGAAGCCTTTATACAGAAGCTTCTTGTTCCAGATTTCTTTTAATGCCCACCATTCGGATTCAATATAATCGTCATAGTAAGTTACGTATGGATGTTCCATATCAGCCCAGAAACCAACAGTAGAGGAGAAATCCTCCCACATTCCTTTGTATTTCCAGACGCTTTCCTTACACTGTTTGATGAATGGCTCCATACCGTATTCTTCGATCTGCTCTTTGCCATCCAGACCAAGTTTCTTCTCTACTTCCAGCTCTACCGGAAGTCCGTGGGTATCCCATCCTGCTTTACGCGGAACCATGTAGCCCTTCATTGTACGGTATCTCGGGATCATATCCTTGATAACGCGGGTAAGTACATGGCCGATGTGCGGTTTACCGTTTGCAGTAGGCGGTCCGTCGTAGAATGTATAGGTTTCTCCCTCTTTTCTATTCTCCATACTTTTCTCAAAGATATGGTTTTCTTTCCAGAATTCTTCTACTTTTTTCTCACGGTCTACAAAGTTTAAGTTCGTATCAACTTTCTGGTACACAGTAATTTACCTCCTGTTTAAATTATTTGTATCAGACACCTGAAAATATGCAGGACGTTTATATACGCTGAAAAATATTTCCAGTGTCCTTTAAGAACGAAAATAAGCCCATAAAAAAATCGCCCTTTTGTAAAAGGACGAAGGTTTATTGACGTTCGCTATACCACCTGTTACATTGTACGGGCATCCTCTGCCGATACATGAATCTTTTAACGGGGATTTCCGTCAGCTCTTACCTGTCTGTACACCCTTCAGAGCTGCAACTCCGGAGTGATCTTCACTGCATTTACTCACCACCGGGCTCACACCCTCCCCGGTTCGCTGTCTGCTTTCCCCTGCAGTTACTCTCTCCATCAACGTTTTTGTGGACATATCATTTATTTAACTATGCGGATTCATTATAAGGTCACAAAATTCACTGTGTCAAGTATTTTTTTGAATATTAGGGTAATCCTGTTACTGTTTAATAACACTGGTTACTGTTCACTCCGTTCACAGTAACGTAGCCAAAATTCATTCCAGATTGCCTGCGGCAATGGAATTTTGGCTTGTATGTCTCGGGATAGTGGTGTGTGAACAGTAACTTAAAATTCACTAAAAATACAAAGAATATCATTTGTATTTTTAACTGAAAGATGATATAATAATAAAGCTTGTGGAAGGAATATTTTCCATATGTTTCCGCACAGGCATAATACCTATGAAATATTGGAAAAGAGGATTAAAGGAAATGAGCGATAAAACAATCTTAGAGCAGTGGCGTGCCATCGCCTATGACCAGCAGGCAGACCGTAATAAACTTCAGAGATTTTGGGCAAATTATTTTAATATTGAAAAAGGAATTTATGAGCAGCTTCTTAGCAACCCGGATGAGGTAGTAACCGGTACAGTTAAGGAACTGGCTGAGAAATACGGACAGGAAGTTCTGACAATGGTTGGTTTTCTTGATGGAATCAATGACAGTCTGAAGATTCCGAACCCGATTGAGACAATGGATGAGAACACAAAGGTTTCTCTGTGCTTTGATAAAGAACTTCTTTATAAGAACATGGTAGATGCAAGAGCTGACTGGCTGTATGAACTGCCACAGTGGGATGCGATCTTCACACCGGAGAAGAGAAAAGAACTTTATCTTGAGCAGAAGAAATCAGGAACAGTTGTCAAAGCAAAGAAAATCGGACGTAATGATCCTTGTCCTTGCGGAAGCGGCAAGAAATATAAATATTGCTGCGGTAAAAATGCGTAAGCATCCAAATCTGGAATATATTATCGTGCTTGGTGCCCATGTAGAAGGCACCCGGCTTACAAAAGCCCTTCTGGAACGTACCAGGAGGGCTTTACAGTATATGGAAGAGAATCCTGAGACTAAGGCTGTTCTGTCCGGAGGAAAAGGGGACGGAGAATCTATCACAGAAGCTCAGGCAATGTGCAATTATCTTGTGGAACATGGAATTGGCAGAGAACGACTGATTCTGGAAGAGAAATCTACCAGCACAACAGAGAATCTGAAGTTCAGTCTGGGAATGATCGGACTGAATCATTCGGTGGGCATTGTCACCAATAATTTTCATGTTTTCCGGGGAACGGCCATAGGAAAGAAATGTGGATGCAGAGAAATTTATCCCATTCCTTCCAGATACCGTTCATGGAGACTTCTGATATATATTCCAAGAGAAATCCTGGCAATCATCAAAGATAAGCTGATGGGAAATATGTGACTGTTATGCGAATCACTATTTGACAGAGAAATATTTTTCCTTAATAACAGAAACCGGCATCTCCTGTCCGGTCCAGATCTGGAAAGCTTTAGCCCCCTGATGAAGAAGCATATACATGCCATTAAAGGTCTGGCATCCGGCTGCTTTAGCCTCTCTGAGCAGTCGGGTTTCCTGTGGCTCATAGACAACATCTGCCACTACAAGCTCAGGATGGAACAGAGATGTATCTTTGATGATGGTATCGTCGATATCCGGAACCATGCCTACAGAGGTTGCATTGATCAGCAGATAACTCTGTGCAATGGAATCTCGCAATGCAGTATGATCATCATTGTCGAAGAGGCAGACCTGACAACCTGTTTTAGCAGAGAGATTCTCAGCGAATTTCTGTGTGCGATTCCAGTATCTGCTGGTGCGGCGGGCAAAAATATGTACGGAAGCCGCACCGTCCAGGGCAGACTGTGCACAGATGGCCATCGAAGCTCCTCCTACTCCCATGACAGTTATATTTTTACCGGTAATATCATGTCCCGCATCACGTACAGATTGCATAAAACCGTACCCGTCTGTATTGTATCCGATTAACTTTCCGTTATCGTTCAGTACAGTATTGACAGCACCGATCAGTTGGGCTTCAGGGGAAAGCTCATCCAATAATTCTACAATTTTATTCTTATTCGGCATGGTAAGGTTGAAACCGCGAATGCCGCAAGTCTTTAATCCTGCAACTGCTGCAGGAAGAGTTTCTTCATTTACATCAAAACATAAATATACATAGTCAAGCCCGAGAAGGCGAAATGATTCATTATGCATCAAAGGGGAAATGCTGTGTGCCACCGGGCTTCCTAAAAGTGCGGTAAGACCTGTGTGTCCGGTAATATTATTCATGTTAAAATCCTCCAGTCTGTTTTGTAGCAGAGACATAAAATACTGTCTGAATTGTGACAGTATAGAAGATGCCCTTCTAAAACATAGAAATTATCTATCATTTTATTCTAACTTCAATTATATGTCAATACATGTTCATTTTGGTTTATATGATAAAAACTGTCGATTTAGTGCGACAAATAATAAGACATAATTCCTCCGTTTTGACAAAATCCGCATACTTTATCACGTATAATGAATCTCACTTACCGAAGTGAAGGAGAAGTCAGAGGCAGTATCAGACGGAGGGAAGGAAATGCATTACGAAATATACATAGATGTAGTTTTTTTCACAAATCTCCTGATAGATTACATATTGATCAGATTTACAGGAATATTATTCCGATGTGGAAGAAGCAGAAAAAGAGCTCTTCTGGGAGCTGCTGCAGGTGCGGTATTTTCCTGCTGGATCATTTATCTGCGATCTTTTCTGAAGTCTGGGATTTTTCTTCCGGCACTTGTCCTGCTGCATGGTGGCTGTGCTGCAGGAATGCTTGTGATCGGATGTAATCTGAAAAGGGGAAGTCTGCTGCTTAAAGCAATACTTACACTGTATTTTGCCGCATTTCTGTGTGGAGGGTTCTGGGAAGTGATCGTCAGTGATAAGTTGACAGTCAAAATGTTTCTGATCCTTGCAGCAGCAACGTGGTCCGGCATTACAGCGTTGTCATATCTGATGGATTCCATGAGAATACGGACAAAGAATATCTATCCGATAACCATATACTATAAAGGATGTGGATATCCTTTTCAAGGATTTTATGATTCCGGAAATCTGCTTATGGATTCTGTAAACGGAAAACCTGTATCTGTAGGGACAGAAAAAGTTTTATCTGAAATATGTTCAGAAGAAACCGTAAGCTGTTTAAAACACTTGAAAGAAAATCCCGGGGAGTCTGGGAAACCGGGAACTGCCGGGCTTCATCCACATTTTACCTTTTTTCACAGTATAGGAAAAGAACAGGGAATGATGCTGGCTGTTACTTTTGAGAGACTCTGCATTCAGACTCCCGCAGAGGTTGTCTGCATAGACAATCCGGTATTTGCATTTTCATTTGAAACATCCGCTTTTGGTAAGGAATACGAGGTACTTTTGAATTCCAGATTACTTTAACGGGAGGGGTTGTGACTATGAGCTGTTATCCATTACAGGTAGTGTCAAGAATGGTGATGAACCGTTCAGGAGAAGTTTTTTATATTGGTGGAAATGATGTGCTGCCTGCACCGCTGGAGCCGAAGCGTGAGGCGTTTATACTGCAGAAGCTTGGAACAGGGCAGGAAGAAGAAGCGAAGTCTGTTCTGATCGAACATAATTTAAGGCTTGTGGTGTATATTGCAAAGAAATTTGATAATACCGGCGTCGGGGTGGAGGATCTGATTTCTATCGGTACGATCGGTCTGATCAAAGCAATCAACACATTTAATCCCGGGAAAAATATCAAACTTGCGACCTACGCTTCGAGATGCATTGAAAATGAACTTCTGATGTATCTGCGGCGAAACAGCAAAACGAGAATGGAAGTGTCTATTGATGAGCCTTTAAACGTGGACTGGGACGGAAATGAGCTGTTACTTTCGGATATCTTAGGAACCGATGAGGACGTGATCTATCACGACATTGAAACGGATGTGGAACATCGGCTGCTTAAGACAGCGATTGGAAAACTATCTGGCAGGGAACGGATGATCATTGAACTGCGGTTTGGGTTAAATTCCATCGATGGAGAGGAAAAAACCCAGAAAGAGGTTGCGGATATGCTTGGTATTTCCCAGTCCTACATATCCAGACTGGAAAAAAAGATCATGGGAAGACTGAAAAAAGAAATCGTGCGTCTTGAGTAAAGTCTCTCTGCTTTTTGTCTGGTAAAACGACAAAATAGTTAAAAAATATATAAAATATGAAAAAATATTGTGCATATAGCTGAAAAATAGTATAATGAAAGAAAAGCAGACAGAATGGGGGACTTCATATGGTATTGGAATTTTTAGGCGCAGCACATGAGGTAACAGGCAGTTGCCATTATCTATCCTTTGGAGATAAGCATATACTGGTGGACTGTGGTATGGAACAGGGGCCGGATCTGTACACAAATCAGGAGATTCCGGTCAATGCAGCGATGATCGATTATGTATTTGTGACGCATGCACATATTGATCATTCCGGATTATTGCCGCTTTTATACAATCATGGTTTCCGCGGCAAAATATACTGTACCTTAGCGACCAATGAACTCTGCAACATTATGCTCAAAGACAGTGCACATATCCAGATGTTCGAGGCAGAATGGCGCAATCGTAAGGCAAAACGGGCCGGAAAACCGGAAGTGGTGCCTCTTTATGATATGAATGATGCGATGAGCGTACTGAGCCATTTTGTGCCGTGTGATTATCAGAAAAAGATCAAAGTCTGTGACGGACTTGAGATCCGTTTTGTAGATGCAGGTCATCTGCTTGGATCCTCAAGCATTGAAATGTGGGTGAGGGATGATGATGGTACAGAGGTAAAACTGGCATTTTCCGGTGATATCGGACCAGGTAACCGTCCGCTCATCAAAGATCCGGAATACATCAAAGATGCCGATTATGTGATCATGGAGTCAACCTATGGTGACAGAAAACACAATACACCTCCGGATTTCGCGATCGCCCTGGCAAAAGTGATCAAAGAAACATTGTATGAACGCGGCGGTAATCTGGTCGTTCCTGCATTTTCCGTGGGCAGAACACAGGAGATGCTTTATTTTATCCGCAGGATCAAGAGTGAGCATCTGCTGCCGGAATTTGAAAATTTTGAGGTATACATAGACAGTCCGTTAGCGGTTGAAGCGACAAGCATTTTTAACAAGAGTGTGGAAGAATGTTTTGACGAAGATGCGAGAGCACTTGTGCAGCAGGGGATTAATCCGATCGGATTTCCGGGACTTAAAATGGCGATCACAAGTGATGAGTCAAAAATGATCAACTT
>ENA-ORSB01003537-ORSB01003537.1-human-gut-metagenome-genome-assembly--contig:-NODE-3537-length-10859-cov-3.056923_pt1 | contig 10859 bp, 8 predicted proteins | sample MGYA00242180_ERZ509144 | MGnify/ENA primary metagenome ERZ509144 (study PRJEB26280, sample SAMEA2338661) | human gut metagenome | biome: human gut; feature: human-associated habitat; material: faeces... | reverse complement strand
CCCGTTTCTGACCCCCACCTCTCTGTCCGCCGGCAGTGTAAACGCCACAGGTACAAAAGCTCAGTTTGCCGCCGGCGTTGAAGATCGTAGTAATGCTGCTGAATTTGCAAAAGAAGTCGAAAAGACCGGCAAAGGGCTTGCAGATCCTCAGCTCGTTAAGCTCTTCGCAGAAAATTCTGCGATGGCACTTGACTGGTTAACCGACCATGGCGTTGTTTTCACACCTCAGCCCAACTCCGCTTTCCGTCTCAAACGTATGCACGGATGCGACAAACATACCGGTGCACAGTATGTTGACGTACTTTTCCAAAATGCTAAGAAGATCGGCGTCGACATCAAACTCAATACTAAGGTTGTTGAACTGATTACCAACACTGAAGCAAATGAAGTTTTGGGCGTTAAAGCCGAATCCAAGGGCAAGCCTCTTTATGTCAGAGCTACGAAAGGCGTCGTGATTGCCACCGGCGGCTTCTGCGGCGACGTCAACATGATCGATAAATTCATTCTCGATTTCCGCGGTGCTTTGACATTTGCTTCTGCCAACAGTGAAGGTCAGGGCCTGAAGATGGCCGAGAAGATCGGCGCAGCCAGCACGCATATGAACTTCGCAGCTGTTTACGGCTACGGTGTTCCGATGTCCAAAGACAAGAACAATCGCAAAGGCTGGATTTTCCGCGGTCACGTCATGAACCTTTACGGCCCGATCACGGTCGGCCCGGACGGCAAACGTTTCGTCAACGACGACCTTGGAGCCACATCAATTTCTCAGGCAATGTCGCGCTTAGGTTTCAAGAAGGTGTTTCAGGTCGCTACCGAAGCACAGCTTCTTGACTTCATGAAGAATGACCCGATTCAAGTGATCGGTTGGGATCAGAACACATTCAAGAAAGAACTTGAAGAACAGAAGGTATTTGTAGTTAAGGCCGATACGATTGCTGAACTCGCCAAGAAGATGGGTCTCCCCGCTGATCAATTGGAAGCAACCGTCAAACGCTACAACCAGTTTGTGAAGAACGGCAAAGACGAAGACTTCGGCCGCAAATATATGAAGGGTACTTTCGAGAAAGGACCTTTCTACGGCTTTATCGGACAGCCGATTGCCGGCATCTCCCTGGGCGGTTTGAAGGTTAATAAAGACCTGCAGGTACTTGATGTTTATGACCAGCCGATCAAACATCTGTATGCGGCCGGTGAAGCCATCGGCGGTATCCACGGCGGCTCTTACATCGGCGGAAACTCCGTCGGTTCCAGCTTGACCCTCGGTATGGTTGCAGGCAAGAAAGCCGCAGCAAGTAAGTAGTTTTTCCTGCTAGGAAGTCCGAAACACCTTATCTAAAATTTTGAGGGTAAGGTGTTTCGTTTGTTTTTATGCGTCCGAAAAAGTTTTTGTTAGCAGTATTCATAGTGCTCGCAGCTACCTGTGTCTGTGCAGCTAAGGATTCCTCACCGGTTTTTCGGGTATCCGTCATGCAGTCTGACGAGCATCTTTTTCATGAAAGCATTATTGAGAACCTAGAGGGCGCTTTAGAGAAAACTTTAGGTGCAAAAACAAAAGTCGAGATTTCAACAGACAGCCCTGAAACGATAAAAACCAAGTTAAAAGAAGGGCGTGTTGAACTTGTTTTCTGCAACAGCGTTCTTTACCGAGCGCTTCTTCCTTACGGTGTCAGAGATCTGGCAACGGTTCACAGCGATTGGAATCCAAATCCGAATCGTGCAGACGGAGCAGCCTTAATCGTTAAAAGAGATAGTGAAATTTCATCTCTGAACCAGCTGATAAATCTCAAAGAACCCAAAGTAGCGATGGAAAAGAACAGGCATTGCGATGTTCTTTATTACATACTCGGAGAGTTCGAAACGCTGAAGCTCGATAGCGAAAAATTTAAAACCTTCCTCTTAGACAATACTGGAAAAAGTTCTGAGCTCGTAAAGGAAGTCGTTCAGGGAAAAGCTGACGCGGCACTCCTTCCGGCCTGTTTCTTAGAACAGCATGTCGTTGAATACCCTTCTTTGTACCGTGAAATAAAGGTTCTCAACCCCTTACGCTCGTCCGAGCTGCCGTGTACGGTTTCAACGACTCTTTATCCTAATTGGTCCGTGCTGATCACGCCGAATATCTCCATGAAGCAGGCGACAGACATTGCGGCAACACTTCTCACTCAGCCTAAAAGCAGTGACGGAGCGTGGTGGTCTGTGTCAACTCAGTTCGATGGTGTGGATAAGCTGCTGAAAAATCTTAAAGTAGAGCAGTATTCCTACTTGCGCGAGTGGACGCTGAGAAGATTCTTCGAAGAGTATTTCCCATTCATCATTCTTTTCGGTGCATTCCTTACGGGCGTGATTTTGTACAGCTGCATTGCGAATCGTCTGATCAAGATACGAACCAGACAGCTGTCTCAAAGTCTCTTGAGACTTTCAAAGTACAAGAAAGAATTCGAGCTTGTCAGAAGAGACAATGAGATTTATCACCGTATGGGCATCGTGTCTCATATTTCCAGCCTTATCTCACATGAGTTGAGACAACCGCTTAACACGATCAGCTGCTATTCGCAGGGGCTGTTAATGAGACTAGAGAAGGGCCCCATGGAGCAAGGTCAGATTTCGGATATCGTTTATCAAATTCACAAAAAGACCCAGGGTGCCGACGAGATTATTAAAAAGGTTCGGGTTTTTGCAAAATTCGGAATCCGGCCGGTGGCGACCGAGTTAAATCAGAGCGTTAGAAAAGCGATAGATGTTTTTCTGCTTAGCAGTCAGTGCCCTTCCGTCGTGGAATTTAAACCTTCGGAAGCTGCCTGGATAAAGATCGATCCGTTTGAGTTGGAGCTGCTGGTGCTGAACCTCTTGAGAAATGCCAACGAAGCGTTAGTTAAGACAGCAAACGCCAGAATTGAGGTGAACGTTAGTATCAATAAAGAAACTTCTGAGGTGATTTTAACCGTCAAAGACAACGGTCCCAAACTTTCGGAAGAAGCATTGATAAAAATTAAAAGAGGCTTTGAAACCACTAAGAAGAACGGGACAGGAATGGGCCTTGTGATTGTGTCCGAGATTGTCTCTAACGCCAAAGGGAGGATCGACTTTGTTCCTTCCAAAGACCGCGGCCTTCTTGTAAAGATTACTTTTCCCTTAGATACCCATGAACAGAAAAATTGAAAAAGAAATCATTCGTCTCGTGGATGACGATGAAGATCAGAGAAGAGCACTGCGTTTTCTTCTAGAAGCCGCCGGCTACGAAGTTCGAGACTATCCGAGCGGAAGAGACTTTTTGGTGAACGATGAACCCTCTGTTCCCGGGTGCGCTATTTTGGATCTTCAGATGCCGGAAATGGACGGGTTAACGCTTCTCACGATTATGAGAGAGCGCGAATACCGCGTGCCCGTGGTTTTTCTTTCGGCGCACGGCGACATTCCATCTACGGTGGAGGCTATGAAGAAGGGGAGTCTCGACTTCCTAGAAAAACCGGTCGACAGTCAGAAACTTTGCTAGCTTTTATCCGACATTCTTAAGAAGGACAGAGTTACGAGGAAAGCCGGCATGGAACCGGAAGAGGCTAAGAAGCTGTTCCTCAAGCTTTCTCCGCGACGGCAAGAAATCGCAAAGTTGATTTCTAAAGGGTTGCTGAAGAGAGAGGTTGCCGAACGGCTAAATATCAATCTGAAAACCGTCGAAGCGCATTGCCAGTTCATTTATTCTCAGTTAAACGTCCATTCTGTCGTTGAACTTTCTTCCATTATTTGCGGCGCAGAACTTTCCCAGGATTGAAAATGAAAAGAAGAACTTTATTGCTCAGTCCTCTGCCGTTCGTCTTGTCGTCTTTAGTGAACGCTAAGCCTATTGAAAAGACCGAAACGGCCGAAATCGTCATTATCGGTGCGGGTGCGGCCGGACTGTTTGCAGCCGTGGCTGCAAAGGAAAACGGCGCCGGAAGAATGGTTTTGATCGAAAAAAATCCGTCGCCTTTCTTTAGCTCTACTTCTTATTCTGCCGGCAGCGTGAACGCGTCCGGCACACTGGCGCAGCTGAAGCACGGTATTCAGGACATTGACGGAAAGGAAGAGTTTACGGAGGAAATTCTCAGACAAGGAAACTACGAGAACGATAAGGCGCTGGTAGCTAATTACGTAAAAAACGCGGCACCGGCTTTAGATTGGCTGACGGAAAAGGGTGTGGAGCTGACGCCGTCGACGAACATTGCCTTCCGTGTGAAAAGAATGCACGGCTGCGATTTGGCAACCGGAGCAAGATACGTTGAAGTGCTTTTCTCGGAAGCCATACGTTTAGGAGTTGAGATTTGGTTCAACACTAAGGCTATCGAACTGATCACGGAAAAAGGCAATGAAGTTCTCGGCGTCCAATATAAAAGAGGCAGAAGCTACGGCAATCTTCTTGCACAAAAAGGCGTGATCTTATGTACAGGTGGGTTTGCCGGCGATGTCAATCGTGTGGACAGAGATATTCCGAAGTTTGCGGGACTGCCGACATTTGCCTCTCCCTCGAGCAGAGGAGAAGGGCTGGATATGGCAACTCGCATAGGCGCTGCGACACACCTGTTGGATTATATGGGCGCTTACGCATACGGCTTTCCGCTGGACGAAGAGACGAGGAGAGGATTGATTTTCCGCGGGCATGTCATGAACCTATACGGTTCGATTACTTTGAATAAAGCCGGTAAACGGTTTATTAATGACGGCCAAAACTCTACGAAGGTTGCCCAATTCCTGGCTTCTCGTCATGAAAGAACCGTCTATCAATTAGCGACCGAAGCTCAGCTTTCGGACTTTATGAAAAACGATCCGATACAAGTCATCGGCTGGGACCGAACGAAATTCAATCAGGAAAAAGAAGAAGGCGGCCACTTTATTAACAAGGTTAACTCTCTTGAAGAATGCGCCTCGGAAATGGGGTGCAGTTTCGACGCGCTGAAAAATACGATCGATGCTTACAACCGTTCAGTTGCTTCAGGAAATGATGGGGAATTCGGACGGAAGTTCATGAAAGGGCAGTTTTTATCAGGACCTTTTTATCTGTTCAAATGCACGCCGGTCGTCGGGATTACTATCGGAGGACTGAAGGTTAACCGGCAAATGCAGGTGCTTAATGAATACGGCGAACCTATAAGCAAGTTATTTGCTGCCGGAGAAGTTGTCGGCGGTTTGCACGGAACCTCATATATCGGAGGATGCTCCTTGGTCGGAGCGCTGGCCCTCGGCAGAATGGTCGGCGAACAGCTTGCGAAGAGCTAGTCGTTTTTTAGAAGAGCAGATTGTTACTCCCACCAGGCGACAGCCCTTGTCGGTGCGCCGTCAGCGTTTTCGAGTTTGAGAGGAAAGCAAGAAAAATTGAATAGGCCAGTGCCGCATTGATCCAAATTGGCTAAGTTCTCAATATTGATAATGTATTTGTTTTTGAAGAGCTTTTTGTGGCGATACAGCCCAATGTCGGAGATCGGATCAATACCCATGACGTCGAAGCCGATGCCTTTGTATTTTCCTAACACAATAAAGTCAAGGACTTCGTCATTGATGCATGGGTAGTCGCCAAAATATTCTTCTGATCCCCAAAACTTATCCCAGCCGGTATTGAACAACAGGAAGTCCGCGTCCTCTGCATCTTCTCCGGCCCCGCTGACTTCTTTCATTGTTATCGTTTCTCCGGGTTTCAGGTGCCTACAGTCGATGACAATCGCTTGACCAATGAACTGCGTCAGCGGCAGGGCGTCAAGAGTGAGACCTTTTTCGTAGACATGAGCCGGAGGATCAATATGTGTTCCTACATGCGAGTACATACGAATGAGCGTTTCGTGATAGCCGTCCTTTTCATAGGTAGCTACGGTTGTTAACTGCGGTTTTTCTGATCCTGGAAAAACCGGCATGCGTTCGTTTATAGCGTGACTTAAATCTATGACTTTCATTCCTTGCTCCATCCGCGGCAGCCTTTATCACCATTCTAATTCGTCAGGAATAAAAGGCTTCATGTCTTTTACTCAGAGATTTTGATTTCTCAGATTTGACTCAAACAGAGAGAAAAATCCACCTTTTATAGAAAATGAGAGAAATGAAAAAGTTCAAGGTTTTTTAGAATTTTTCCACACAGAAAGTGTTCTTAAAGGAGAGATAAATGAAAACCAAACGCGCTTTGTTATCGGCTGTCATTTCAGCTTGTTTCCTTCTGCAAGGCTCGGCTTTTGCTCTTGACGAACCTCAGACTCAAACTAAACCTCTTGTGTTAAATCAGTTGGGAGGCTTGGCCTTTGGCGGGACTGTTTCTCACAAGCCCAATGGTTTAACTTTCCATGGCGACCATGGATATGCACAGTATGTAATTCCGGTTAATGCAAAAAACTATCCCATCATACTTTGGCACGGCATCGGTCAGTCGGGCCGCAGTTTCGAAACTACACCGGACGGCAGAGAAGGCTTCCAAACCCTATTGCCGAGGGACGGCTGGGCGACTTATATCGTTGATCAGCCTCGCCGAGGCAGAGCTGGAAGAACTGAAGCAACAGAAGCAAAAAGTGAAATTCCGACCGTAACGAGTGAAGCCGGTGTTTGGAACGCTTTTAGATTAGGGCGCTGGGTTCCACCAAAACCCGCGACGGCAAACCCCAACATGCAGATGCTGCTGGATGGTGAAACCATTAACCAATTCATGAGGATGCAGACACCCGATACCGGTGCGCTCCCTCCGACAGAGGCATACGGATGGAAACTTGGCGAGGCTATGAGAGACCTTTTGAAGCGTACAGGTCCTGCTGTCGTCGGGACCCATAGTTACGCGGGCCAAATTGGTTGGTATGGCGCGATGAAATCCCCGGACTTGGTTAAAGCGGTTGTTGCCTATGAACCTGGACAAGTGGTTTACCCAGAAGGCGAAAAAGTTAAAGAAATGAATTCGGAAATTCCTCTTGTTCAGCAGAGACTCAACCCCGTCAGGGTTTCAAAACAAGAATTTCTGAAGCTCACAAAAATGCCGATTTTTATAATCTTTGGAGATAATATTTCAACAAAATCGAGCAAGGTATTTAACGAAGAAGTTTGGCGCTGGGCCTTGTTTAATGCTCGACAATTCGTGAACCTAATTAATAAATACGGCGGCGACGCCAAACTTATCCACTTACCGGAGATCGGCATCAAGGGGAATACCCATGCGTTGTTTTCTGACCTGAACAACAAGGAAATTCTTAAAATTACTGAGGAATGGCTGGCAGAGAAGGGTCTGGACAAGAACGACGACCCTCATCTTGCCCCCAAACGTCCTGTTTCCCCAGTGACTATTCCGCTGGAAAAATAAACGCATCAAATTCGTGAGTCTGATTGGAGCGATGAAATGGAAGAAACTCGAGAGGCGTTGGTTCAAAAACTTTTGGACATCTACTCGAAAGAAGGTAACTATGAAACTTCCGTCCCGGGCGTTTGGGTTCATCGCTCTGAACGTAACAAGGTTCCTAAACCGCATATTTATCAACCTATGATGATTTTTATCCTGTCTGGTACGAAACTCATCAAATTCGGTTCAGCGGAGAAAATCTTCAGTCCTCTAGATTATTTTTTGACGGTTCTTACGGCCCCGGTGACTAGCGGAATTGTAGGTGTAACTTCGGAGGAGCCGTATTTGGCCTTGTCTATCGATTTGGAGGCAGAAGTCATAACTTCAATTGCTTATGAAATGGGCTTAAAGCCACAAAGCGCCGAACCAGCGAAAGCTGCTTCCTGCGTTCCGATGAGCGTGGAGATGCAGGGTGCACTTGTTCGTCTTTGCAATACTATGAATAACCCAGAAGAGGCTAGGATTTTAGGTCCGATTCTTAAACGGGAGATTTTTTATCGTGTTCTGACCGGGCCTTTGGGTTATTCTGTTATTCGTTTCAACAGTCTTAGAACTTCTGAATATCAAATCGCCCGGGCTGTTGACTGGATAAAAATTAATTTCAAAGAGCCGCTTGCAATTGATGATTTGGCTAAAAAGGTATTTATGGGCCGATCCACCTTCCATCGGAAATTTAAAGAAGTTATGACTGTCAGTCCGCTGAGATTTCAGAAGGAGCTGAGGCTTCAAGAGGCTCACCGCTTGATGCTGCTTAAAAATCTTTCGGTCACCCAGGCTTCATATGAGGTTGGATTCGAGGATCCGAAATTTTTCACTCGTGAGTACAAAGACTATTTTGGTTTGTCGCCTCGAGAAAATATAAAAAAGATAAGAGCAGAGGAGGGCATCAATTAAATTTTTAGTGGAAAAATCTAGCAGATTTCGAAGAAAGAATTTCTTGGCAGCTATGGGATTGGTTGGTGTGACGCAAATAGGTCTCAGAAAATTTGTGAGCATCCCAACTTTAAATAATTCTGATAGAATCCCTCCTTCCAACGGAAGGATGGCAGAGTGGTCGAATGCGCCGGACTCGAAATCCGGTATACGGTTATACCGTATCGAGGGTTCAAATCCCTCTCCTTCCGCCATTTTTCCACTTAATGCCCCGTTAACACATTTTCTCCTCTCTACGCAGGCTTCGGTATTTCAGAGAAAACTGATAGTATCTTTAGTAGCTTTGTTCTTGTTTAGAAATGTTCTTTAAAAGCTTAGCGGTAAGCCGATTAGTGTAATGTTGTAACCATTTTAAGTGAGTTCCCCGCGTAAGCGGGGATGAACCGGTTCGCCGTCGTAACCTCCGCGCGAGACCTATGAGTTCCCCGCGTAAGCGGGGATGAACCGAAGCTCCAAGATCTGCAGGAGAACAAATATCGGAGTTCCCCGCGTAAGCGGGGATGAACCAGCTGACAAATTAGACTGAGGAGACACAGAATCGAGTTCCCCGCGTAAGCGGGGATGAACCGTATGCCAAGGGCGTTGACGGCGTCTTAGGCGCAGAGTTCCCCGCGTAAGCGGGGATGAACCGCCATAGGAGCTAAGAAAGTGATCGTAGATGTTGAGTTCCCCGCGCAAGCGGGGATGAACCGACTGATTGATGTTGAAAATCCAACAGCTATGCGAGTTCCCTGCGCAAGCGAGGGCGGACCGATGGATTGGGTCATCGATCATCTCGATGTCAAAGAGTTCCCCACAAGCGGGGATGGACCGTGGATTCAGCAATAATTCAAGAAGACCTCCGCTTCTTTCCTCATTATGTTATTGGAGGGGTTGATCGAAAAAACAATTTCTTCTTTCCCTTTACTGCTGAGTTGTACACGTACATGGAAGTGAACCGTAATGATGGATTTTTCAACGGTTTAATTTCAAGTACTAGATGAACCGTAGTCACTTACTGTCTTAGATATTGTTGTTGGAAATCCTTCTGCGAAAAGAGTCGGAATTGATAGAAACTATCTTTCTATTCGTATTAATTCACTATCATCTCCAAAGCCTTTTAGGCTTCTCTTTCTAATTCGAAAAAGAAGGTTTTGCTCAAGAATTTAGTGCGCTAAAAGTATTAATAAAATCACAATATTGATTAAAGAACATACCTTCTATCAGCCAGATGGCTTTGAAGGATGAAAGCTCATCACCCATTGTGCCTATTCATGGTCGAGCACAATAAGCGCAAGTTCTAGAGTTGTAGAATGTTTCTTTTGGGATTTTTTTGAAAAAATAGATAAATGGCAGAATGTCAAAATTTTGAACAGTTTGGATTAGCCCCGAATTTGCTTTCCGCAATTAAACGAATGGGATATACAAAGCCGACCGCGATCCAATGTAAGGCAATCCCAGTCGTTCTTCAAGGACGCGACGTTATGGGAGCGGCCCAGACCGGAACTGGCAAAACCGCTAGTTTTGGACTTCCTGTCCTTCAAAAACTTTTGCCATTAGCAAATACAAGCACATCTCCGGCGCGTCATCCTGTACGAGTTTTGATTCTATCTCCGACAAGAGAGTTGGCAGATCAAACAGCAGAGGCACTTTCAAATTACGCAGCTGATACACCCATCCGAATTGGCGTTGTTTATGGCGGGGTGGATATCAAACCTCAAGCTGAGGCATTAAGGAAGGGCGTGGAGATTTTGATCGCGACACCCGGACGCTTATTGGATCATCTCGAGCAGAGAAACACTAATCTTAATCAGAGCGGCATTGTCATTTTGGATGAAGCCGACCGTATGTTGGATATGGGCTTTCTGCCGGACATCTCCAGGATCCTGAATGCGCTTCCCAAAAAGCGCCAGAATCTGATGTTCTCAGCTACGTTCTCTCCGGAAATTAAGAAGTTAGCCGGAAATTTCTTGACTGATCCTGTTGTTATCGAGGTGGCTCGCCAAAACGCGACCGCAGCTACCATTAAACAGGAGGTCTTCTCTGTTAACGAGCTTCAAAAAACGGATGCTTTAGTGGAACTTCTGAAAACCCGCGGAGAAGACCCCGATGGCAAACCGCTCCAGACAATCGTATTCGTCAATGCAAAATTGACGGCGCGTAGACTTGCACGTGAATTAGAAAAATGTGGATTCAATGCTGATGCAATTCATGGAGACAAAACCCAAGAAGAGCGCTTGAAGCTGTTGAAAGATTTCAAGGATGGAACCTTAAATATCATGGTGGCGACGGATGTCGCAGCCCGCGGTTTGGACATTGCCGAGCTGCCGCTCGTGATTAATTACGACGTTCCATTTGTTCCTGAGGACTATGTTCATCGAATTGGCAGAACAGGTCGCGCAGGAAGTTCGGGCCTGGCATTGATGCTGGTTACAGACAAAGATAAGAAGAGTTTTGATGCGATTCGCAAGCTGACGAGGGTAAATTTAATCCCGCAGGAGCTTGATCCTGAACCTCGCAAGAGAGCAAGATTTCCACGAAAGTTTTCCTCAAGTACAGATGCTTGGAAAGCTCCTCGCAAGCCGGAGGATCCATTTTTCTCACGGCCCTATGTACC
>ENA-ORSB01003535-ORSB01003535.1-human-gut-metagenome-genome-assembly--contig:-NODE-3535-length-10860-cov-2.434151_pt1 | contig 10860 bp, 10 predicted proteins | sample MGYA00242180_ERZ509144 | MGnify/ENA primary metagenome ERZ509144 (study PRJEB26280, sample SAMEA2338661) | human gut metagenome | biome: human gut; feature: human-associated habitat; material: faeces... | reverse complement strand
ATTCTCATATGAGAGCTAATAATATTGAAATGCAGGTTCGTGACTTAAGCCGGACTCTTCAGACAAAATATTATCAAGAGATTTACAAGAAAACTAATATAAGATTTTTTGAAAAAGAGAGAAAGCGCTATTTATTCTATCTGATTTTTGCAGTACCTCTTACAAGTATTATATTTTTGGGATTGGTGCTGCTTAGTCAAAACTTGTATGAAGCATTAGTAGTATTAATAGTCGGTTTGAGTTTAGTTATATTAGTATATAACAACACATCGAAGAGTTTTGCTGCTAAATTTAAAAATACATACTATGATTGTATAGCTGAAACAGTTGGATTAAAATGGCTCCAAGGCGATTTTGAATATACATACTCTTCAAGCATTCAAAAGAGTAAATTGTTTAGTGCAAAAGTTTGTATGCGTGAGGACGATATTTTCTATGGGAATTATAATGGTGTAAAGCTTAAAATAGCAGAAGCTGACATTGCTGACAGAGCGTTTTGCACCGGCGACAAAAAGACTGAAACTTTGGTTCCGAAGCAGTTTCACGGTGTATTTGGCTTTTTTGAAGCAAACAAGAAAATAGAAAGTACAACAATTGTTAAGCCCAAAGTGGACTTTGAACTGAGCTACAGCAAACTTGTAGTAATGATGTTTATATTACTGGTTGCAGCCGCTGCAGCAGCGGTGCTTGGTTTTGGTATTAAGTCAATGATATCAGGCGGATTTTCTCTGCCTGTTTCTTTATGGATTTTGGGCGGACTTGGCATATTTGCATTTGCCTGCTGGCAGTTTATGGATATTCTTGTATTGAAGGAACTAAGATTCAGAAGAAATTTTCAGAGAGTTAATCTGGAAGATACAGAGTTTAACAAATTATATCAGGCATATTCATATGATCAGGTGGAAGGCAGATATCTTCTCACTACAGCCTTTATAGATAGATTTTTGCACGTTGGTAAAGTTTTTAAAACTAATCGCCTGCGCTGCTCTTTTGCGCAGAATAAATTAATTCTCGCTATACCAGCAAATAGGAATATGTTTGAGCTGGGAAGTTTATTCTCAACTGTAACAAACTCTAAAAAAATCAGTCGTTTTTATGATGAGATTGCGTCACTTCTAATACTTATTGATTATTTTAAACTCGATAATAAAACTAATTTATAAGTTTTTGAGAAGTTCGACAATTCTTTCAGTAGCATCAAACTTTGCGAGATGTGAAGTATTTTGTTTAAGGTAATTCATCTTGATAGGGTTTTCAAGAAGTTCAACCACAGCTTCTCTAAGCTTGTTAGGGTCAAGTTCCTTGTCTTCTATATATATGCATGCACCCATCTCAAGAAGATATTTTGCATTAATTCTCTGATGGTTTGCAGCTGCATAAGGAAAAGGAATTAAGATTGGTGCTGTTTCTGACGCACAGATTTCAGAAAGGCTCAGTGAACCTGCACGTGAAACTACAATATCGCTTGACTTAAGAACTGATATCATATCCATAAAATATGGTTTAATTATGAGATTTTTGTCCTGCTCAAATGCCGGATAAATCTGACGTACTCTTTCAATAACATCTTCGTAATTCTTTTTGCCTGTCTGGAAAATTACCTGTAAATTCAATTCCTGAGAAAATTCTTTTAAAAGTTCAATAGTAGTATTATTAATAGATTTAGCTCCCTGCGAGCCTCCCATAATACATAAAGTTAATTTGTTATTCAGTCCCATGTTTGCACGCGCTGCAGTTTTACTCAATGTTGCAAACTCTTCTCTAATAGGGTTGCCGGTTACAACAGCGTGTTTGTTGGGAATATATTTTTTTGCTTTTTCAAAAGCCAGAGAAACATACTTTGCCCTTTTGCATAACTTTCTTGTAACAAGCCCCGGCATGGCATCGCAATCATGCATCATATAAGGCGTTTTTGTGATTATGCAGGCAAAAATCATAGGTGCTGAAACATAACCTCCGGTTGCAAAAACAGCATCCGGTTTATATTTTTTGATGTAGCGTATAGAGCGTAAAATTGCTTTAACGAGCTTAATTCCCCAGACAAAGAATTTAGGGTTCAAACCTCTCGGCATACCTGATACACTTACGTGCAAGAACTTATATCCCTTTTTTGAGGCAAGTTCAAATTCCATGTTGCGTTTGTTGCCGACATAATAAACTTTGCTTGTTTCAGCTAATGAGTCTGCTACTGCTAATGCAGGATAAATGTGTCCTCCGGTGCCTCCGCCGGTTACAAAATATGTGCTATTGTATACTTCTGACATTGCCAAACCTTACCCTTTTTACATTGTCTTTTGATATATTTAATAAAATTCCAACCATCCATAATGATACCATAATGGATGAACCGCCGTAACTTATGAATGGCATTGGAACACCTGTTGCAGGTACAAACGAGCTTGCAACCCACATGTTAAGAAACCCCTGAAAACATATTGAGAACGTAAGCCCGAGAGCAAGGAGTTTCCCGTACATATCCTGACACTTGACCGCAATCAGGAAACCTCTTTGCAAAATTGTCCAGAATAAACAGATAATGAGCAGACATCCGATAAACCCGTGCTCTTCGCCAATAACAGCATAGATAAAGTCGGTATGTGCTTCAGGAAGCCACGCTAATTTTTGTTTAGAACTTCCGTACCCGACTCCGTACAATCCGCCGGATGCGAAAGCAACAAGTGACTGGATAATATTATATCCTGCACCGAGCGGGTCTGCTTCGGGGTGCAGCCATGTTGTAATTCTTGATGATTGGTAGCCTTTTAAACCCTTGAGGAGCAGAAGCGGAATCATTGTACACATTCCGTACAATATGAGCTGAATAGAACCGCCGGCGCAGATATAAATTGCAACTGACGTAGCAAGCAGAAGCAGTACCATACTCAGGTTCGGCTGTGTGAAAATTAAGCCTACCATAATAAGTATAGGTACAAATGCCCAGATAATCTTTTCATTATCAAGCAGGTTTGTATTTTTGTAAAAAGCGCCGGCCAGAAGCATTACCACAGCAGGTTTTGCAAACTCGGAAGGCTGCAAGCTCATAGGCCCTATATTAATCCATCTCTGCGCTCCGTTAACAGTTGTACCCATGACTTTTACAAGAATAAGCATTATTATTACAAAAATTGCAAACGGAACTGTGTACATGATGAGTTTTTTGTAATGAAAATTTGATAAGAACTTTAAGCCTACAAACCCTACAATTACCCCGAAAATCTGCTGGATTAAAAACCTTGCCGGATTTAATCCCATATCAATACATTTTGGAGCACTGGCAGAAAATATCGCCATCAAACCGATTACGACAAGAAATATTACCGCAATCATAAGCGGACGGTCAGACTGCATATTCTGGCTACTCATTTTCTCAGTATGTTCATTATTTAGATAAGACATAATCTTTGAAAACTTCCCCTCTGTGCTCGTAACTCTTGAACATGTCGAAACTTGCACACGCCGGTGAAAGCAATACCACATCAGGCTTTAAGCTGATTGCCTTATCAATTGCCTCCTCCATTGTGTGTTCTTTAATTATATTACTAAAACCATTTTTTTTCAGATTTTCTTCAAACCTTTCTGTTGCTTCTCCGATTAACAAAACGGTCTTGATATGTTTGTTTATTGAATGACACATTTCAGTTAAATCAGTATTTTTATCCCTGCCGCCAAGTATAAGCGCAACGTTCTGATTGTTGAACGAATCTATTGCAACGATTGAAGCCTCAGGATTTGTGGCTTTTGAGTCGTTAAAGAATGTTATTCCGTCCATTTCGCGAACTTTTTCGAGCCTGTGTTCTGGTGCACGGAATGACATAATTTGTTCTCTTATGTCGGAATTGTTCATACCAACGAGTTTTGCAATAATTATGCCGCACATAATGTTTTGATAATTGTGATGACCTACGAGAGGACAGTCTTTGAGAGAAATTATTTCTTCACCTTTATAAAAAATTGAATTATTTTTTATGCCGCAGTCATTCCCATCATCGAAAAATATAACATTTTTGCACTGTTTTGAAAACTCTTTGAGCTTTGTATCTTGTGCGTTAAGTATTGCAAATTCCGGTTCCTGAGGCGGAAGAAATATTTTAGCCTTTGCGTTAAAATAGTTTTCCAAACCGCCGTGCCAGTCAATGTGATCTGGAGTAAAATTTGTCCAGCAGGCAATTTTAGCCTTAAATTTTTCTGTCATCTGTGCTTGATAAGAACTTATCTCACAGACTAAAAAATCATGATTTTCTTCAATTAAAGATGTCGGAGGAACGCCTATATTTCCGCAGACAGGCGCAGAGAATTTTTTGCTTAAAATATGCGACACAAGCGCTGTTGTAGTCGTTTTGCCATTTGTACCTGTTATTGCGATAAAAGGAGTTTTTGTATTAAGATATGCAAACTCGACTTCTGAAATGATTTTTATATTTTTTTCATTTAAGCGTCTGAAAATTTCGGATTTCGGCGGGATACCCGGACTTGTAATTGCAAAGGACGCGCCGGATATAAACTCTTCGCTGTGTGAACCGTGCTCAATTTTTACACCTAGATTTTGAAGTTCCTTGACCTGTTCAAGATTTACCTCGTTTTTTTTCTCTGTGACATAAACATCATAACCTTTGCTTACAGCGAATTTCGCTGCTGCGATACCGCTTTTTGATAACCCGAGTATTAAAACTTTTTCTGCCATAACTTTACTCTCCGTCCGGTTACAATTGTAACTCAAACAGGCTTGAAAAAACATAAAAACATGCTAGAATTAAGATATAGGGAAAAGACCCAAAGAGGTCGCAACTCTTAAGGTCTTTCATAACTTCCCTACTTAGTGATTTTAAGTGCTATGATTATCATAAAGATAAGCCATAGCGCTTTTTCAGTTATACTGAACTCCACTTTTCATCACCACCTTTCTGTCTTTGTTCACCTAAAAAGTTTGTGCCAGAGGGTGGTAAACAGGAAGCTTACCCGTAATTGTATTATATCAGAAAATATATTAAAATTCTACGACTTTTCGCGAAATACTAATTCCATATCCAGAGCCTCTGCAATAAGCTTCATTTCTGAATATCGGATTGTATTAGAGCGTAATTTGTTGGATAAATTATTAATAGAACAGTGTTTGCCTGTGTGTTCAGACAAATATTTAGCTAGGTATGTGAGCGTTAAACCTTTTTGAGCAACCAGTGCTTTTACTTCATTAACTGTATTCATTTTTCCATTATAGAGGATTTTTTAGGCTTTGTAATATTTCTACGGACAATATTGAACTAAATAATGTAATATTGAATTAATATATTCAAAAATGTTAAGGAGGTCGTATGGACAACTACGTAAATGATGAAACAAAAGAAAAGATGCAAGATATTGCTGAAAAACTTTTTATACTTCTGCACGGATATTCTTACTTTTGTGATTCTATTGAGGGTGAAATTTTTCAAGATAACGCTCTCAAATTATTGAGTTATGCGTATCTGCTGAAAGAATACATTATAGGCGTCAAGGAAAAATACACCGAAATCTTGGATATTCTTGATGTTACGAACTAGAGTATATAATTCAAAACTATTGCTGTTATTGCAAATAATGTTGATACAAATGCAAACTCTTTAACTATTCTTATTTCAGAATGTCCGCTTAATTCAAAATGATGATGAATTGGTGACATTTTAAAAATTCTTTTTCCGGTAAGTTTAAAGCTTGTTACCTGCATGATTACAGACAGAGTTTCTACAACAAAAATTCCGCCGAATACAGCGAGCAGAAGTTCACATCTTCCTATTACAGCAAGTGTTCCAAGCAGACCGCCCAGTGCAAGTGAACCGGTATCGCCCATAAATACTTGAGCTTTTGGCTTATTATATTTCAAAAATCCAATCAGAGCGCCGAGTACGGTTGCTGCTACTATTGCTGCTGCATTGTGGCCGTCAATAAATGCAAGTATACCGCAGGCTGCAAATGCAGGAATACCTGTTGCTGCAGCAAGTCCGTCAAGACCGTCTGTCAGGTTGTAAGCATTTGATGCGCCTGTCACAACAAAAACAGTAAATATCGGATATAAAATTCCTAAATCAAACGTGCGGCTGCCGAGTGTTATAACTGTGCCATAGTGCTGCATTGCATAAACTGTTGGTATAAGAGCAATTAAAATCTGGCGGATGAGCTTTCCTCTAGGGCTTAAACCTTTGTTTTCATGTCCTTTTATCTTAAGATAATCGTCCTGAAATCCTGCAAGAGCCATAAACAAAAGTGTAATAATTATTATCCACGCAGAATTATCCATTTGCTGAGCCATCAGCAGAGTTATAATTGATGCTATGATTATTGCTGCGATTATGAAAACCCCGCCGGTTGTCGGGGTGCCTGCTTTCTTTGCGTGAGCTTCCGGTGCAACGTCAAGAATATACTGCCCTATGGTTTTTTTTCTTAAAAAATCTATATATGGTACACCGAACAATAGGCATAAAACCATACTCATTAACAAAGCTACCGCAAGCATTATCATAAAAAACTTCTCCTTTTTTATAATTTAATATTATCACAAAAAGTTTTGTTTATGATGTTTTGGACTTCTCCGGCAAGATTTGCATAAACTTCTCTTGAAAAATGGTTAATACAGGTTGTATAATCTTCATCCGACTTGATAAAATCAGTCAGCTCAATTGCTTGAGCATTATTTGCAGCACACCATTTGCGTACGGATTGGTTCATAATCTTATGTCTTTCTGCCATATTCTCGTAACCTGCCTGAACTTTTGTTGTCGGAACTTCGCTTCCTAAAATCAACACAAGCTTTGTTTCCGGTGATAAATTTTTTCTGATGTAATCCAGATTTTTAATTACTGTTTCAACAGGAGGATTGCCTGCAAAAGTGTAATTTTCTTTAAACTCTCTGAGCATAATTATGTTAGGCTCTCTTGCTTCAGGAGGAAGCGGCGCAAGAATTTTTTCCCAGTTATTTTCGTCTGTAATATCACAGTCTGCAAAACCAAACAAAACATAACTTCCGTCCTCTTTATTAATATAGAGTCCGCTGTGGGTGGTTGTTAAAAGACTCAAGAAAATGAGTTTATATTTAGGGTCAAAGAATTTTGTTTTAAATTCGTCAGGACTTGGAAACGGAAAACGGCTGGTAAGCTGATTTATTTTTTCTGCCGAAAATTTATGAGTCTGTTCTATAAATGCCGTATGTGTATGCGCTAAGATATAAATCAGTTTTTTATTCCAGTACGGAAATTCTGTATCAATATTAAAATCCGTCTTTATATAGCTCAAAACCGAATACAAATCACACGGCCCTTTAAACAAAATATTGATATCACTTTTTTGCGGTTTTTCTGTTTTTTTGACTTCAAGGTTATCAACAACTTCTATCCAATCAGGGTTTCCTTCAAGGTTTGAAGCAACTTCACCCTGAATATTGAGTTCAGGTTTCCCGAGAAAATTGTATAAAAACTGTTCAATTCCCATGTTCATAATCCTGCAGGAGAATAGAAAATGGATTAATTTGTTCCCGCCGAGTACATAAAATCCGCAGATTCCGTAGTTTCCGAATTTGTCCTCTGCAATAACATATCCAGATTCATTATTTTTGATAGTTTCTTCTAAATTTTCATCTCTGAATTTTGTGAAGTTGAGCTGGTTAGTCCTTGAGATGAGTTTTTTCAGACGCTCAAGATTTTCAAGACAATCATGTTTTATACAAATCTTTATCCCGCTGGCTCTTAAAAATTCTTCATTAGAGCTTTCGCCTCTGGCTGCAGATTTTTCTTCCAAAATTTTATATTGCTTTAATCTTGTATGTTCAAAGTCATAATCATTAACCAGATAGAGTTCTTCTGAAATCTTTTTTATTTCATCCGGATGAGCTGTCATAATTTCAGGCGAGTAAAATTTTGCCTCATTGAGATTAGAAATATTATCGTCAATAAGGATTACGTTTTCAGCGCGGAGGTTCATGTTTTGAATAATATTTTTAACCCTTTCACCTTTGGGGAGCCAGTTGATTGAAGGAAATATAAACAAATCCCATATACGTTTGAAACCTTTGTTTATAAACTCGTTTTTAACACTCTCAAAATCGTTTTTTGAGCAGATAGAGTTCATAATTCCTTTGAGCGTCAGCTCTTCAATAAAATTAATCATCTCAGGCAAAAACTCAACTCCGCCTTCTGACAAAGTTCCCTTCCAGAAAGTATCGTCCAAATCCCAGATAATTAATTTAGTTTTTGTTATATCGTAGTTTTTCATTGTTGTTGCGGCTGGTCAGTAACAATTGTGCAGACAGAGCTGTCCTGAAGGTATTTGCCCCAGGCTTTGGAAACCGGATTTTTCTGTGCTTCTTCAAGGTTAGACAAATCAGGAGTGCTGTCTGAATATTGCTGTACAAGCTCATATGCTTCTATTACTGATGCCAGTTCATTAATCTGCGATTTTGTAAATTTACATGTAATCGTAGAGTTAATGTCCATCATATTTATATCTTCACGGTAGACACACCTGTCACCCTGCCAGCCTACGATTTTCTTTGAAGATGTAACATCCATTCCGCCCGTCGTAACTTTACCGCTGTCAGTAAATGGTGTGCAGCTGCGAAAAGCCTTTGTAAACGCAGTCTCGTCTGCCAATGCAAGCAGGCTTGTAACCATAATAGCTGCTGTAATAAAAATTAAATTCTTCTTAATCATTGTTAATCTTTCTTATTTATTCAAAGCGGCTTTAAGTCTTGCCAGTGAACGTGCTAATGCTGCCTGAGCTCTGTCTGCGTCTACTTTTGCAGTGGCGTCTGCTAATCTTGCTTCTGCTCTGTTTTTAGCTGCATTTGCACGTGTAACATCAATATCGCAGCCGTCTTCGCAGACATCAGTAAGAATTGTTGCGCAGTTATCCTTAAACTGGAATATTCCGCCCATTGTAGCAAAGTATTTGTATGAATCGCCGATACGTGCTTTTGTAACACCTATTGCAAGGGCTGTTGTAAGCGGAATGTGGTCTTTTAAAATACCCATCTGTCCGCTCGTTGTCTGAATAACAAGTTCATCAACATCACTATCAAATACTATACGTTCGTGTGTTATAATCTTTAGTTTCATTTTTTACCTTTATTGCCGGTTTCCTGCGCACCTTAGGTGCGGACTACCAGCTTTACTAGCTCAACGTTTTTGCTTTTTCAACAGCTTCTTCAATCGTACCAACCATGTAGAAAGCTTGTTCAGGTAAATCATCGTGTTTACCTTCAATGATTTCTTTGAACCCTCTGATTGTGTCTTCAAGCTTAACGTATTTACCTGCAATGCCTGAGAACTGTTCTGCAACGAAGAATGGCTGAGATAAAAATCTCTGGATTTTTCTTGCTCTGTTAACTGTTTCTTTATCTTCATCAGATAATTCATCCATACCCAGAATTGCGATAATATCTTGTAATTCTTTGTATTTTTGCAGAATTTCAAGTACTTTTCTTGTAGTATCGTAGTGTTCATTTCCGATAATATTCGGGTCTAAAACTCTTGAACTTGATGCAAGCGGGTCAACAGCCGGATAAATACCGAGTGATGCAATTTGTCTTGAAAGTACTGTTGACGCATCTAAGTGTGAGAATGTTGTAGCAGGAGCAGGGTCAGTCAAGTCATCCGCAGGTACGTAGATTGCCTGTACGGAAGTGATTGAACCGTCCTTAGTTGAAGTAATACGTTCCTGAAGTTCACCCATTTCAGTAGCCAGAGTAGGCTGATATCCTACTGCTGACGGCATACGGCCAAGCAGTGCTGATACTTCCGAACCTGCCTGAGTAAATCTGAAAATGTTATCAATAAATAGAAGTACGTCCTGTTTAGAGAAATCTCTAAAGTATTCTGCAGCTGTAAGAGCAGAAAGACCTACTCTCATTCTTGCTCCCGGCGGTTCATTCATCTGACCGTAGATAAGGCCTACTTTGTCAAGAACTCCGCTTTCTTTAAATTCGTTCCAGAGGTCGTTTCCTTCTCTTGTTCTTTCACCAACACCGCCGAAAACAGAAACGCCGTTATGCGCCATTGCGATGTTATGAATTAATTCCTGAATTAATACTGTTTTACCAACACCGGCACCTCCGAACAGACCGATTTTACCGCCTTTTTGATACGGCTGTAAAAGGTCAATAGCTTTGATACCTGTTTCAAGAATTTCAATATCTGTATTTTGTTCAGTTAGTGATGGAGACTGTCTGTGAATAGGCAGATAATCGTTTGTCTCAATCGGGCCTGCATTATCAACAGGTTCGCCGATTACGTTAAGTATACGGCCTAAAATCGGTTTACCTACAGGAATTTTAATAGGTTCGCCGGTGTTTTCAACTTTCATACCTCTTTTCAAGCCGTCTGTTGATGCCATTGCAACGGTTCTTACTCTGTTTGAACCAAGCATTTGCTGCACTTCGGCAACAATATATGAGCCGTCTTCTTTGTATATCTTTAATGCATTGTAAATCTCAGGAAGTTCGCCCTGAGCAAATTCTACGTCAATTACAGGTCCGATAATCTGTGTGATTAATCCTTCGTTTTTGTTAAGAGTCTCCATTTATTTCCCCTCTTTAATATTCTCTCTTCGTGCCTTTATTATATAATATAAAATTTCAATTGACAACGTAATCATTTCATATAAAATAAAAAAATGTTTAAGCTGAAGTTTAATACAGGTTATTGTTTTTTTATACTTATATTTTGTATAGGTTTATTTTTCAGGTTAAAGCTTTATTTTCTGAATTTAAGTTTCCATTGTGATGAGGCAAATCTTGCGTTAAATCTTATCAGCCGTTCTTATCCGGAACTTTTCCAGCCTCTGGAGCGGCTTCAGGTTGCACCGCCGTTTTTCCTTGTCTTGTCAAAGATTTTTTTT
>ENA-ORSB01003527-ORSB01003527.1-human-gut-metagenome-genome-assembly--contig:-NODE-3527-length-10866-cov-2.376376_pt1 | contig 10866 bp, 5 predicted proteins | sample MGYA00242180_ERZ509144 | MGnify/ENA primary metagenome ERZ509144 (study PRJEB26280, sample SAMEA2338661) | human gut metagenome | biome: human gut; feature: human-associated habitat; material: faeces... | reverse complement strand
TTTCTGCCCGAATTGCAGTTTGGCAACCGCCAAAATACGCCCCCGTATGTCTTCTTTCAGCACTTGCATTAATAATGAACGATGTTTCTGTCTTTATTTTTGTAAAAGTACAGGGCTTGAAATTACCCGGCAATACCTATTTTTAGGGATTTTATCTTACATTGTACATCTGTTTACGACGGGTACTTTACAGACATCATAAATCGTTTTCCGCTACCATTTGTCCGCCGTTTTGCTTATAGTAAAAATAAATGTCAAACTTAAATTTACAGGAAGACAGTGATATACATATCTACACTTATTTATCATTCTCGCAGTGTTTTTATCAATTGTTTATAAGAACTTTATTTACGTTTATTCTTTTCGAATATGGCATCGTTTCACCATAACCCATTCGTAATAGTATTGTAGGGTATTCCCCGGCTAAACCGAGGGATTCAGCCATTTTTACAGATAATTCCCGTACTTCATTCGGTTGATTAAAGTAAGAATGAATAATGTTCAGTTCAGTAGATTTTAGCAGGAAACGTTGCAGGTTTCGTCCGAGATCAATCCATTCGGGAATATTATCGTTTTGCGTTGTAAATAAAACCAAATGTGAAGCGGATGCGATTTTCTTGTTATCCCCTTTTACCTGCGACCATTCATTTACAGCTTGGCCAATAATAGGCTTTGAAATAAACTTGGGTAGATTAGGGGCACCGAAAACAAGGTAGCTTAAACCGTCATTTGTTTTTTCGCTGTGTTTCCTATTAAAACGCATCCATTCTTTCAATTCCTTTTTAAATGCTTTGTCCTGCATTTGAATCCGATTGCCCTGTTCGATATAATTCCTTATGGCATCGAATTCAGGAGTTCCATGTTTGTAAAAACGAATATTGATATTTTCATCATTTATAACTTCTCTTAATTCAGCAATATTTTCTTCCGGTATTTGTTTTCCGTTGTATATACTACGGTTTGTTTGTCTTAACGGAATTTGCTGAAATAACGAATTATATCCAGAGGTATCCGGAGAGGAGAGGTAAACAGTTATAATCCCCGTCTTCGTTAATTCAACATCATAATCATAACCTTTTTCTAAAGCGGTTATACAAAGGTTTTCCAAAGCGCATCCCAAGCTGATAAACAATTCTCGGTTATCAAAATCAACAACAGGCAACGCCCTGTCAAAATTAGGATGTATTTCGATGTTATTTTCGTTGATCCTGAAAAGCCACGGTTGGGTGTTATGCCCTGACGGTGCTTTAATGGCATACTCTACCATAAACAGGAAATCGGGATTTTGAACATGTATATTTATATTTCCTAAAACCATGATTACTAAACTTATTATATATCATATCCATTTATCAACAATCAAATTAATTCCTTTTTCTAACTGTTCCCAACTATCATCGGTCTTAAAATCGTAACCATTATAAACTTTTCCGACATCCCCGAACATTGCTAAATAGGTAATAGAACTACTAATCATTGTTGCCAAAAATTGAATTTGAGAAAAAGGAACACCGGAAATACGACTAATAAATTCAATCAATTTAATCCCGTTTTCCTCTCGCTTCCGCCTTATTTGTTCTACTATCGGATTATTGACAGACAATTCCCAACGGTATAGGCGTATCAGCATTTTATCCTCCCTTAACTGCCGAATTTGTTCCCGGAACATATCTTTAACAAATGCGTTTAGTTCATTCTTCCCGGGAATCTCTGTCGGAATATTTACCCAATAATCTCGCTGCATGATATATTGGGCTATCAAATCTTCCAATGATCCGAAATAGCGGTATATCAACATCTTTGATACTCCGGCCCTTTGTGCTACGGCATTTACCCCTAAAGACTCAAGTCCGCTTTCCTCTATGATTTCACCGACTGCCGTAAGCAAACGCTTTTCTGTAGTTTCCCTGTCTTTTTCTATTTTCATTTTCTTACTGTTTTTATATATGTTACCGTTCAGTCACAAATATATGTTACTCCATAGTAACACACAAGTGGTTTTCAATTTTTTTATCGAAGAAATATTAATTGGACTAAAACACGGCAGCGGTTAGGCTTAATTTCTGAAACTTTTGCAACCATTGCAACTATTAACCGGAAAAGTAGCTCGCATCAACTTTTCTACTTCAGAATCGTTACATGATAAGAAAATTCAATTTCAAATTGAAAGTAAATCAAATTGAATTCAAAAACATTATTATTCAATCTGTTAAACTTTATTGCAAAGTTAACTGGGAACAAGAATTGTTTTATTTTTACAGTCAAAAATAGATCTGATATGCACCATTCAAACCATAGAATCGGTTTTAAATCCAAATTCGGGGCTATAGCAGCTTTAGCAGGTTCGGCAGTCGGTTTAGGAAATATCTGGAAATTTCCCTATGTGGCAGGTACAAACGGCGGAGGAGCTTTTTTACTCGTCTATATATTCTTTACCATAGCCATAGGCTTACCGGTGATGTTGGCCGAATTTTCTTTAGGACGTCGTTCCCAACAAAATGCACTCGGTACTTTCCGCGTATTGGCACCGGGCACGAAGTGGTTTTTGTTCGGTCTCCTCTCGATTATTGCAGCCACTCTGATCCTTTCATTTTATGGAACGGTTTCCGGCTGGACGCTCGAATATGTGTGGTTGTCGATAAGTAACTCCTTTCACGGGCAAAGTGCAGAAGATATAAATTCCATTTTCACCAATTTCATTTCCCATCCTTACAAAGCACTCCTTTGGCATATCGGTTTTATGTTCCTTACCGGAGCGATTATCATGGGAGGGGTGCAAAAAGGGATAGAAAGGTATTCCAAACTGATGATGCCCCTACTGTTTATCATCATTATTGCGTTGAGTATTAATTCTATGACTTTAAGCGGTTCGGCAGAAGGCTTGAGATTCTTATTCTTTCCCAAACTGTCCGAGCTCACCGCCGATAGTATTTTATCCGCTTTAGGTCAGGCTTTTTTCTCACTTTCTGTGGGGATGGGTATTCTGCTGACTTATGCTTCTTATATTCCTAAAAACGACAATCTGACCGGTATCTCCCTGAAAGTAATTATCACCGATACCTTGGTTGCCATTTTAGCGGGTATCGCTATTCTGCCGGCCGTATTTTCTTTTCATATCGATCCACAAGCCGGTCCGGGATTGGTTTTCCTGACTCTCCCTAAAGTATTTCAGGGACTGCCTGCAGGTGAAATTTGGGCGATCCTTTTTTTCATCCTGCTCACTTTCGCCGCCCTGACTTCCGCCATATCTTTACTGGAAGTGCCGGTAGCCTATCTTGTCGAAGAAAAGAAACTGAAACGCCCCTGGGCTACGGTAATCGCCACGCTGGTCATCACTTGTATCGGTAGTTTCAATACTCTCTCATTCGGACCCCTCCGCCATGTACAAATTTTCGGAATGAGCCTTTTCGATGCCTGTGATTATCTGTGTTCGAATATATTACTTCCTTTGGGAGGTATTCTGATTTGTATCTTCGCCGGATGGTACCTGGATAAAAGCATCCTCTACAGTGAAATCAGCAACAACGGCAGTTTGAAAACCCGCTTCTTCCGGCTCTATACTTTTATTCTCAAATATATAGCCCCTATCTGTATATTCCTGATCCTCCTGAACGTACTGGGAATCATTTAAAAAGTAAAAGGCTATAAGCTAAAAGCTATAGGCTATAAGCTAAAGGCTATAAGCTAAAAGCTAAAAGCTATAGGCAGTTCGAAATATATGCTTATAGCCTTTAGCCTTTAGCCTTTAGCTTATAGCCTTTAGCCTTTTACCTTTTCAACTCTTCCCGCAGAAATTTACCGGTCTCCGATTTTTTGCATTCAGCTACCTCTTCGGGTGTACCTGTAGCCACGATCTTTCCTCCTTCTTTCCCCCCTCCAGGTCCCATGTCGATCAGATAATCGGCCACTTTAATAACATCGAGGTTATGCTCGATAACGATGACAGAATTTCCTTTATTCACCAGTTTCTGTATAACCTCCAACAGTATATTGATATCCTCGAAATGCAATCCCGTAGTCGGTTCGTCGAGAATATAAAGTGTCTTTCCGGTATCTTTCTTTGCCAGTTCAGCCGCCAACTTGATTCGTTGTGATTCTCCACCGCTCAAAGTCGTACATTGCTGGCCCAGTTTCACATAGCCTAATCCCACATCCTGAAGCACCTTCAGCTTTTGTTGCAAGAAAGAGACATTTTCGAAAAACTCGACTGCCTGATTGATCGTCATATTCAGCACATCGCCGATCGATTTTCCGCGATACCTCACTTCCAGGGTCTCTTTATTATATCTCTTTCCATCGCAAGCTTCACAATGCACATACACATCCGGCAGGAAATTCATCTCTATCGTCTTCACTCCGGCTCCCTTACACTCTTCACAACGTCCGCCGGGAATATTGAATGAAAAACGTCCGGCTCCATATCCGCGAATCTGAGCTTCCGGCAACTTCTCGAAAATCTTACGTATATCGGTAAAGATACCGGTATAGGTCGCCGGATTCGAACGGGGGGTACGGCCCAAAGGACTTTGATCCACCACCACTACTTTATCGATATGTTCGATTCCCCCGATAGCTTTATAAGGAAGAGGCGAGGTAATCGCGCGATAGAACTTTTCGGTCAGGATCGGATGCAAAGTCCCGTTGATCAACGACGACTTGCCACTTCCACTGACTCCCGTCACACATACCAACATCCCTAAAGGAATGCTTACATCTACTTTTTTCAGGTTATTCCCCGTACATCCTTTCAAGGTCAGGAATTTTCCGTTTCCTTCCCTTCTTTTTTCGGGTATCTGTATTTTTTTGGTACCATTCAGATATTGAGCTGTCAGACTATCGCTCTTTTTAATATCGTCGATCGTACCGATAGCGGTAACTTCTCCCCCTTTCCTACCGGCTTTTGGGCCCATATCGACAATATAATCCGCACTTTCCATCATCTCCCGGTCATGTTCCACTACGATCACCGAATTTCCATTATCCCTCAATTGTTGCAGGGAATGGATCAGCCGCCGGTTGTCTTTTTGGTGCAAGCCGATACTCGGTTCATCCAGAATATACAACACATTTACCAACTGTGAACCGATTTGAGTAGCCAAACGTATCCGCTGCGATTCCCCGCCGGACAAAGTCATAGATTGACGATTCAAAGACAAGTATTCCAAGCCCACATCCAAAAGGAACTTCAACCGGGTACGGATTTCTTTAAATATCTCTCCGGCAATCTGCCGTTGTTTGTCTTCGAGCTGTGCTTCGGTGGTACATACCCATTCATACAAATCGCTCAGTTCCATAGAAGCCAGTTCAGCAATATTTTTACCGGCAATCCGGAAATTCAAAGCTTCCTGATTCAGGCGCTGCCCGTTACATACGTCACATTTTACAACCGAAATAAACTGTTCGGCCCATTTATTCGCTTTTTTCGAAGTGCTATTCTCCTCCTGCATAGTGACATACTTGATAATACCTTCGAAATTATAAAGCGAATTGGAAGAGACACCCAAAGCTGTATTCTCTAACCGGATTTGTCCGGGATAACCATACAGGATATCCGTCAAAGCCTCTTCCGAAAGCTCCCGGATCGGAGTATGCAATTCATAGCCATGTTTTTTCAACACCGTCTCTATTTGCCAAAAAAGAATGCTATTTTTATATTTTCCCAGCGGTTCGATCCCTCCTTCATAAATCGAAAGCGCATTATTAGGAATGACCTTATCGATATCGGCCGCATTCACATACCCCAACCCTTTACATTTGGGACAAGCTCCGTGAGGGGAATTAAAAGAGAAAGAATGAGGAGCAGGATCCCGGTAAGAAATCCCGGTATCCGGACACATCAGATGCCGGCTATAGTATTTAATATCCCCACGATCCAACGGTTTAACCATCATCCCCCCTTTACCGTTTTTCATGGCGGTAGCCACCGAGCTTTTCAGGCGTTTCAAATCGATATGGTCGACAATCATCTTATCGATCACAATCTCGATATCATGGATTTTATACCGATCCACACTCATACCGAGTCCGATTTCACGGATCTCCCCGTCTACCCGTGCCGAAATGAATCCTTTCTTCCGTAAATTTTCGAAAAGCTCTTTGTAATTTCCTTTCCGTCCTTTCACTACCGGTGCTAAAAGCAGAATCTTTTTTCCAGCGAAATCTTTCTGAATCAATTCGATGATCTTCTCATCCGTATATTTCACCATCCGGCTCCCTGTAACATAAGAATAAGCCTCGCCGGCACGTGCGAAAAGCAAACGCAAAAAGTCATAAACTTCGGTCGTCGTACCTACTGTCGAACGGGGATTCTTATTAGTCGTTTTTTGTTCGATAGAAATAACCGGACTCAATCCTGTAATTTTATCGACGTCCGGACGTTCCATCCCTCCCAGAAACTGACGGGCATAGGCCGAAAAAGTCTCCATATACCTACGCTGTCCTTCTGCATATATCGTATCGAAAGCCAGAGACGATTTCCCACTCCCGCTCAATCCGGTAATGACAGTCAGACTATTCCGCGGAATAGTCAAATCTATATTTTTCAGATTATGCTCACGTGCACCGTAAATGACAATCTGTCCCTCTTCTTCCTGAAATTCTTTCATTTTTTCAATCCTTACAAATAACTTGCAAAGTTAAGGAAAAAACAACAAACAGGAAATAAAAGGTTTTAAGTAAAAGGTAAATAAAATAAAAAAAGGGAGACATTTTCGTAGATTCTTTATATCGGAAAATAGTGGGATTAATGAAAAGATGTTATTATATGTGCGTGCGTCTGTGTGGTGTATATGTGCGTGGTGTATTATTCCCGTAGATCACTTTCCAAAATATAAAGAACTTTTCCGAAAATCAGCTTGTTGATAAGCTTCCTCTCCCTCGTGGTGTGTGCTAAATAATCTTAATCTAAATAACAGCTAAAATAAAATCATAAATTCAATCATCATTTACACCCTCTTCTACGGGCAAAACCAACCCGAGGTTACCATTTTTCGATTATTTTTGAAATAAAATATTCACCATTATCATATCATACGAATAATCAACCACTTATTTTTCTCTCTATTGTTCCAGTAAAAGGCAGGTATATTTTTTTCTTTCTATTCCGAGTTCGGTTTTTGTGTCATCAGAACAAGTCATCCTATCGGCAGACGGATACCTGGGTTACCCGGTCGGAACAGTTTTCTATAAGGTATCGATTTCTTAGTTGATTTATAATGTAAAGTTCCGGGAAATCATAATCAGACTCGAAATAAAAACCTATCTTTGTGAGGAAAAACACACGAACGGCATGCAAAGCCTATTGGTTATTCTGATTGTAATTACAGGTATAATTTTACCTACTCAAGTAAAAGGAGAAAGGGAAGATTATATTTTATTAATCAGTTCATACAATAGTAATTCAAGCTGGGCAAAAACGCTCGAGGCCTCATTCCGTCAAGAATTAAAAAAAAACGATTGCCCCTACCCGGTATATAGCGAATATTTAAATACCGATTTGTTTGCTTCACCGGAAATCTGGATTCAAAGTACCCGTTTCATTTTGAACAATCATCGGTTACATCCCCCCAAAATGGTTATCCTCATCGCGGATGCCGCCTGGATGGCCTATCGGTATACACGTCAGGACTCCTGGAAAAATGTAGATGTTCTACTAGTCGGAGTAAAAAAATATAGTTTAGACCTGAGTGAATACCTTCACCCTACCCGATTGTCTGCCCATAACTTTCAGCTTACCCAAGATTTATGCCGATCTTATAATGCCACCGGAATTACCGAAGATATATACATCCCGCAAAACATACAGCTCATGCAGGCTTTACGTCCTGATTTACAAGAAATCGCCGTTATCGGAGATTGCCAGTTTTTCGGGATTTATTCTACCCTTCTGGTAAAAAAATACCTTCAGGAATATCCTTCCGATCTGAAATTCACTTTTCTGGACGGCCGTTTCCTTTCGACCAACACGCTATATGAACGTTTGCAGCATCTTTCGCCGAATACCGGTATATTACTGACTGGCTGGATGCAGGATGCAGAGGGGTACTTATACGATCATGAAAAAGTACACCATAATATTTGCCAATTGGCTCCGACTCCCGTATTCTCTGTCACGGATTGGGGGAATAACAATATCGATTATATCGGAGGATATTATGCTGAAAGTTTCGATTACGGGGTTTTATTGTCGGAGCTGGCCCTCCGGGTTCTCGGCGGAGTACCGGCTAAAGCTATTCCCCTCCAGAGCAATACTCAATCCCTCGGTGTACATATCAATGAAACTCTATTGGAAGCCAATCATTTAAACATCGGCAATTGTAACACCTCCCGGCTCTATTTCTATAATCGGCCTCCGACCTTTTGGACTAAACACCGGACACTCCTGTTGTTGTGCGGTGGTAGCCTGGGGGGTGGTATTCTCATTTATCTGGTCATTTTCACTTCATTACGATTTGTTTTTTATCGGAAAAAATTGGACAAAACACAAAGTGAAATCGATACTTCCATGAATAACCAGGAACATTTATCCGCAGCCTTACGGGTTTTCCTGGAAGCTAAAAATGAAAAGGAGTCCGTGGAAAAAATTCTGCAAAGGATGTTGAAAGAACTGGAAGCAGACCGGGCTTATATTTTCGAGTTCGATATGCAACACAATACCAGCAAGAATACATATGAAATTTGTGCCGATACGGTCCCCCCTCAAATCGAATATCTTCAGCATATTCCCAACGAGGATATTCCGTGGTTGTATAGTCAGATGCAGGAAGATAAGCTATTGATCACCGAAGACCTGCGCGTGACACAAAAAATCAAATTTGAAAAAGAGCGCCACCTCCTGCTGGAGCAAGGAATTATCTCTATGTTCGTCGCCCCCCTTCATGTGAACAACCAATTGTGGGGATATGTCGGGGTCGACTACGTCCGGCAAGTCCGCCCTTGCAGCCAGCAAGATAAAATCTATTTGCAAACCCTGGCCCAAATTTTATGTATAGGCATCGAACATTTCCGCAGTGAAAAACGAAATACCCAATCCAAACGACGGGTAGCGGAACTCGAATCACTTTTCAGTTTTGCTTCGATCCAGGCCCATATCGGAGTAGCTCAATGGAACGTATCTACTCGCCAGGGATTTGCTACCGATCAGTGGTTTATCAATTTAGGAGAAACCACCCGGGATATCACACAAGTGATCGATACTTACCGATATATGCATCCGGAAGACCGGACAGCATTATTACAATTTATTGACGAAGCTGCTCAGGGGCAAGCCCATACTTTCGGCAGACATGTCCGCATCCGCCAGAACAACGAATGGCATTGGTATAAATATCATGCCTCTCTTCGTGATCCTCATGCTTCCGGCGAACAAGTCGAACTGGTCTTTCTGAGTGCAGATATCGATAATCTGAAAAAGATCGAAGCGAATTTGATTCAGGCAAAAGCCAAAGCAGAAGAATCGGATCGGTTGAAATCCGCTTTTATTGCCAATATGAGTCACGAAATCAGAACTCCGCTCAATGCCATTGTCGGTTTTTCAAATCTACTGGCCAGCGAAATGGACTTCAGCGAAGAAGATAAGGCCGAGTATACCCGGATTATCTCTGTCAACAACGACATTTTGCTGCAACTGATCAACGACATTTTGGACATCTCCAAGATTGAAGCCGGTGTGATGGATTTTACGGAAAACACAGTGGAACTGAATCAATTTTTTCAGGAAATCGAATCCGTCTTTCAACTAAAAGCCAAAACCGGTATCGAAATTAAATTCATACCAGAACAGGCTGAAGAGTATGCAATCAAAATCGACCGTATACGCCTCAATCAGGTGATTTCTAATTTCCTGAACAATGCGTTGAAATTCACCCGACAAGGCCACATTTTTTTCGGCTACCGACTCCAGGAAAAAGATATTTACTTTTATGTAGAAGATACCGGAATCGGTATTCCGAAAGATCAACAAGCCAGTGTCTTCCGTCGCTTTGTCAAATTAAACAATTTCATCCAGGGAACAGGATTAGGCCTATCGATCTGTTCTACTATCATCGACAAATTCAACGGAAAAATCGGAGTAGAATCGGAACCGGAGAAAGGATCGACTTTCTGGTTCACGATTCCCAGGGATTAGGCCGGAAAACCACTGTTCCCAGTTAAAACAGTCAACCCCAATTTCTGATCTCCTTGAATTACAACAACTTTTGTAACCGTTGAACGGTACTCTTCGTTTAAAAGCTTTCAGTTTGTAAGTTATTTATGAAATCTTCTGCACCGAACACATAAAGTTTATACACTTTGATAAACTCAAAAACGAACATTTTTACTTGGTTTTCAACGACTTCTATAAGGAGAGCAGGTCAAAGTCGTAATCTTTTGAAAATTATTACTTTAAATTTCGGGAAAAATAATACCTTTACGCCGGAGATAGCTATTCTTTCAACCAATTTAAACGTTCCTTTTTTCAGTGAACTATATATTCCGGGGTACGTTTACATGAAAAAACAAATCTTATGCTTGAAACTTTACAGCAATTAGACCAACAGCTGTTGTTAACACTGAACGGCTTACATTCTCCCTATTGGGATAGTTTTATGTGGCTTTTTACCGGAAGATTTATCTGGATCCCGATGTACGCTACGATTCTCTATATACTCTGCAAAAATTTTAATGTATATGTGACTTTACTCACGGCCGTCGCCATTGCTTTAACCATCACCTATGCCGATCAGCTATGTGCCACCTGGATACGTCCCGCAGTCGAGCGTTTGCGTCCTTCGAATCTCAACAATCCTTTATCCGAATTTGTTCATATCGTAAACGGGAAACGGGGAGGCAGTTATGGGTTCCCTTCCTGTCATGCCTCCAATTCCT
>ENA-ORSB01003523-ORSB01003523.1-human-gut-metagenome-genome-assembly--contig:-NODE-3523-length-10875-cov-2.398336_pt1 | contig 10875 bp, 9 predicted proteins | sample MGYA00242180_ERZ509144 | MGnify/ENA primary metagenome ERZ509144 (study PRJEB26280, sample SAMEA2338661) | human gut metagenome | biome: human gut; feature: human-associated habitat; material: faeces... | reverse complement strand
CTTCTTCCAAAACAGCCGGTACTTCTTGCACTGGATATCTTATTTCTTGTGCTTTTAATTCCATACATCTTTCATTACTACCGCTTGGAAAACGGCGTGCAGAAGTTGTACGAATACTACGACAAACTTAGTTGCCGGTGAAACCGCCGTATGCTTTTCCGTCGTGCATAACAGCGCCTTTTCGCTTGGCAAGCTCAGAAACCGTCAAGATGTCATAATCATTTTTTACAAGCCATGGAAGAACCTTCTTCAGCGCCTCCACGGTAGTCGGGTGAATATCATGCATCAGAATAATGTCTCCATCTTTGACATTTTTCTTGATTTCCTTCATGATAGCTTTTGTGTTTTTTGATTTCCAATCCAAAGTGTCGGTATTCCACAGCACCATCGGATGTTTTAATTTTTTTCGCATTTTTGCACTGATAGCACCATATGGCGGGCGCAGCAGTGTAATGTCGTAACCAACTAATTTCTTAACCAAATCAGCAGTCATATCATACTGTTTATTCACTTTTTTCATACTCAGTTTTGCTAAATTGGCATGATCCCACGTATGGTTTCCAATTTCACATCCCTGTGCTACTTCCTGTTTCAAAACTTCTGCGCCTTCCTTTACACGGGTTCCTACCACGAAAAAGGTCGCATGTGCCTGATACTGTTTTAATAAAGCAAGCACTTTTGGTGTATTTACTGTGCTTGGACCATCGTCAAACGATAAGGCAACCGCTTTCGAGCGAATCTTTGGCATAGGTGTCGGAATGGTCTGCGGCGCAAGTGTCGGAACTGCGGCAATTTCATTTGCAATCCCATCCGGCGCATAGGTTGCCTGTCCCTTTTCAGGAACTTTTGTTTGCTGTGACGCAGCACTTGCACTGTTCACTGCCGCCGTCACTGCTGCCGTTGCCTGTGCCGTCTGTGTTACCGTAACACCGCTTCCACTCGCCACAGCCTGCCCTTTTGGCTGTTCATCATCGCCAAACTCAGCCTGAATCAAGCAGACGGCGCCCACTGCAATCAGCACAATTACTGCAATGAGACAGACAATCCATCGACCTGACACTGCCTGTCCCATACTGCTTCGATATTTACTTCTGCTTGAATATGAACTGTTTCCTATATAGTTATCAGAGCCTTTAGAAAAACGGCTGCGCCTTCTTCTTCGTCTCTCGCGATTATTATAACCTTTCATGTAATTCATCTTTACACCTCATTCCGAGAGCAATTCCCTGCTCCCATTACGTAGCCCTAGTATAGCACTAATCTTTGGGCTTTTCAATAACGATTTTCCCTCCAATAAATTCCAGTTTTACTTTATTTCCATCCATTCCCATTTGTTCCAGCAGCTCGCTTGGAATCTGCACACGTCCGGCGCGGTCAAGAACAGCAAACTCTTCCTGCGTCTCTTCTTCCTGCCAGTCAATGTCCAAATGTTCCATGCGCTCGCGGTAATCATTTTTCATAATACGCTCGCTGCTCGTTTTCCCATCGCGGATAGAAACAACACGATTTACCTTTTTTGCCAACTCTTTATCATGCGTTACAATGACAATCGTAAGTCCGAGTTTCTCATTTAACTTGCGGAACATTTCCAAAATGTCATCCGCAGTCTTTCGGTCAACGGCACCGGTGGGCTCATCCGCCAGTAACAGTTTCGGATTATTGGCAAGCGCAATTGCAATCGCAACTCTTTGCTGCTCACCACCGGAAAGCTGGCTCAATTTACTGTCCTTTCTGTGTCCAAGGCCCACCAGTTCCAGAAGTTCCAGTGCCCTTTTCTTTTTTTCCTCCTCAGAAACTGCCTTTTCTTTTTCTTCCACAAAAAGCATCGGTGTCATTACATTTTCCCACGCAGTCAAATAAGGAAGAAGATTTCTCGCATTGTTCTGCCACACAAAACCAACGGTACTTCTCTTATATTTAACCAGTTCGTTTTCCGTCATTTGAAAAAGATTTTTACCATCCACATACAGTTTACCCGCTGAAGGCCGATCTAATCCACCAATCATATTTAAAAATGTGGACTTACCGCTTCCGCTGTTTCCAATAATCGCCATAAGTTCTCCACGCTTCACGGTCAAATCCAGCCCTTGAAGCGCCAGCACTTCAATATCTTTGGTCTTGTAAATTTTAACCAGACTGTCACACTCAATCATCACATCGTCCGGCACATCCATCGTCTGTTCCGGATTTTCCATTGCAGATTCAGGACTTTTTATTTGTTTTACTTTGCTTATTTTTTCTTTTAAATTAATCTTCATCGGCAATCTCTCCATCCTCAATATGATAGATGCAGTCGGCAATCTCCATCAATCCGGTATCATGCGTCGTCATTACTATGGTTACTCCCTGTTTTTCAATCAGTTCCTTAAAAATCTTCATCACCTGAAGCCCGGTATTGCTGTCAAGCTCCGCCGTCGGCTCATCGGCAAAAATAATCTTTGGCTTGTGTGCAATCGCACGTGCAATCGCCACTCGCTGCTGCTCACCACCGGAAAGTTCCTGTGGCATATGATGCATACGGCTTCCGAGACCAACTAATTTCAGACATTCTTCCGTCCGCTTTCTCCTGTCCCCTTTGTATCCGGCGAGTCTGAGAACAAACTCAACATTTTCGTAGGCGGTCATCATCGGAATCAGTGCCACCGACTGAAAAACAAATCCAATCTGCGTTTTCCGCATCTGCTCCCTGTCATGTTCCGGCAAATCTTGAATCGGTTTTCCCTCAAACAAAATTTCACCGCTTTTCGGGTAATCGAGTGCACTTCCAGCACCATCGTCGTTTTACCGGAGCCGGAACGTCCTCTAAGCATCGTAAGTTTCCCGGTCGGAATCTGAATGTTAATGTTTTTCAAAACCACCAGTTCCTTGCCACCGGCAATTGGAAAGCTTTGAATCACATCTTTAGTTTCTATCATATTTTCCATTCTGACACCTCCCTAGTCTTCACCAAGCTTCAACGCCTGGGAAATATTAATCTTACTAATCAGCTTACCAAGAACTACCATGCAGATTACAATCACAATGCCAATAACGCTAAAGAGACGAACCATGTCAAGCGCCTTAAACACAACTGTAAGCGGCACGGTCTGGTCGGTCGAGGCATAGAAAATCTGCACCAATGGCACGAACAGAACAGATGACAAAACACCAAGTCCGGCACCAATCAAAATTGAAATTCCGGAACTGAAAATCTGTTCATTAATTAACATCTGAATAATCTCTTTTTTTGTCATACCCATCGCACGGAACACACCAAAAAGCAATTCCCTCTGCCGGATTGACAAAATCCAATAAATCAAAAATCCGGTACAGCACAAAATCAAGATAATGATAAAACTCATCGTCAAAATACCATTGGTTCCTTGGAACAGTGCATCGTTTTTTACGTCTACCAGTTTGGATGCCACATCCTCAAACACCGTATATTCGATGCCGTTTTTCTTCGCATAATCGTAAATAAATTTCGAAGAACCGTTGGTCTGAATCCATACCTGATACGGCTTCACGCCAAGCGTCTGCTGAACCGGTGCCAGATTGGCAACAATCAGATAATGATCCGTTGTCACAAGCGTATCCTGCTGATTTAGTTCATGCGTCTGCTTCACATAACTTGGAAAATAATCAAAGAACCCATACACAACTCCTGTCATTTCTTTTTTATCTTTTGTTGTATAGGTTACTTTATCCCCCAGCTTGACGCCCATTTTTTTCTGAAAATTCATGCTTAGAAGAATGGCATCCGGATTACCCGCCATTGCATTCAAATAATTGTTCAAATGCGTCGGCAAAAGTGTCGAATCAAAATCACTTACCGTCAATCCAAAATTTTTCGTGTCAATTGCCATCAACGAAGTTTCTGTTTCATTGTCACTCATTTTTTTGCCAAGTGATGTAGAAATCTCATCCTCACAGTAAACTTTCGTTGCATGTTTTACACCTTTCATGCTCTCATAGGTCGAAAAATCCGGCTCCGTATAGGATACTTCCTTATCCGGATTATCCGCAAGGAACGCTTCGTTGCTCTCCCATTGCTCTTTAAGAACAAGTGTTGCTCCCGTTTCATACCGAATATTACTCTCCGAATTGGAAAGAATCGTCCGCGCCACCGTTGCGTTAAAAATACCAAGTGCAACCGTCAGCATCAAAAAGACCATCATAAAGCTCTGTTTTCCCTTTGTTCTCAAAATCTGTAAAAACGAAGCGAAAAATGCCGGTTTCCAGCGTTTTTTCCCAATCAGATAAACAAGTTTAATCAAAAGCGGCTGGATGCGCAGCGCTACCAGACTGGCACTGATGATAAACAGCGAAGAACAAATAAACAAAAACGGGTCTAACGATTCTCCTTCTAACATCTGCGTCATAAGACTTTCCTTCTGCTCTGTAAAATTATACAAGCCATACAGAGAAATCACGAGCAGTATCACATCCATATATACTCTCTGGAAAATGTTTTTATGCTTTTTGTTTTTGTTTCTTTTTACATTAACAATTGTAACATTGGCGTCGCGGAAGACCGGTAACACCATGAAAGCAATGGATATAAGCATCGCACCAAGCATATACAAAAATACCGAAGTGCCAAGCGTGATATGTAATGTTTTTCTTTGAATAAATTCCAAAAATCCATTCGTTGAGCCAAGTGCTTTACATAGGAAATAGCCAAGCGGCAGTCCCACAACAGCACTCATTGCTGACAAAATAACGGACTGCAAAAAATAAATCAGTATAATCTGTTTCTTACTCGAACCACGGCTTTTTAGCAGGGCAATTTCATTTTGTTCCAAATCTAACATCTGTCTGGAAATCATAAAAATGAAAGCCAGCAAAAGCGCCAGTACCGGGAACTGTAAAATAAGAAGTGTTGTGCGCACTTTCTTTGCAGACGTCTGGTATTCACGGAGAACCTCCAAGTAAGCCGGCTCATCAATTTTACAATTATATGCATCCGATGTTTCCTGCATCATATCTTCCGTTTCGCTTACGAACGAATCAATCTGCTCAGCAGCCAGTTCTTTGTAATCGAAAACCAACGACCATGTGGTGGTCATTACAAAAGACTGTTTCTTTAAGTTTATAAAATCACTTTCAAATACTTTTGGTGAAATAAACAAATCCATATAATAATCGGACGGAGACTGTACCCAGTAGGTATCATCTGCCTCTTTATTGGTAAACACACCAACAATTTTTACTCGGATGGCATTGCCCTTAGCATCCATAAAACGGTTGAGCTCAATGATGTCGCCCACCATGATATCTAATTTGCTCATACATTTTTGGGAAACAATTGCCTCCAATGCGCCATCTGCACCCACTTTATCCTGATACATTTTTCCAGACAACATCGTGCTGTGTTTCTCCAGTTCCGACAAACTGCTGATTTTGATTGTCTTTGTCATGTCATCTTTATTGCGGGTTCCTACATAGTGTCCTCTGGTTTTGGACGACTCGTTATATGTCACAAAATAGTTTTGCTCCACATCAAGACGGTCTGCTGCACCGGCAGCCTCATCCTTCATGCTCTGATATTCCTTTTCCTGTCCATCCTGCCCTTTCATATTGGCCTCAAAAGAAATCACACCCGGGTTTTGATTCTCCTCTTGAATATACTCATCCAGTTTTGAGGACAATGTTTTCTGCAGTGCCGCTCCCTGATACATTGGATTGCTGCAGGCAATGGCAATCAACAAAATATTACCGATTAAAAGACTTACAACCATCCATTTTTTATGGAGAAGTTTCTGCTTGATAAAATGAATCATAACGACTTACCTCTCCTTTCTACTTTGATACAATCGCCAGCGTCTGGCCTTCTTCCAGACCTTGGTTTACCAAATACGTTTTTTCCTGTTTATAGTTACTAACAATATAGCGTTTATGTAATTTGCCGTTTTCTACAAGATAAACAAAATTCTTGATTTCCTCATTCTCCGTTTCCTCATATACGGCATCCGCATCGACAAGTAAGGCATCCTCAATTTTCAAACTCACTCCTGTGATGTAAATGTTATATTTTGAAAATTGGTAGGATTCTCTATCTTTCTTAGAAAGACGAATTAACTGAGCACCGCCGCTTTCATTTTGCTGCTCACCGTCATTGTCATTTCCATCCTGCAAGTCCTGCTGCAAATTATCGGTCGAAATCACTTTGCCTTTTAAGTGATACTTAATACTATCAAGTGTTGCTCCCAAACCAACATCTACCGTCATGTTATACCGCAGACCGGAAGCATCTTCTGCACTTAACAGAAAATCTTTTTTATCACGAATCAGCATAATATTTTCACCGGACGCCTCATCACCGATAGAATCCGTTATCTCTGCAACTGTTCCGCTGTATGGAGACGTAAGTGTGGCAGATTTCCGTTTTTGTACCAAATCGTTATAATCTTTCTCTTTTTTCTGAATGGATTTCCCCTGCTTCTGCAAATCTTTGTACTCGCTTTTTAACTTGTTTAACTGCAGCACTGCCAGTTTTTTTTCGGTTGCATCCGTGAGCGTTTTTATTGTTCTTTCCTGCTGCAGTACTTCGTTTCTCTTGCTCTTTAGGTTCACGTCATACTCAGACCTTGCCTGTTCCGTTTCCAGCTTTTTCTTTTTTAACTTTGTATCTGAAATCTTTACGTGATAGGTGGCAAGTTTTTGTCCCTTCACTACCTTCTGGCCGTTCTTTACCAAAATCTTATCCAGATAGGCATTGGAATCTTTAATCATTACTGCTTTATCATTCTGATAAACCAGACTGGCTGTCGCCGAAATTTTCTCTTCGTAGGTGCCTTTTTTCACCTTCGTCGTTTTATAATGCTCTTCTTCCTTTTTGTTTTTATCTCCTTGATAAAGCATTACTTTAGACTTCTGCTGCTCACTGCTTCCACAGGCGGTAATCACCATACACAAGCCAAGGAGAATTGCCAGATTTTTAATCCTGCACATAGACAACATCTCCTTCCTTTAATCCTGACGTAATCTGTGTATACGCATCTGTCTTTGTGCCCAGTGTCACTTTCACTTTCTTTTTCGCATCTCCATCCATACGGTATACATAATGCTCGCCTTTTGCTTTAAAAACTGCATTGCTCGGTACAACCAAAGCGTCCTCTGTGGCATTGTTGTAAAACTCCAGCGTCACCGAATCACCAACCGAAACATTCGCATCTTTTTCATAACCAAAATAGGTACTTGTCGGGAGATTTCCCATCTCCACATCCATCTGTGAAACGTCCTGCTCCTGTGCCGTAACTTTATATTTTTTCCCGTTAATCACTGCCTGATATCCGCTCGCGCGGTCTAACACCGAAGAACCAATGTATTCGGTGCGAATCTGTGTTTTATCCATATCAGCAATTGTAATCACCGAAACACCGCCTGTCACAAAATCTCCGGGTGCCAGATTTTTGGCAATTACTTCTCCATTTACCGGGGAATACAGCCGGTTCAATTTGCTTGTTTTTTTCGCATTTGCAATATCACTTTTTAATTCACCGATGTACTGTTTCTGCGTCTGTTTCTGCAATTTCAACCGTAATCTTTCCGTTTTGATTTCTTCCTGTTTCTGCACAATCTGCTTGCCGAGATTTTTCTTGTCTTTCGCATTTTGCGCCTGTTTTTTCTGCTTTTGCACCGATTTTAATTCAATGTTTAACTGCTCGATTTTACTCTGAGAAGAGGTATTTGTCTCCGCATTTTCTGCAATCTGAGATTTTAACTCTTTCTGCAAATCTTTCACCGTCGACTCCGAACCGGTAAGTGTAGCCAAAAGCTGACCCTTCTTTACCTTGTCGCCAATTTCTACTTTCACGGCACCAGCCTGCCCCGAATTTGCAAAATAAGCGCCTACCATATCCGGCACTACCTCGCCGGAATAGGAATTCACACTGCTTAAATTCATTTTCTTTACTTTTGCCGTATCCACATCAACGCCGACCGGGTCTTTGAGTTTTGGCACGTTCGCTGTCGATTCCTGTCTGCCGCAGCCAGAAAGTCCCATCAGCGATAAAATCAAAAGCCCCATCACCAATACACGATACTTTTGCACTTTACAATTCATGGTTTCCTCCCTTTTCGCAAAATACTCCATTAGTTTGTCAATATCTGCTCGTTTTCTTTTAATCCACCGGTAATTTCGATTTCATTCTGAATCTGTTCTCCGGTTGTGACTTCTCTCGTTTCCTTTACTCCCTCTTTTCCCTCTATGTAAACATCTTTTTTGCTTCCCATATCAAAAACAAGTGCTGACGGAACATAAAGAACATTTTTCTTTTCTTTCAAAACCAAATCTACCGTTCCTGTTACTGCATTTTTCAAAGCCAATTCCTGCTTCGGGACAAAATAAATCTGTTTCCCTTTCCCTTTTTTCACCGTAGTCTTGTACTGCTGTCCCATAACCGTGACGGTTACCTCACTTCCCTGCGAAAAACGGGACGTATATTCGGTTTTGCAGGAAAAACGGTTCTTCTTCGCTGCCCTTATCGTGACAAGTAGATTTTCCTGATTTGCATAACCGCCCTCAAGCGATTTTTCTACAAATGTCACCGTTCCGCTAATCGGCGCCTTCAAAGATGCTTCCCGTATCGTTTCTTCCAAACTTTGAATATCTAACTTTGCTAATTCTAAACTTGACCGGCAGTTCTTAATCTGCGCATCATACTGCGTCTTTACGTTTTCTTTTTCTTCTTTGCTGCCACCTGTATGATTTAACTGTTCTAACTCTCTCTGCCGCATCTGTTTTGCCTGACTAATCTGAAGGGTAAGCGTACTGACCTGACGTTTGCTGGTCTTTAGCGACTCTTCTTCATCCTCCAGATATTCCTGTAAAAGGACATCACCTTTTTTTACGTGCTGCCCTTTGGAAACACACAATTTCTTAATGCGGATACCATCATCCGTACCATACACATCGGATTTTTTCGTACCTTCATACCGAACGGCAATCGATTCGCTTTGAATCATATCCCCCCTCGTAACAGTATATTTTCCTACATTTTCATCGCTGTACTCTTTTACTAACGGTGCTGCATCAAACTCTTCTTCTGTTGGCAGAATACCACATCCACACATCATACAAGCTGCTATCCCTATACATAACAAACGGCTGCCCCTTCTCATATCCTTCATCCTTTCTTATTTTCGTCCCCCGGCTCCCAGGCATCATCCCATGCCTTGCAGTAACATTCTGTCTCCGTCGGCAACTGCTTTTTCGCAAGCCGTCCGGCACAGAACCGTTTCACCATGCGGTAAATAACGGCAAACACCGGAACTGCACAAATCATACCTAAAACTCCAAACAAGGAGCCAAAGAATAAATGGAAAATAAAATCCAAAAACTCTTTAAGCCAATGGAATCACCAAGAATTTTCGGTCCTAATACATTTCCATCAAACTGCATTAAAATGATAATCAAAACCAAGAACAAAACACCTTTGCTCGGACTTGCAATAAAAACCAGCACCGCACTTGGAATAATACCGATGTACTGGCCAAAAAACGGAATGATGTTTGTCACACCAATTAACACGCTTATCAAAATGGTGTACGGAATTCCCGCAATGTTCATAATGATAAATGTCAATACACCAACAATCAGGGAATCAATAATTTTTCCGCTGATAAATTTTGCAAAAACACCATGCGTTTCGCTTAACACAGACAACACGCTTCCCGCTCTTTTTGCCGGCAGAACCGCAAAAATCAGTTTTTTCGCCTGAGCACAGAAGTTTTCTTTTCCTGCCATCAGATAAATGGAAACGATAAGCCCGATAAAAAAGTCAACCAAAACACTGGTTGCATCCATAACACCGTCGGTAATTGCCCCCAAAAACTTATCACTATTTGGGAGCAAATCATTTTGCAGCCAGTCTAGCAATTTATCAAATATATCTTTAGAGGCTTTCGTCAAATAATCCGCAAATTCCGGATTCGATTTAAAAATATGAGTCCCCCAGTTCTTCACATTGTTATAATACTCCGGCATACTCTTTGCAAGCCCTGTGATACTGTCAATAATTTCCGGTATTACTAACATCATAATTCCAAACACAACAAATATCGCCAAAAGAAGCACAAAAAACACGGAACATCCCCTCGCAACATTTGATGCTTTTTTCTTTTTCCCCTTAAAAATTTTACTCCACAACGGAATAAATATATAACGGTCTGATTTATTCACAAGCGGACTGAGAAGATACGCAATCACAACGCCTATGTACACCGGCATCAATGCCGAATTAAGTGCGCCAAATATTTTCCCAAGCCCCGTCAAATTACTCGTTATTGCATAAACTACCAACGCTGCCACAATAACAAAAAATCCCGTGAGTCCGGCGTACCAATACTTTTCCAATTCCTTCCCCGGTCGTTTCAAACAAGCTCACCACTTTCTATAAACTCTTATTCACTATATGCCAAACCGACAAGGGGTATCAGCCAAACGACACCCCTTTGCCCCTTTGGAAAACATTGTATCACAACCGCTTTTTCAAGTAAATGTACAAAACGATAAAAACGTGGATATTTTACATCATTTCATTTTTGATTTAAAAACAAGGCTTGCCAGATATCCCATAATTAATGCACCGGAAATACCGACCGCCGCACTTTCTAATCCCCCATAAAAAGTACCGATAAATCCCTGCTTGTCAACTGCCTCTTTAACGCCCTTAAACAATAGATGCCCAAATCCAATCAGCGGCACGGATGCGCCGGATTTTGCCCAGTCGGCAAATGGCTCATATAGTCCGAAGAAACTTAAAATAGCACCTGCACAGACAAGTCCTACCATAATTCGTCCCGGGAGCAGTTTCGTATTATCCATAATAACCTGCACAATCGCACAAATTGCACCGCCAATCAAAAACGCTGTTACATAGTCCATTCTCC
>ENA-ORSB01003508-ORSB01003508.1-human-gut-metagenome-genome-assembly--contig:-NODE-3508-length-10926-cov-2.336676_pt1 | contig 10926 bp, 7 predicted proteins | sample MGYA00242180_ERZ509144 | MGnify/ENA primary metagenome ERZ509144 (study PRJEB26280, sample SAMEA2338661) | human gut metagenome | biome: human gut; feature: human-associated habitat; material: faeces... | reverse complement strand
CCTTGCCGTGCGCATCCTCGGGATCAGACGTCTGCGCCGCCGTTCGCGGATCACCGATTGCGGCGCATATGCCGTGGCGGAGAATCCTCGCGTCGGGACGCCCTTTTCGTTTCTGCGGACGGTATTTCTGGGCGAGGGTTACGAAGGCCGCCGCCGCGAGATCGTGGTCTGCCACGAGGCGAGCCATGTGCGCCACCGCCACTCCGCCGAACGCATCGCGCTCGAACTGGTGCGCAGCGTCTTCTGGTTCAATCCCTTTGTCTGGATCGCCGGGCGCTGGCTTTCGGAGGTGCAGGAGTGGGAGGCCGACCGCGACGTGCTCGATGCGGGGTACGGCCTCACGGAATACAGGACGATCATTTTCCGTCAACTCTTCGGTTATAATCCGGATATAGCCTGCGGGTTGAATCATTCACTCACAAAAAAACGATTTGCCATGATGACACAATTCACAAGGCGCCGGTTCGCATTCGTGCGCTTCGGTGCGGCCATCCCCGTGGTGGCCGGGATGATGATGCTTTGCAGCTTTACGACCAAAACCTCCGGATCTGCCGAGCCGGGCACTGCCTCCCGTATCCATATCTCCGCCGACGGGACGGTGACGTTCAACGGGCGTCCCGTATCCATCGACCGACTGGCGGGCTATGTCGCGGCCGAACGCGCCAAACTTCCCGAGTCCGACCGTGCGGACATGCAGGTGCTCCTGACGTCCGACGTATCCGGCAGCCCTGCTGCCCTCGTCGGCAAGACCGTGACCTTCGGTGCCGCGGGGCAACTGGAGGTGCTCCGCTCTGACAGGGCCTATCCGTCGGATGTCCGGACAATGATATTCGCCGGTAACGTACAAGCCCGCTTCCGGGATGAAACGCCCGACCCGTCCTTGAAGGATGTGCTTACGGAAATACGCTGCGACAGCCTGGTCGTGAACCCTGCCGGCCGGAACTTCGAGTGCTTCGATGCCGGTTTCAGCAATGCTTCCATGCTTTCCTTCGGTAAATGGTATCGTTTCCTGGCCGACGATTCCGGCCTCGGCTGGAGCCGCGAGATGGAAAATGTTATGGAAACATCGCTGAATACCGCCCTGATACAGGTATTGCCCGACGGCAATATCCTGCTGAACGGAGGCCCCGTATCCGTTGCCGAGCTGGAGCCGAAACTCGTGGCTTGGCGTGGCGAGCGTTCGCCCGCCGATGTCGGTGCCTGGATTATAGCAGGGAAAGAGGCGAAGATGGGCGTTGTGACCGACATAAAACAAGCTTTGCGTGCTGCCAATATCCTGCGGGTCATGTATAACGGAACCGATGAACGCATGGTTATGCGTATGCTGCCGCCCCGCTCCGCCTCTTCCCCGGGCGTAAATGTGGTTGCCGACGTGCTGGCGGTCGTGCCCGGCAGTGCCGCGGGGGAAGATAGCTCTACGGTACGGTCTGAGATCCGGGTCAGGGAGCGCAATGTTTTTCTGGTGCTGCTAAACGGGAACGGGAAGATGATGGTCGGGACGGCTGACGCATTGGAGCTCATCGACCCCCGTGAGCTCACGTCGCGCGTTGGGGCGTTTGTACGCAATGTGTCCGACGACCCCGGGCTGGCCGAGAAGGTGGTGACGGAATTCGACCTACCGGGCGGCGGAAAGATGGAATACCCCGTGAGCCAGGGGATCGTATCGTTGCAGACGGCGAGCGACACCCCGTTCGACAGTTATCTCGATGTTCAGAATCGCATTGCGCAGGCATTCGACGATATCCGTACCCACTTGGCGCAGCGGCAGTTCGGGAAGCCTTACGGGGAGCTTTCCGATGCCCAGCGCCAGGTGGTCATGCGGGCCGTTCCGCTGAAGATTTCCGAAGCCGAACCCCACGTTTCCCGGTAGTTGGACACCCCACCGCCGCCGGTTGGCAGTTGGCAGTTGGCCGGTGTTCGGTATCCGGCACCCCGGATCGCCGCGTCAGACGGACACCAGCCGCCCGGCATCCGTTATGCCGGATCGCCGCCTCAGACCGCCGGCAGACCGCTTTCCGTCCTCCGTTATTCCGGATCGCCACCCCAGACCGACGCCAGCCAACGCACGGCTGACAACGGCCGGTTTACCGATTTACCATAAGCGGACACCCCGTACGGAGCCCTTGGCCTTGCGCGGGGTGTTTTGTGCCGCGGTGCGGCCGTGGTTTCGGAATGACTCCTGGGACAGGCGGTTTTTCGGGGTCAGAGCTTCGGATTGTGCAGGTGCCGCTCTTTGTCGCGCGAGGTTTTCTTGGCGAAATTCGCCTCCACTGCCGCCGTGAGGTCTACACCCGTCTGGTTCGCAAGGCATACCAGTACCCATAGTACATCGGCCATTTCGTCGGCGAGGTCGCACTTCTCCCCCTCCTTGAACGACTGGTCGCCATATTTGCGTGCCATGATGCGTGCCAGCTCCCCCACCTCTTCGGTGAGCACGGCCATGTTCGTCAACTCGCTGAAGTAGCGCACGCCGTACTGCCTGATCCATGCGTCTACCCGTTGCTGCAATTCGCTCAGTTCCATCGTTGCTGATTTTTCCCGAAAGGTACGAAAAAATCCCGCTCCCTGCTATTTCCCGGCTTATTTTACCCGTATCAGGTTCAGCCCGTCGCGCAGGGGGATGATCACGTTTTCGACCCGCGGGTCTTCGGAGACCATGCGGTTGAACTCCACCACGGCCTGCGTGTGGCGGTCGCTGCGGGCTATGGGCTGCACGACTTTGCCCGACCAGAGGATGTTGTCCGCGACCAGCACCGAGCCGCTGTGAACCAGGGGGGCGGTGCCGCCGTCCCCCATCAGCATCCGGTAGTAGTCCGGATACTCGCGTTTATCCCCGTCGATGAATACCAGGTCGAATTCCATGCCCAGCGCCGGGGCGATGTCGAGTGCCGAACCGATGTGCAGCCGGATCTTCGCGCCGTGCGGGCTGCGGTCGAAAAAGGATTGCGCCAGTTCTTCCAGCTCGTCCTCCACCTCGATGGTGTGCAGTTCCCCGCCCTCTTCGAGCCCTGCGGCCATCGAGAGCGCCGAATACCCCGTGAAGGTGCCGATCTCGAGGATGCGCTGCGGCCGGAGCATCCGCACGAGCATCTCCAGCAGGCGCCCCTGTATATGGCCCGACAACATGCGGGGCTGTACGACCCGCAGGTTGGTCGCACGGTCGAGCTCGTGCAGCAACTCCTCTTCGGGCGAGGTGTGGTCGTGGATGTATTGTTCGAGCGCGTCCATTATCTGCCGCAAAATCCCTCCTTGTTGAACTTGTACGACGCTTCGATGGCCTCGGGGGTGTCGGCCGAGAGGGCGAGCAGGCACTCGCGGGTGAATTCCAGTTGTCCGGTGCCGTTGGCCGTTACGACGTTGCCGTCGCGCACGGCCTGGCGCTCCTCGTAGAGCTCCTCGCCCGTGTAGTTCGCCCCGCCCCACTTTTGCAGCATTCCGAGGGTGTTGCCCGTGTGCCGGACACCGTTCAGGAAGCCGTGTGCGGCCATGAACGACACGGCATTGCAGATGGCGCCGACGACGATCCCGCGTGCCAGCGCCTCGCCCACGAGCGGCACGATCCGTTGCGCCGCCTCCGACTGCCACTGCATACCCCCGACGAGGATCAGCCCTGCGCACGCTTCGGGCAGCGCCGAGGCGTCGCAGTCGGCCGCGGCCCGCAACCCGCCGATCGACCGGACGGGACGGCCGTCGGGTGTCATGTATTTCACGCCGTAGGATGCCGGGCGTCCCGGCATCGTGCCCGCCCGCAGCGCCGGGGCGAGGAATGCCGCCTCCCAGTCTGCGAAATCGTCGAGCAGGACGAATACGATCTCCTTTTCCATATCTCTATTTATAGATGAGTCTCGACATGCCGGAGAAAACCTCTTCGGCGACCTCGGTGAGCTGTGCGGCGGTCAGTGCGCGCACTTTGGCGTAGACCTGTTCCATGGTATCCACGTCGTCGTGCGTCAGGAAACTTTTTCCGGCCCCCAGCATGTACCCTTCGTTGCTCTCGCTCGATATGGCCAGCTGTGCGATGAACTGTTTTTTCGCCATCGACAGCTGGCGTGCGGTGAGCGGCGTCGTGCGCAGCCTGTGCAGTTCCCCTTCGATCAGGTCGATGCACTGCGCCGTATTGCCGTTTTCGGAGCTGAAGTAGATCGCCACGATGCCCGAGTCGCTGTACGGCGTGTAGCTGGCTTCGATGTTGTACGACAGCCCGTTCTTCTCGCGCACCACGACGTTGAGCAGCGAGTTGGCGCACGGGCCGCCGAGGATGTTAATCAGCAGTGCCAGCGGCAGCCGCTTTTCCTCGCCGATGCCGTAGGCGCGGTTGCCGATGATGCAGTGCGTCTGGTGCGTATGTTTGGCGACGGCTCGGGTGAACGGTTCGACGGCGGCGGGTTGCCGGCGCGAGAAATCCCGTGCGGAACTTTCGATGTCGTTCAGGAAGCGGGCGACGGTCGTTTCGACGCTCTTGGCCGAGAGGTTGCCGATCGACGAGAAAACCATCTGGTCGGTGGTGTGCGTGCGTGCGACGAACTCCCGGATCGACTCTCCGCTGAAGCGTGCCAGGCTCGATTTCCGGCCTAAAATATTGTGTCCCAGTTCCGATCCGGCGAAGAGCATGTCTTCGAACGTGTCGTAGATCATGTCGGCCGGAGAGTCCTTGTAGGTGTTGATTTCGTCGTAGATGATCTCCTTCTCTTTTTCCAGCTCCCGGTCGGGGAAAGTCGAATGGAAGGCGACGTCGGCGATCAGCTCTACGGCCTTCGAAAAGTCGCTTCGCAGGGTCGTGGCGTGGATCGTCGTATCCTCCTTGGTGGTGAAGGCGTTGAGTTCGCCGCCGAGGTTTTCGAGCCGGCAGTTCACCTGGTAAGCCTTGCGGTGCTCCGTGCCCTTGAACAGGGCGTGTTCGGTGAAGTGAGCCAGTCCGAATTGATTCTTCAACTCGTCGCGGCTTCCGGCGTTCACCAGCAGGGCGCAGTGCGTGACGTTGCCTTTGATCCGACGGTGAATGCCCCGGATGCCGTTGGGGAGCGTATAGGTGGTAAATTCCATCGTTGTCTTATTCGTTTTTCTCGCGGAGCGCCAGGTAGCGGCCCGTGTAACTCTCCTTGCATCCGGCCAGCCCGTCCGGAGTGCCTTCGAAGACGATGCTGCCTCCCCGGTCGCCCGCTTTGGGACCGAGATCCACGACCCAGTCGGCGCACTTGATAACGTCCATGTTGTGTTCGACGATCACGATCGTATGCCCCCGGGCGATCAGGGCGTTGAAGGCGTCGAGCAGCTTGTTGATGTCGTGGAAATGGAGACCCGTCGTAGGCTCGTCGAAGATGAACATCACGTTGCCTTCGGTGCTCTCCTTCGACAGGAACGAAGCGAGCTTCACGCGCTGGCTCTCGCCGCCCGAGAGCGTCGAGGAGGACTGTCCGAGCCTGATATACCCCAACCCGACCTCCTGCAGGGGGCGGAGCCGTTCGATGATCCGTTTGCAGGTGGCGTTTTTCTTCTCCTCGCCGAAGAAGGCGATCGCATCGTCCACCGTCATCTCCAATACGTCGTAGATCGACTTTTCGCGGTAGCGGACTTCGAGAATTTCATCTTTGAAGCGCTTGCCACCGCAGGCTTCGCACACCAGCTCCACATCGGCCATGAACTGCATGCCGACCTTGATGAATCCCTCGCCCTGACACTCCTCGCAACGGCCGCCGGCGATGTTGAACGAGAAGTGGGAGGGATTGAATCCCGACCGCTGGGCGTAGGGCTGGTCGGCGTAGAGTTTGCGGATCTCGTCGTAGGCTTTGATATAAGTCACGGGATTCGACCGCGAGGATTTGCCGATCGGGTTCTGATCGACCATTTCGACCGAACGAAGCGTCGAAAGATCGCCTTCGATGGCGTCGAAATCGCCCGGTTTGAGCCCTGTGTCGAACAGCAGGCGCCGCAATGCGGGATAGAGGATGCCTTTGGCCAGCGACGATTTGCCGCTGCCGCTTACGCCCGTGATGCAGGTCATCACCCCGAGCGGAATCCGCACGTCGATATTCTTCAGGTTGTTCTGCCGGGCACCTTTCACGGTGATCCACGCTGCCGGGCTGCGCCGCGAGGTGGGCACCGCGATTTTGCAGCGTCCCGTAAGGTAGTCGGCCGTCAGGCTTTTTTTCTCTTTCAATAAGGCTTTCAGCGGTCCGCTGAAGACGACCTCTCCGCCGTTGTAGCCCGCTTCCGGACCGATATCGACGATCCAGTCGGCGGCACGGATCACCTCCTCTTCGTGCTCGACGACGATCACCGTATTGCCGATGTCGCGCAGTTGTTCGAGCACTCCGGTTGCTTTCATCGTTTCGGAATCGCCCCAGGAAACAGTCTCCACCTGTAGTCCCGGGAAGATATCCCGGAAAAATATCGCACTGGCTTCGGCTGTATTATGGGCAAAAAATGCTTCGAAATGGTTGTGGCGTAAAGCTGCAATAGTTTTGTCGATGATTTCTTTGTTCATATTTTGCTTACTTTTTGTCTGTTTTAACGTATACGACCGATAATTATCCGTGAATCATCGATGCTGTCCGCTGTAGTTACAAAGCCGGTAAAGAGGGTAAAAACAACCTGAAACTCTTGTAACTGAAATGATAGATTAAATGATGGACAAAGATAGGGATTTACTCTTTTTATCTGGAATTTGTTTGTTAATATTTCATTTTATAATTTTACACTCTTAATAACATCGATTATGAAAAGATTGCTCACACATTTAGGTCTTCGGTTTTTTCTGCTTTTTTCCTGTATTTTTCTTTCCTCGTTTTTTATTTCACTTTCTGCTCAGGAGTTTGTAAAAGGGGGGGCGAATGGTTTCGAATGGCGGTTGATAGGCCGTGTATTTTTTGACGGAGGGTATTTTTTTAACGATACCACCGATTTAGGTAGTAGTTTTCAGGTGAACGATATCCGTTTAGGGACCCAGATTCGTTTTCTGGAGCACTGGGAAGCTAAAATAGAATTGGGGTATGGAGACAGTAAGATCAGTATGAAGGATATTTTCCTGACTTACAAATTCGATGAACAGGCTGTCCGGGTCGGTTATCAATATGAGCCTTTCGGAAATTCCCGGGTAGGAACGACGAATTTTCGTTTTATGACCAATGCTGCTTCGGATAAAGCGTTGGGAAATTCCCGGAAATTGGGGGTGGGCTACAGCTATAATCACCAATGGTTTAATTTTATGGGAGGTATATACAGCGACGGAGATGTACAGAAGTCCAAGTCGCTGGATCAGGGCTATTCCCTGGCGGCGAAACTGATCGGCCGGCCTCTGTTGAAAGATAAGAAGCTTGTCCATCTTTCTGTCGCACCCCGGTTCAGTAGCGGACAGGAAACGATCACTTTCAATGCCGGCATACCGACCGATTTGTTGACGAAAGACGATAATTCGTATGTAGAGGCAAAAGTGGATCAGGTGATTAATCAATGGAAGCTCGATCTCGAAATGATTTTGCTCTACAATAAATGGTATTTCCAGGGGCAATATTTTCTGGCACACCTGAATCGTTTTCAGGCCGGTAATTACAATGGCAAAGGATGGTACGGTCAGATCGGATACATGATTCTGGGAGCAAAGCATAATTATAATGCTGCTACCGGTATGATCGTCAATCCTGCTCCCAAAAGCCTTGAAGTGTTATGCCGCTATAATATGATCGACCTGAATGATGCCGGTATCCGGGGAGGGAGACTGACGGATATTTCTTTGGGAATGAATTATTTTATCAATAAATATGTAGCAGCAAAAATCAATTATACCCATATGATGGTCGGAAATAGTTCGCCCAAGGGAGGTGATGATTTCGACCTGATTCAGGCCCGGCTGCAATTTTCATTTTAGTTTGCAGACGATAAAAATTTCCTTACCTTAGACCGGTCGGAAAAGTCCATAAATTTTCCGGATCGGATGGGCTTATTCTGTCGGAACCGATAGATTTAATTTTAATAATATGAAAAAGATTTTGGTAAGTTTAGCCGTATTGTGGTGTGTGGCACTCGGTGTACAGGCACAGGATAATCAGGAGTATGAGAAGCAAGTTGCCAAGATGTTGGAAATGACTCATACCATGGATGCCATGAAACAAATCTTCCCTCAGATGACAGCTATGTTAAAGCAGCAGTTGCCTCAGGCTCCCGATGAATTTTGGAAAGAGCTGGATGCTTCTATGAATGGGATGTATGACAAGATGATCAAGGCGGTGATCCCGGTGTATAAAAAATACCTTACGCTGGATGATCTGAAAGAGATCATCAAGTTTTATGAAACTCCGGTAGGAAAGAAATTGTCTGAAATGAATCCCAAAGCGACAGCCGAAATATTACCTATCGCCCAACAGATCGGGATGCAGACGATGCAGGAACTGATGCAGAAAGCACAGGAAAAAGGGTATTTGAAACAACAATAAAAAGGGATTCCGACAAGTCGAATTTTCGACTTGTTGGGATTAGTGTCCCATGTAGGGATATACATGGGTATAGGGCTGATTGGCGGGACTTTCGGTTCCGGATTTTAAGCTATTTATTAAAGCTGATCAGCGTGTTCAAAGAATGTACTGATAGATCAGTTGTCGGTCTGTTTACGGCAGAGTGGGCCTTTCTTTCATTAATAGCCCGTTTCCTGTTCTAAAGGCGGGTATCTTATTTTTCTTTTTATACGGTAGTTTTTAGATATAGACCGTTTTCTCTGTTTTTTATTCAATATACCGATCCGAAAGCGGGCCATTAGGGGATTTCTGTTTTGGGAATATATTTATTTAATCTTTTCGGATAACATAAACTTTATCTAAAACTGTATATTTGTTTGTATCTTTTTCTTAATGAATATCGATAAATATTTTTATTATTGATAATTATGTTTAAATTCGTATCGATTAACCTAAAAACTTAAATTTATGAAGCAAAGTTTTTTATTCTGTTTCATTTACCATCTTCCCTATTTTAAATAAGATTGAAATAAAGAGTAATAATAAGTGTTATTAAAAGGAGGATAGCGATTATTATTTTGATTGTTTTATTTGTCAAAAATGTTGATGTCAATGAAATGATCAATACAGATGAAAGAATCCATTTTCCTTTTTCTGTCCAAGAGGTAGCTAATAGAATGATTATTATTGTAGCGATGACTAAATAATCTATAATTCCCCATTTTTTTTTCATAGTCCTGAAATATTATAAGGTATACATCCAACCCCGGAAAGTTAATAATAAGTTGTTGTTATAAAAAGTGTGTATACGTTTTTTGTAATATTATATCTTGTCGACTATAATGTTTTTATTTTCATCCAGGCGGACCATCCCATTAAACGAGTTGCCTTCCGGATCCTTGAAACCGGATATTTTGCCGGTTTGGCCTTTTTGTATTAATGTATCTACTTGTTTTTGGGTGAGTTTCTTACCTTGTATTTCCATCGGAATCAGAAAATCACAGGATTTCCGGTATAGGGTACATCCCCAGGCGGTTTTTCCCTTCACAATTTCTCCTTGTCCGCATTTGGGGCATTTCAATACAACTGCAATTTTTTCTCCGTTCTCCTTTTTCCCTTTTCCCTTCTCCCTTTCTTTTTTAGTTTTCTTGTCTTCCCCGTCTTTTTCCTCCGGTGTTTCTACAGTGATCGTTTTCGCTGAAGAATAACGTACAAAATGGACGATTTCGTTTACCATCGCCTTCAATTCTTCCATGAAGTCGGCCACCTGATAGGTACCGTCTTCGATCATACGCAACTTCTTTTCCCATTGTCCCGTCAGTTCTGCGGATTTCAGAAGGTCGTTCTGAATGGTGTCGATAAGCTCTATGCCTGTCGTTGTTGCTAAAATCCGTTTTTTGTCTTTGCGGATGTATTGCCGTTTAAACAACGTTTCGATGATATTTGCGCGGGTAGAAGGGCGTCCGATTCCGTTTTCTTTCATCAGATCCCGCAGTTCTTCGTCTTCCACTTGTTTCCCGGCAGTTTCCATGGCCCTCAATAAATCGGCTTCCGTATAGTATTTAGGGGGCTGAGTTTGTTTTTCCTGGATTTCGGGGGTATGCGGGCCGTGTTCTCCTTTTTCGTAAACCGGTAATACGTTTTCTTCGTTTTGTTTGTCTGTATTATTGCCGAATACCACCCGCCACGCCGGATCGATGATTTGTTTTCCGGTGGCTTTGAAGTCTTCGTCGCCAATTCTGGCCATAACGGTTGTATTGGCTATTTCGCAGTCCGGATAGAAGACGGCAATGAAACGGCGGGCTACCAGATCATATACCCGCTTTTCCTCGGGAGACATATCGTAACTGAATACACCGGTAGGAATGATGGCATGGTGATCCGTAATTTTTTTGTCATTGAAGACTTTGGCTGACTTCCGTATTTTTCCTCCTGATAAGATCGGCTGTGTTAAAGCCTCATAAGGTTTCAGGCCCTGAAGTATTTTGGGAACTTTGGCATATTGGTCGTTCGGTAAAAAGTTGGTATCCACACGGGGATAGGTGGTCAGCTTTTTCTCGTAAAGCGACTGTATGATTTTTAAGGTATTTTCGGCTGTATAGGCGAATTTTCGGTTACATTCCACCTGCAATAGAGTCAGGTCGAACAGTTTCGGCGGATGTTCCATGGCCTTTTTCCGCTCGATACTGAGAATTTCCAGTTCGAGTGGAGTGATCTTTTCCAGAAGGGCTTCGGCTTCCTCTTTTTTATTGAACCGTCCGCGCAAACAGGAGAAAAGTCCTTCCCGGTAATTCGTCCGTATTTCCCAATAAGTTTCCGGTTTAAAGTTCTCGATCGCTTTTTGTCGTTCGACGACCAGGGCCAAGGTAGGGGTCTGCACTCGTCCGATCGAGAGTACGTTTTTTCCTGTCCCGTATTTCAACGTATAAGCCCGCGTGGCATTCATCCCTACCAGCCAGTCGCCGATAGCCCGTGCAGA
>ENA-ORSB01003507-ORSB01003507.1-human-gut-metagenome-genome-assembly--contig:-NODE-3507-length-10927-cov-3.251656_pt1 | contig 10927 bp, 9 predicted proteins | sample MGYA00242180_ERZ509144 | MGnify/ENA primary metagenome ERZ509144 (study PRJEB26280, sample SAMEA2338661) | human gut metagenome | biome: human gut; feature: human-associated habitat; material: faeces... | reverse complement strand
AACTCTGCCAACGCCATCGGTTTCTCGGTCTACTACTACATCGACCAGATGTATTCCAAGCCCGGTCTGCGGCTGCTGGCCGTGGATGGCGTGACCCCTTCCAACGAGACGATCGCCGACCAGAGCTACCCGCTGTGCAACGAATTCTATGCCGCCATCCTGCAGGATTCCGCTGCCGACAGCCCGGAACGCAGGATCTACGAGTGGCTCTCCACCGATGCAGGCCGTTCCTGCATTGAGCGCTCCGGCTATGTGGCCGTCCAGTAATTCCCAGAAAATTCGGCACATTTCATTGACTTTGCTCAAATCCTTTGCTAAACTTAATAAAAGTTTGTCAGCTTTTTTCGTTTCACGATTTTGAGCAAAGGAGATGCCGCACCATGTCCCATCCTTCCGACACCCCGTACTCCTCCCATGTTGAGAGCCACAGCCGCAAGGCACTGCGCAGCTACATCATTCAGGCCTCCACCCTGCTGGAGATCGTGCTGTCCGGGCTGGTGCTCATCGGCCTGCTGCTCAGCTTCATTCCTCTGCTCAAGTGGATGCCGGGCCTGCTGTTTGATGGCAACGATGTAGAGATTCGCGGCTTCCTTGAGCGGGCGCTGGACATTGTCATCGGCGTGGAGTTCATCAAGATGCTGGCCAAGCACAGCCCCGGCAGCAGCTTGGAAGTGCTGCTCTACGCCATTGCCCGCCACATGGTGGTCGGCCATGAATCGGCTCTGGATAACCTCATCAGCGTGGGTGCCATTGCGTTGATTTTTGTCGTGCGCAAGTTCTTCTTTGTGCCGGCCTTTGGTGCCCACCTGCCTGACGGCAAGCCCGCTCCGGACCTGACCCCCAACCAGAGCGGCATCCCCGCCGAGGAGTTCCGCACCCGCCTGCGCCAGCGCATCCATGCAGAAGCTCTCGCCGACGAGGAGGACGACGACGAGGATGAGACCGAGGAAGTGTAAGATTTCCGAACGCACAAAAACCCGAGGACAGCTGTGATGCTGCCCCCGGGTTTCTTATTTGTCCGCGATTCCGTTTTCAGGCTCAGGCGTTGGTCTCGCCGCCCTCAACGACCAGCTCATCCTCATAGTCAAGGCCGTAGGTATCCACCAGCGTCTCCTCGTAATCCTTGTGGAAGAAGCTTTCCTCGCCCAGGCTCTTGATCTCGTCGTTGATCCAGTCCAGCAGGGTGGTGTTGCCCTTGCTCACAGCGGGGGCGATGGTATCCTGGCTGCCCAGAGAGGGGATGCCGACTGTGTAGCCGGAGTTCTGCTTTGCAAAAGCGATGACCTCGGTGTTGTCGTTGGCCCATGCTACGCCATTGCCGTTTTCCAGCGCGTTCTTGGCGGTTGCATAGGAATCATACTTCTGCAGGGGAATGTCGGGATATTCCTTGGTCAGGTAGGTCTCGGCGGTGGTGCCGGAAATGACGATCATCTGATCGTCGGCGTTCCAGTTGTCCAAACTGGTGATGACATTGCTGTCGGGAGAGATGACACCCAGTGCAACGTTCATGTAGGGCAGTGCAAAGTCTACCTCCTCAGCGCGCTCGGGCGTGACGGTGAAGTTTGCCAGAATGATATCGACCTTGCCGGTCTGCAGATACTCAATGCGGTTGGCGGCCTCTGTGGAAACGAAGTTTGCCTCCACGCCCAGATCCTCGGCCAGACGGCGGGCGAAGTAGACATCATAGCCCTGATACTCGCCGTTCTCATCCACATAGCCGAACGGGTTCTTATCGGAGAAAACGCCGATGTTCACGGTGCCGTCCACCTTGATCTCGTCCAGCGTGCGGAACACGTCACTGCCAGCAGCTGCGGCAGAAGAGGAGGATGCGCTGCCGCCGCAGGCAGAAAGCAGGGCGGCGGCGGAAACTGCGCCCAGACCCAGCAGGAAGGCACGGCGAGAGATCTTGTTAATTTTCATGGTAGTAACTCCTTTCCTTTCTTTCCCATATAAAAATCTATCCATGATCTGTGACATCATTTCACAGCATCAGACAAAAAGGTTCAAAGTGGAAATGGGTTGCTGCGCATTTCTCACTGCTTTGCAACCGCATCAAAGGTGAACGTGCGCAGGAAGCGCTGTGCACGTTCGGTCTGCGGGTGGTCGAAGAAGTCCACCGGGGGCGCTTCCTCCACAATACGGCCATCGTCCAGAAACAGCACCCGGCTGGCAATTGCCCGGGCAAACTGCATCTCGTGGGTGACGATCACCATGGTCTTGCCCTCACGGGCCAGGTCGAGCATGACATCCAGCACCTCGCGCACCATTTCAGGGTCAAGGGCGGCGGTCACTTCGTCGAACAGCAGGATCTCGGGGTGCATACAGAGCGCGCGCACAATGGCGACACGCTGTTTCTGACCACCCGAAAGCTCCCGGGGGTAGCTGTTCTTTTTGCCCAGCAGGCCCACGCGGTCCAGCAGGGCCTCGGCTTCCTGCTGCACCTCAGCCCGGGGGCGCTTCTGCACCTTGGTGGGGGCCAGCAGGATATTTTCCAGCACGGTCAGGTGCGGGAAAAGCTCATAGCTCTGGAACACCATGCCGATGCGCTGGCGCAGGGCCGCCAGATTCTTGCCGCCGTAGGCGACCGTCTCACTGCCCAGCTTCACCCGGCCCGCCTGCACCGGCTCCAGACCGTTCAGACAGCGCAGCAGGGTGCTTTTGCCGCAGCCGGAAGGGCCCACCACAACGATGACCTCACCGGGCTTGACGGCAAAGCTGACATTATCCAGAACATTGGTCTTTCCATCGTAGCTTTTTACCAGATGGTCTACAGTCAGGATCGGCTCTGCCATAACAGTCACTTCCATTTCTTTTCGAGGTAACCGGCCAGCAGGCTGATGGGCCAGCAGGCCAGAAAATACAGGATAAACACGGTGAGGTAGATACCAAACGCCGCGTTGGGGCTGGCGGTGCGGTTGGCCTCAATGATCTGCTGGGCCACCTTGAGCACCTCCACCACACCAATCATCAACACCAGGCTGGTGGTCTTGATCATGCGGGTGATGAGGTTGATGGACAGCGGGATGAGCCGCCGCACCGTCTGGGGGATGATGATGTACCAATAGGTTTGCGCCCGGCTCATGCCCAGCGCCTCGCTGCTCTCATACTGATGCTTCGGGATGGCGATGAGGGCACCGCGGACGAGGTCGCTCATCTCGGCCGTGCCCCAGAGCACGAACACGATGACCGCCGCCGTCTCGCCGGAAAGATCCCAGCCAAAGGCCCGCGTGGTGCCAAAATACACCAGAAAGAGCAGCACCATCTGGGGCATGATGCGGATGAATTCCAGATACACCCGGAGGATGGCTTTCAGGATGGGATTTTTGAAGGTCATCAGCACACCCAGCAGGATGCCCAGCGGCAGGCTGAGAAGGACAGACACAGCGCTGATCTTAAGCGCCACGCCCAGACCGCCCAGCAGGCGAACCATATTTTTGCCCTTGAGCAGGACTTCAAGACCCAAATCCGGCATAGCGCAGCCTCCTTTCCAGCCAGCTGCCCAGCAGGGACACCGGCAGCAGGATGATAAGGTAGAACACCACCAGCAGGAAAAGGTTCTCAGCCGTCTTATAGTACAGGCCGATGAGGTCCTTTGCCGTGAACATCAGATCCATCAGGCTGATGGCGCTGAACACGCTGGTCTCCTTGAGCAGGAAAATGATATTTGCCATAAAGGCCGGCATACTGATGGAGACCGCCTGCGGCAGCACCACATAGCGCATGGTCTGCAGCCGGCTCATGCCAAGGCTCAGGGCACTTTCGGTCTGGATGGGTTCAATGGCTTCCAGCCCGCTGCGGAAGGCCTCGGCCATGTAGCTGCCGCCCAGAAAGGCAAGGCCTGCAATGCCGCAGAGCTCGGCGTTGGTCTTGATGCCGATCTTGGGCAGGCCGTAATACAGAAAGAACAGCTGGACCAGCAACGGCGTGTTCCGGCTGAGCTGGATATAAGCGCCCACGATACGGCGCAGCACCGGCACTTTTTCGTACTGGAGCACGGCGCAGACAAGGCCCACAAGGATAGCCCAGAAGATACCGGCCACGCCCAGACGCAGGGTGAGCCAGGCCGCTTTTTCATACTGCGGCAGATATTGCACCATCACATTCCAGTCCATGTCTGTTCCCCTCCTTTTCTCCTGATCTTGCGGATGTTTGTTTCCGTTGGCCGTATGATATACCCATTTCCCCAGAATGTCAATAGGTTTATAGGTTTTTTTGTTGCACAAATTCCGGTCAAATTGATAAACAAGCTATTCATCGCTGATTTTTCGCTTCTGCTTTTCCACGCAAAAACGCCGTCTCTTGCCTTTTTGCACAAGAGACGGCGGGGGGTTTTGGGGATTTAGTTTTGTTTTTCGAGAAGCTGGTCTATCTTTTTCTGAATTTCTTTGTTGTCGCCCTCATAGTTGATTTCTGATAAAGAGCTACAGTTATCAAACGCATAATCTTCAATTGCGGAAACTCCTTTCCCTAGGAAAACAGTTTTCAAGGAGGTGCAGCCTGCAAATGTCAAAGACCTGATCTCTCCCTTTATTTCTACTCTTACCTTTGTCAGCTTCCCACAATTTGCAAATACACATTCATCCTTCAGTACTACATTTTCTGGAAGGTTTAGTTCTATCAGGCCAGTCTCTCCAAATGCGTAGTTGCACAGCTCTAACCTTGCATTTCGTGGATACTCTATCTTTTGCAAAGCAACACAGCCTGAAAAGGCAGACTGTTCAATCTTCACCAGAGATTTTGGCAACTTCACCGATTTCAGGTTATAGCACTGTGCAAATGAGGCAAATCCAATCTCCGTAACGCCTTCCGGGATACTCACCGATTCCACGGTGGTATTATTTTTGAAGCATCCTGAATCGATTCTGGTAAACTTCCCGCTGGGCAGAACAATTTCCTTCTGATTTCCTGTATCATAGCTTTTCAGCACGCCATTCACGATCAGCGGATTCTCTTTTTCCGGCACGCTGGATGCTGGCGGCTCCGGTTCACTGGAAGAAGCCGATTCCGAGGGGGCGGGCACTTCCTCCGGCTGAGAGGGAGCCGATACCTCACTGGAAGCGGGCGGTTCCGCAGGCGCGGGCATCTCTCTCCCGCCGCAGGCAGAAAGCAGCACGGTACCGCACAAAAACAGTGCTGTGCACAGAACGGTCCTCCATTTCATAGCGAGCCTCCTATTCTGCCCCGCAGGGGCCATCTTCTTTTTTCAGAACACCTTGCGGCACTCCACCACAAGGCCGACCACCCGCACCTGCACCCGTTTCAGATCATAGATCTGGGGCTGGTGCACGGGGTTGAAGCTTTTGGGGGTCAGGACCACAAGGCTTCCCTCCTGACGGAAATACTTTACAGTGGCTTCGTCGCCGTTGACCATCACCACGGCAAGCTGGCCGTTTTCCACCTCCGGCTGCTCCCGCACCAGGATCTCATCGTTTTCCGAAATGCCCACGGCGTTCATGCTGTCGCCCCGGATACGGAGCCAGAAGTACCGTGCCCCGTCCTTCCGGGTGATGGGGATGTAGCCCTCAATGTTTTCTTCCGCATACATGGGCAGGCCTGCACGCACCGTGCCCAGCAGCGGAGCCGTGAGGGCGGGATCGAACGGGACAGCTCCTTCGGGCAGCTTCCGCTCCTCCTGCACCGATGGGAAGGCTTCGCCCAACAGTTCCCCCACCGGCACGCCAAAATAGGCGGACACCCTGGCCAGCGTCTCGCCCGAGGGGGTCGCCCCGGTGTTTTTCCATTTGGTCACTGTGGAGTTGCTCAAGCCCATCTCCTGCGCTGCCCGGCTGCGGCTGATGCCTCTGGCCTGACACAGGGCCGTGTAGCAGTCATAAAACACAAATTTTGCACTCCTTCTTGTGCAGAACGCCGGTTTTCTAACCGGATTCAGATTTTCTCTTGACTTTCTGAATTTAATCAGATATTATAGCCTCACAAGCTGATTTTGGTTAGATTTTATCCACCAAACCATCTGCGGTCTTTTCACAATCTTACCGGAAACTCTAACCAAAGTCAAGCTTTTTGAACGCAAAAACCACGACAAAAGGAGTGAAACTGTATGATCGAACGTCAGATCCATTTATCCTCGGGCGGCGGGGCTGCTTTGCAGGGGTACGACGGCCTGCTCCGCTTCGGCTACACCAGAAACCGGGGCATCTACGCCCTGCGGGTGGAAGCCGACGGCGAGTGGCAGGGCATGACCCTGCGGGCCTTCTGGCACCTGCCGGATGGGAACGCTGCCCCCTCCACGCTGGTGGTGGACGGCCTTGTGGAGGTACCCGCCCTCATCACGGCTGTGCCCGGGGAGGGGCGCATCACCTTTGAGGGCACCGATGGCACCCGCACCCTGACCAGCGCGGACGTGTGCGTGGCCGAAAATTCCGGCACTGAGGACAGCACCCTGCCCCAGCCCGGCACGCCCGCCTGGCAGGCCCTGCTCGACCGGCTGAAAGCAGCTGTGGAAAGCGGTGCATTCCGGGGCGAAAAGGGGGACCCCGGACCGCAGGGAGAACCCGGTGCCGCAGGACCCACCGGCCCCAAAGGAGAGCCCGGCCCGCAAGGCCCGCAGGGAGAACCCGGCCCCCAGGGCCCAAAGGGTGACCCCAGCGATCCCGGCCAGTGGGAGCTGCTGGAAAAGGTGTCCCTGAACGCCGCCGCTGCCCGCTTTGAGCGCACCTTTCCCACCGAACTGCAGGCGCTGAAGGTGCTGTTTCAGGCAGGCAGCAGCCAATCCAAGGGCACGCTGCACTGGGTGTGCAGCACCAGCGATGGTGCTCAGCTGCTCAGTGCTTCTGCCCCCTGTGCTGCCAGCAGCCCGCCCACCCGCACCTTTGCCAGCTTTCAGGCACTTCCCTGCTTCGGCCAGTATCTCTGTTTTGCCGCATCCGGCACCACGGGTGCACCGCCTGCGGTCGTTTTGCCTGCCGGAAGCGGCGGCCAGAATGTGGATGCCAGCCAGAAGCTCGGCAGGCTGACCCTGACCGTGGACACCAACGTCCGGCTTGCCGCCGGTGCCACGATCGAGCTGTGGGGCGTTCCGGCCTGAGCGGGAGCACCGAAACCGTTTCCGACAGAGCTTTCGGTAAAATTTCTTTCGCTTTCCATGAAATTTTTGTGTTTTGCCTTGATGCATCTTCCATATTTTGTTATACTGGTTAAAAAGCGGAAAGTGGGGAATCGGCCATGGATGTCCCTGTTCGGTTTATCGATTCGATCATCAACAACCCCCTGCTGATGCAGTTTCTTGTGCATCGGTGGTTTTTCCTGCTGGAATATGACCCCCGTCCGGATCAGCTGCGGGTCTACGATACCCGGAGCCGCACGCTGGAGACACTGGATGCCTACCTTGGCTCCGAGAAGCCGGAGCACGCCACGATCTTCGCGGAGGACCGCTGGAAGATGCGTGCCCTGCTCACCGGCGAGCTGTACGGCCCGCTGGAGATGCGCTTTGTCTCGCCGGAGGGAGTGTATTATTCCCGGGAGGTGGATGCCCGCCCGGTCGAGGACCCCGCCCGCGGCACGCTCTATGTGGGCTACGCAAAAGACATCACCGACCAGAAGAATCAGACCCAGGAGCTGCTGGAGCAGGCCCGCCACGATTCCCTGACCCAGCTGTATAACAACCGCACCGGCAAGGAGCTCATTGACCGCTATCTGCAGGCCAAAGATCCCTATGCCTCCTGCGGAATGCTGGTCATCGACCTGGATTTTTTCAAGAACGTCAACGACTGCTACGGCCATCTGTTCGGCGACAAGGTCCTGCAGGAGTTTGCCCGGCTGCTGCGCACCCTGTTCCGCTCCAGCGACATTCTGGTGCGGTTCGGCGGCGATGAGTTCGTGGTGTTTCTGAAGGATATCCCCAACACCACCCTGCTCCAGAAGACCCGCCAGCTTTCGGAATCCGTGCAGCAGGTGAAGTTCTGGGAAAACGATTACCGGATGACCTGCAGCATCGGTGCCTGCTTCCTGCCCGAAAACACAGCGGGCTATTCCTTTGACCAGCTGTTCGAAAACGCGGACTGGGCCCTGTATCAGGCCAAACAGAACGGCCGCAACCAGTATGTGTTCTGCGATAATCTGCGGCGCTATGCCCAGGCGGTTCCTGCCGCCCCGGAAACGGCTGATATCGATGCACGCTACCTGCACAACGACCTGATTTCCACCGCCTTTGAACTTTTCGAGAAGAACAATAGCTTTGAGACCGCCATTCCCCTCTTCCTGAAGATCGTCGGCATCCGGCTGCAACTGGACCGCATCACCATTGTGGACACCCGCATCCGGGAACGCAGCATCTCCCGGCAGTTCCAGTGGACCTCTCCCCGCGCGGAGCCGGTGCCTCTGAACGGTGAATCCTATACCAAGGAGGACTTCCTGACCCTGTTCCACAGCTATGATGAATACGGTACCACCGTGCTGCAGGCCGACAACATGGGGATGTACTCGCCGCAGGGGCGCGCGCTGCTGATGCAGGGCGGGGCCCAGACAGTGGTCTACGCTGCCATGTACGGCGAGGGCGAGTATCAGGGTGCCATTGCCTATGTGGTGTGCGGCAGCAAGCGGTACTGGACTCCCCAGAACCGCCGGGAGCTGGGCGAGATCACCAAGATCATCAACGCCTACCTGAGCAAGCATCTGGCCGTGAACGCCGTGAGCCGCGGCATGTCCTCTGCCCCCGAGTTTGACCGGCTGACCGGCCTGCTGGCCTTTTCCCGTTTCAAGGAGGAGGTCTTCCACAAGATCATCGGCGGCTACGCCGAGGGCTTCCAGATCTTCTACTGTGACTTCGAGAACTTCAAATACTTCAACGAAAAATACAGCTACGCCACCGGTGATCAGCTGCTGAAAGAATTCAGCAATTTCCTCATCGAGGCGGCCCGCCACTGGGGCGAGTGCTTCCTGTGCCGGGTGGTGGGCGACCAGTTCGTGCTCTACCTCTCCTGCCGCGACGAGAAAGGCCCGCTCCACTATGCAGACACGCTCTGCCGCCAGTTTGAGCAGTATCAGGCCCAGCATTACCCGGAGGTGCGCCTGCGGGTACGGATGGGGGTGTATGCCATTGAGCCCGGCTGCCTGAGTGCATCTGCCGCCATCGACAAGGCAAACTTTGCCCGCAAGCAGGTACACAGCAACACCCGCGTGTCTGCTGTCCAATTTGACAAAAAGCTGGAGGTCAAGCAGACCCTGACCGGTGAGCTGCTGAGCGGCCTGTCGCAGGCGCTTGAGAACGGTGAGTTCAAGTTGTACCTCCAGCCCAAGTTCTCGCCCAAGGATCTCTCTGTCATTGGAGCCGAGGCGCTGACCCGCTGGATCAAGCCGGACGGCACCATGGTCTACCCCGACCAGTTCATTCCCATTCTGGAATCCACAGGCCACATCGTGGAGCTGGATCTGTACATCTTCGAGCAGGTGGCCCAGTTCCTGCAGCGCAATGCACAGGCCGGGCACCGGCTGCTGCCCATTGCGGTGAATGCCTCGGCGGTGCTGGCTCGGGAGGATGCCCCCACCCAGGAGTACAGCGAAATTCTGGAAAAGCACAACATCAGCGCCCGGATGTTGGAGATCGAGCTGACCGAGACGGCGGTGGTCTCGGAGTACGACCGGGTGAAGCGCCTGCTTTCCTCCTTCCAAAGCGATGGAATGCAGACCTCGCTGGACGATTTCGGCGCGGGCGGTTCCCTGCTGAACAACATGGTGGATATCCCCGTGAACACCATCAAACTGGACAAACTCTTCCTGACCCGGTGCAGTTCCAACACGCGGGGCACCGATTTTCTGCGGGAGATCGTGCATCTGGTCAAACGGCTGGGCTACAACGTCATCTGCGAGGGCATCGAGACCGAGGAGCAGGTGCAGCTCCTCCGCTCGCTGGACTGCGACGGCGCGCAGGGCTTCTGGTTTTCCAAGGCCATCCCGGCTGAGGAGTTCGAGCGGCGGTATCTCTGCAGCTGAGACAAAAAACACTCCCCTTCGGGCGGAGCCGTGCGGCACACGGTCCTGCCCGAAGGGGAGTGTTGCTGTTTAGAAAGAATTATACCGTAGTCTCGACCCGGGGAGCCCCACCGGCGATTTCTTCTGCCGTCAGGGGGGCGGCCTGCGCCGGGGCGTTCAGGCGCTCCTTGGCGACTGCCAGCATCAGCTTGATGCGGTTTTCCTGGTTGACCTTGGTGGCGCTGGGGTCGTAGTCGATGGGGGTGATATTGGCGCTGGGGTACAGCGCACGGATCTTGTTCACCATACCTTTGCCCACGATGTGGTTGGGCAGGCAGCCGAAGGGCTGGGCACAGACGATGTTGCCGTAGCCGCCCTGCACCAGCTCGATCATCTCGGCGGTCAGCAGCCAGCCCTCGCCCATCTTGGCCCCCAGCGAAATGATGCCGTGGGGCTTTTCCACCAGCTCCTTGAAGGGGCCGGGGGCGTAGAATCCGGCGTCGGAGGTTGCTTTCAGCATGGCGCGCTCGACGCTGTCCAGCCAGTTCAGGAGCTGGTCGGTGCCGACCTTGACGGCCAGCTTGCCGCCGTAGAGGACATGATCCTCGCCCATGTTGAAGATGCAGTACTGCACAAAGCCCATCAGGCCGGGGAAGTTGACCTCGCAATCCTGACTTTCGAGGAACTTTTGCAGTTCGTTGTTGCCCAGCGGGCTGTACTTGACGTAGATCTCACCGACGACGCCGACCTTAACCTTCGGCACGCGGGTGACGGGGATGGACGCAAAGTCCTTCGCGATGAGGGGGAAGGTGTGCTTCATCTCCTTGGAAGTGAAGCCCTTGCCCGCCAGCAGGACGCGGCCCAGACGCTCGACCCAGAGATCTACCATCTTGTCGGCGCTCCCCTTCTCGTTTTCGTAGGGGGCCACCTGATTGCGCAGGGCGCAGAGCATGTCGCCGTAAAAGACGCACGCCAGCGCACGTCGGGCCAGCGGCAGGGG
>ENA-ORSB01003503-ORSB01003503.1-human-gut-metagenome-genome-assembly--contig:-NODE-3503-length-10935-cov-4.070588_pt1 | contig 10935 bp, 14 predicted proteins | sample MGYA00242180_ERZ509144 | MGnify/ENA primary metagenome ERZ509144 (study PRJEB26280, sample SAMEA2338661) | human gut metagenome | biome: human gut; feature: human-associated habitat; material: faeces... | reverse complement strand
AAGCAAAACATTAATGAAAAAATGGTATATATGTCCATATTGTAAGAAAAAACTAGTAAGATATGAAGAAAAAGACGCAATTTCAAAAGGCGTCTTTTTTTTATGTAAGAAATGTAAAAGAGAAATAGAAATAAAAATTAATAAAAAATAAGTCTTTAAATCGAGCCTATGAGCCTGACAGAAAGGAATGAAAAATGGCAGACGGCTCAGTTACTATTGAATTTAATGGCGATACTAAAAGTCTAGATAAAGATATTAAAGGAATAAGCGGAAAAGTTCAAAGTGGATTAGGCAAACTTGGAAGTATTGCAGGAACTGCAATGAAAGGTGTGTCAGTAGCAGTAGGAGCAGCAGCAACAGCTATAGGAGGACTAGTCACAGCTTCAGTAAATGCATATGCAGAATATGAACAACTTGTCGGTGGAGTGGATACTTTATTTAAAAATAGTAGTCAAAAATTACAATCCTATGCAGATGAAGCATATAAAACAGCAGGAATGAGCGCAAATGAATATATGTCTACAGTTACTTCTTTTAGTGCTAGTTTATTACAAAGTCTAGGTGGAGATACAGAAAAAGCAGCAGATTATGCAAATCAAGCAGTTATCGATATGTCCGATAATGCAAATAAAATGGGAACATCTATGGAACTTATACAAAACGCTTATCAAGGTTTTGCTAAGCAAAATTATACAATGCTAGATAACCTTAAATTAGGTTATGGTGGTACCAAAGAAGAAATGGAAAGACTTCTTGAAGATGCTAGTAAAATAAGTGGGATAAAATACGATATTAGTAGTTTCGCAGATGTAACGCAAGCAATACACGTTATGCAAGAAAGTATGGGAATTGCAGGAACTACATCTAAAGAAGCCAGTGAAACAATAGAGGGATCAATTAATTCTGTAAAAGGTGCTTGGGAAAATTTACTAGTAGGAATAACTAATCCAGATGCTGATTGGGATAAATTAATACAAAATCTAGTTGACACAGTAACCGCAGCAGGAGAGAACATATTGCCTGCTGTAGGTTCTGCGTTGGTAGGTGTTAGTGCTCTTATAAGAGATTTATTTCCGATGATTGCTCAAGAAATTCCTACACTAATTAGTGAAATATTACCACAATTAGTTGACACAGGAATAAGTGTTGTTAATTCTTTAATAACAGGAATACAACAAAACTTACCTGCACTGATGGAAGGTGCAATACAAATTGTAACAAGTATAGGAAATGCTATTATAACAATGCTTCCACAAATTTTAACAATTGCGATGCAATTAATCCAAACTCTTATTAATGGAATTATAATTATGTTGCCACAAATAATACAAATGGGTATGCAACTTATTACACAGTTAATTTTAGGAATTGCGCAGATGTTACCACAATTAATACCACAGGCAGTCAATGCAATAATAACAATTGTTAATGGTTTATTAGATAATATAGATATGCTAGTAGATGCAGCAATTCAACTTATTCTAGGATTAGCAGATGGTTTAATTAATGCACTTCCAATATTAATTGAAAAAGCACCAGAAATTATAATGAAGTTAGTAACAGCATTAATTAAAAATGCCCCAAAGATATTAGAAGCAGGAGTACAATTAATTGTCAAATTAGTTGAGGGGGTTGGAAGTGTTTTAGGAAAATTAGGACAAATGGCAGGTACAATTATTCAAACTATATGGGATGGTTTGAAATCATTACCTAGCAAAATGCTTGAAGTCGGAAAAAATCTGATTCAAGGTATTTGGAATGGTATTAGTAATGCTGTAGGTTGGCTATGGGATAAAATTAGTGGATTTTGTAGTGGAATTGTAGATAAAATAAAAGGATTTTTTGGTATTCATTCTCCATCTAAAGTTTTTGCTGATGAAGTAGGAAAATTTTTGGCATTAGGATTAGGAGAAGGATTTGATGATAATCTTGGAAAAGTATATAAAAATATGCAATCTGCAGTAGATTTTGAAACACAAAAATTAAGTGCTAATTTAAGTACAACAGCAACTAATAATAAATTATTTACAGCTAATATATTAATGAAACCTAGTGATATTTATCTAGATAGTACAAAAGTAGGTAGAGCAGTAACACCTGCTGTAACTAAAACTTTAAGAGGGGCAGGTGCTTATTAATGTATATTAAATGGAATAATAAAAAATATAAATTAATAGGTTCTGTTGATATGACACAAAGTAGTCAAGAAGTAACTTACTCAGATTTTACTGTAGATTTTTCTAAAGCTAAAATAGATGATTTACCATATGCTCAACAAGAAGTAAATGTCTATGATGATAACGACAACGTTAAATATATGGGATTTGTAAGTGAATATAAATTGCCGGAATTAAACAAAATAAAGACTCCAAATAAAGAACTTAGTTTGACGCTATTTAGCCCTAGACAAATGGCAACTAAGAAAACAGTAACAATAAATAGGACAGATTTAGTAGAAAATTTAGTAAGACAAGCATTAGAGCCACTATTTGCAGATGGCTTTTATATTAAAGAAATGAATATAGCAAGACAGGCAACTACAGTTAATTTAATTAGTAGAACTGTAGAGGAAGTATTAAATTACTTTTCAAAACGTTTTGAATTATATTGGAATATAGATGAGCTAAAAGGAATTACAGTTAATTCTATACAATATCAATTTTCTAAAAATGTTAAAAAGAAAATAAACATAAAAAATTATAAACAAGAAATAAACGGATTATTGAGCATATCTCCAACGATTACCAATCTTGATTATGCAAATATAATTAATGTAAAGAATGCAAGAATATTTTACGAAATGGACTCTGTAATGAATGTTACTTTAAATAACGGAGACAGATTAGACTTTGAGAATCCAATTGACATATCTACAGCTACTACAAAGAGGATCTATGAGGCTATATATGTACAAGGTAGTACTGTAACAGGATTTCCAATCAATATTCATTATAATAGCAATTTAATAGCAAATATAATGAACACTGTTAATTACGAATTACCAGACAAACAAGTATTTACAGATATAGGAAAAGATGACAGTGATAATAAACTATTTACACTAACTATGGATAGCACTTTTAAAAATCTAGCCACGGGAATTACATACAAAGGAGAAGGTTCTGTGACAATTACAGAAATACAGTCAGACAGTGCTTTACGATATGCCAATATGAAATTATTAAACTGGCAAGAAATAAACAGAATGAAAGGTATTATAACACCTTCTGGGCAAATAGAGAAAGTGCTAGATGTAGATAGTGGATGGTTTACGGAGTCTGAAATGGTTAACTATGTTAGAAACTATTTTGGAATAAATGACAACTATACTAATCAAGTAACTTTAAAATATGATAAAGATAATGATTTAGATGTTGGAGATAGAATAGATATAGATTTACCAGAATATTTTACATCTGGGGAATATGTAATAACAAGTATAAAAGAAAGCAAAGAAGGGAATAACCCTTCTAATTTTACAGTTGAATTAAGAAATACAGCTATTGTAGAAAATTACATAGATTTATTTAGATCTAGTGCAGATACAGAAGAAAATGATAGTCAAACACAGGTAGAATACTTATGTGAATATACAACGGAAGGAATTAAAGAAGTACATACAGTAGGTTTAACAGATAATGATAGAAAGCATACTTTAAACTTTGGTTTAAATAGATAGGAGAGAATATGAAAGTATCTAATGAATTTGTAAGAATACGAACAGGAAGTAAAGAAAAGATATTTAGAAATTTAATTCTTAATAATTACTTAAAATTATATACAGATAGTTTTTTACAATTTAAAGATAAAACTTTAAATGCTTGTTTGATTAATTTCACACACGATAATAACATTACAGAAGATTCAACATCTATGCAATATGATTTACCAATTATTGCAGATAGTAGAGATATATTTCAAAAAAATTCTCCTACTGAAATTACCACAGAATATTATTATAGAAGACAAACTAGTGGAGAAGATATATATTTATCTGTTGATTATAAAAAATGGTTTGGTTCTACTATTAAAGACATAGGTTTTGCACATTATAATTATGGAACACAAGAATATACATTATATGCTTATTTAGATGTAAGTTCTTATAATGTTGTATTACAAGAAAATCAGCCCCTTGCTGTTGTAAGACAGGATAAAGCAACAAGTGATTATGATTTTTGGAGCAATAGCCCTCGTGTTAATGCTCCTTTTCATTTATCTGCAGATGGATTTAAGGATATAGTAGGATTTGAAGCTACATATTATTATCCACGTTTATATAGTATAGGATTTGGAGAGTTACCATATTCTTTACAAAAAGAATATCTAGTAGAAGAATTAGATATACAACAAAATGACAATGTTATAAAAATTAATGGAGTACAAGGAAATTATTTAAGCAATACATTATATATGTCTCCAGATATATTAATGTCTGAAGATTTATTTATGCAACCTGCAACGTGGAGATATTTGGTCTATGTATTCCATTTATGGAAAAGAGAAAATCCAGAATCAGATATTTATATTGATTCTGGATTAAATTATGTGCAATATTTGGAGTTAAGACAGCACGGAAAATTAGATTTAAGTGTTAGATATGAAAGGAATTAAAAATTATGCAAGAAATAGATTTTAATGAAAAAACTAGTTTAAGTCCAGCAACTTTTAAAGCATTTCAAAAAAATGTAGCAGATGCTTTTCATAACTATAAAATTGGAGAGTTAATAGTTAATACAGATGTAATACAAAATGGAAATTTATCTTCTGTTTTGCTAACAAAAGATGAAACGGATACTGTGCAATTAAGCTTTGCTTGGAATAGTAGTTTTAATTTAAATCCAGGGCAAGATTATTATATTGCTTATTTGCCACAGGAATTTAGGCCATTAGCTGGTTATGTTTACGGTGGATGTAGAGCAGAGCAACCTTATGGACCAGCAAGTTTTGTTTTGTGTAATGATGATGGAAGAATTGTATTAACTGCAAGCCAAGCAAGTAAAACAATTGCTATGTCTGCTTCTTATAAAGCTGTAGGGGGAATTGAAATATGATAAAAAATATAAATTATATGAATAAACAAGCATTTCAAAATGATGAAGATATTCCTGAGAATCAAAAAGTTACAGACCAAAATATGAACGAAATTAAAGAAGTAGTTAATAATAATGCAAAAGAATTAGACACAACACAAAAAAAAATAACAACTGTAATAAATGCACCTTTAAAATATAAAGGTTCTGTATCAAATTATAATGATTTAAGTATAATAGAAAACCCTAAAGATGGAGATATTTATTCTGTAACATCAGAAAATAAAAATTATGTATATGCAAACGGGGAATGGATTGAATATACTCCAGAAATAGATTTAACAGAGATTAATGCACAAATACAAAATATAATCGATACATTACCCACAACAATTGCTAATGCAATATTAGAAGACAATAAGAAAAAATATCCTATTGGAAAAATAATATTATCTGAAGTAGGTACAAATCCAAATTCTTATTTGGGTTTTGGTACTTGGGAGCTTTGGGGACAAGGAAAGGTTCCAGTCGGAGTTAATATAGAAGATGATGATTTTAATGAAGCAGGTAAAACTGGTGGAGAAAAGAAACATACATTAACAATAGATGAAATGCCATCTCATAGTCATATGGGAGGAGTAAAAAGTGCTGGTAGTGGAATTAACGAACGCAATCAATGGGGAAATGATACAACGCAAAAAGACAACATGGGAGATACTTATTCTGGAAATACTGGTGGTGGACAAGCACACAATAATATGCCACCATACATTGTTTGCTATATGTGGAAAAGAACAGCTTAAAATAAAACGTAGAAGATAAAAAAGAAAATTATTGTTGTAAAAGAAGTTAAAGAAGTTAAAAAAATGAAAAGAATATTAAGAATTATAAAAAGAACATTAATAAGTTTATTCTTGTTAATGTTCTTTAATTTAATTGTATAGGAGAAAACTATGGAAAAGAAAGATAAAGTAATGATTGTAGGGCTAATATTAGTTCTAATTTTTATAATAATAAATATTTTTTCTACTTTAAACACAATGGCAGATTATCAGCAAAGAAAAGATAGTGGAAATGAACGTTGGAAACAAGTAGAAAATAGGATTTTACAGACAGAAGATAAAGTAAATATTTTAGAGGAGGAAATTAACCGTGGAAGAAATAGTTAAATTAATTAGCACATACGGAGTTAGTTTTGTAATCGTAGCTATTTTTTTATGGGATTACATTGTTAATAAAAAAAGACTTTCTGAAAATCAAGAAATTATTAAAGATACTTTAACTGCTGTAGATAAAACGGCTACGACAATTTCTAAATGTTTAGTAGAAATGCAACAAACTAATTTAAACACTGCAAAATCTTTAGAACTTTTACAAGCTCAAATGGAAAAAACAGATAAAAAAGTAGATATTTTATTGGAAAGGAGAGAGCATTAATGGACAATAAAGTTTATGATGTTTTAAAGTGGATAACATTAGTTTTTTTACCAGCTCTGACCACTTTAATTGGTGTAGTTCTAAATTGTTTTAATATAGGATATACAGATATAGTATTAACTATAATGACAGCAGTAACAACATTCTTAGGAGCAATTTTAGGAATTTCTAATATTAATTATAACAAGAAATAAGGAGGAATAGTCATGTTAAAAGGTATTGATATAAGTAATCATCAACGAGGTATAGATTTAAGTAAAATAGATTGTGATTTTATAATCATTAAAGCAACAGAAGGAAAAAGCTTTGTAGACCCATCTTGTGATAGATTTTTTCAACAAGCTTTATCTTTAGGTAAAAAGTTAGGCATATATCATTTTGCTAATAATTCTGATAACACTCCAGAGCAAGAGGCAGACTGGTTTATAAATAATACAAAAGGATATATTGGTAAAGCAATTCCTGTTTTAGATTGGGAAGATAATGTAAAATCTGATGTTGCTTGGGCATTAAAATGGTTGCAATTAGTAGAAAAATCATATGGATGTAAGCCTTTAATTTATATGTCAGAATCTACTGTAAATAGCTACGATTGGTCTAGTGTTGCTAACGCTAATTATGGACTATGGGTTGCAAAATATAGAGATAAAAATGCAGATTACAATTATGATATGTCTATGGCAGGAAGAAATCCAGCAGTTAACTATTGGAAATTCTATGCATTGTGGCAATGGACTGACGTAGGTAGGTTAAATGGATATAATGGAACAATAGATTGTGATGTGTTTTATGGAGATAATACTGCTTGGGATAAATATATAGGAAATGAAACACCAGAACTAGAAGAGAATAATACAATACCAGTTGTTGTACCTGCACAAGATTTATCTACTATTGCTTATACAGTTAAAAAAGGCGACACATTATCAGAGATTGCTAAAGAATATGGAACAACAGTAGATAAGATTACTACATTAAACAACATAAGTAATACTAACTTAATTTATGTAGGTCAATATTTAGTAATTCCAACTACTTCAAATGCTAATGTATCTACAGAAACAACTTATACTGTAAAGAATGGGGATACATTATCTGGTATTGCTAATAAATTTGGAACTACATATCAAAAACTTGCAGAGATAAATGGAATATCTAATCCAAACAAAATTTATGCAGGACAAGTTCTAAAAATAACAGGAAATAGTTCAAATATTACTAAAACATATACAGTAAAAAGTGGAGACAATCTAACAAAGATTGCAAAACAATTTAACACAACTGTAGATAGCTTAGTTTCTAAAAATGGAATAAAAGATAAGAATAAAATATACGTTGGACAAGTATTAAAAATATAAAAAGTATAAGAGGTGTAGTGTAATTTAGTTATGCTACGCCTCTTTTTTTGTTTATATTAATGTTATTCAATTCTATATGATGCTATATGATGTTAAATAATGTTTACAAATTTAAAATGATGTAGTAAAATAGTATCAGAAACAAACAAGAGGTGAATAATATACAAGAAGAAGGCTTTGAAATTTTTACAAAATTAATAAGCTTTTTTGTATTTATGGGGGGCGATTTTATGAAAGGAGAATATAGTGCAAAAGATATAGCAAAATGGTTTCTATGTGCAGTAGATAGAGATTCTGGGGATAGTATTACACATTTGAAGTTACAAAAATTATTATATTATGCACAAGCTTGGAGTCTAGTATTGTTAGGTAAGCCTATGTTTTATGAAAAAATTCAAGCATGGACGCATGGACCAGTTGTACCAGAAGTTTATGATGAATATTCAAAATACCATTATTCAGAAATACCGCAGCCAGATGAATGTCCTAATTTAAGTAAAGAAACAGAGGATGTTTTAGAACAAGTAATGCAAATTTATGGTATTTATGAAGCGAAGTATTTAGAAAGATTAACACATCAAGAAAAACCTTGGAAAGAAGCCAGAGGAGACTTGCCATTAGAAGCTAGATGTGAGAACACAATTTCATTAGAAACTATGAAAAATTTCTATACAGAAATGCAGGAAGCTTAATGAAGAGAATAAAAGCACAGACTAAATTAAACAATAATGAAAATAAAGATATAAAAATATTAGGGCTAGCAAATAATGGAGAAAATTCAGATGAAAAGCAAGCATATATTGCATTAAAATATTTTGATAAAAATTTTGAATGTTTTAGTGAATGGAGCAAAGATGAATTGGCATGTTTTTCTAATTTTATAGACAAGATTAATAATTTGACATGGAATGACATAAAACGTCATACTGGTTTGAGATATAAAATGATAGATAATGCAAAAGGATTACCAGAAAATTCAATAAAAGAAAAAATTAGCAAAGATATTAGTTTTTATGAATTAAGAGTAAGCCAAAAAGCAAGAGTAGTTGGATTTAGACAAAATGCAGTATTTTTTATATGTTGGTTAGATAGAAACCATAGAATATGTCCAGAATAAAAAAGGTAATTAGATTAAATTCTAATTACTTTTTTGTTTCGACAAATTTCGCGAGACAAAAGTAAACATAAAATGCTATACTATCAATAAGGAGATGATAGTATGAAAGAACTGTATATTAAATCTCTACAAATGATAAAAAATCTAAATGTAAAAAATAAAAAGGAATACATTAAATTAGTACGAGGCTATAGAATTTTAAATTTAGAAAGTTTGAAATACATAAGTCAAACTAGAAGTTTTAGAAAAATACGAAAAATGGCAGAAAGTGCATAATTTTAGCCATATAATTTCATTACTCACAAATAAAAATGCCTTAGAATCGATTCTCACAACAAACAACTTAAAATGCAGTAATACCAGTACTTATAGACAATACATACACCAAGTTGAATAAAAAAATAGAAAATGTACGTAAAATGCTGTTGTCCAGTTGAAGCTCCAGAAGAAGCGAACGATTAGTTTGTTTGGGGTAGATATCTGGTTGCAGCGCCAGAGAAAAAATAATTACATAGATTAAAATAGGTTCTACAATTATAGAAATTGAATAATAATTGTAGGACCTATTTTAAATAAGGGTTCCTTAAGCGAAAGTACAGATTGTTCTATTGACCCATTAATAAAAAAATTTAATTGCATAATATAAGAAAAAAAGCTAAATTAATTAAAAACTAATCTAGCTTTTTACGTTTAGATAATAAATGCGATTTATTAATATATATTATATGAAATAGAGAAAAATTAGTCAATACCTAACTTTTCTTTCAAACCTTCTTGCAAAACTTGAGAGAAATTAATATTATTTTTTTCTGCTAAGTAATTTAACCATTCTGGTATAGTTAATGTTTTTTTAATAGATTTATTATTGAATTTTTTACGATATTCATCCATATCAATACCTACTAATGAAATAAATTGATTTTTACCTAAATTAATGTTAGAAAAATCTAATGTTGGGGATGGAAAGCGTGTAAAATTATCTAAATATAATCCCATAGCATCTTGTGCCATTAAGTAAGCATTTTGGATACTGTCTCCAAAAGTTGAGCATCCTTTTAAATCGATAAATTCAACATTATAACATTTACCATCATAAGTAAATATTGCTGGAAAGACAGTTAGTTGATTCTTCATTTTATTACCTCCAATTAATAAAATAGAAAGGAGAAAAAAGCATGGCAAACAAACACATATCATAAATTTAAAGCTCCTCCTAAATATACTTTAAATTTATATTAATTAGGAAGGGCTATTTATTTTAGCCCAGTCCTTTTTAGTATTGCTTCAGCTGTTCCGATTGGAATATCTTTATTATGTATAGGGATAATCTCTATTTTATTTCCGCTTTTTCATTTTCAAATGAGAACCTTTTTGAGAGACCCTTTGCCAACCATCTTGCTGTAGCAATTTGATTAGCTATTTGCATCGCATTTATTATCCTCCTTTCTAATGAATATTTTACTACGTATCAATACGTATATTAAGAGCGATTTAAATATTTTTAAATATAATAGATAAAAAAATAGAGCACTGCTAAAGGAGATGTACAAATGGAAATAACTTGGCTAACTAGAAGAAAAAGTTTCGAAGAGATTAAGCCAAATAGAAAGGTAAGATATGAACAAATCTTAGAAAGTTTATGTATGGGAAATAAAACTGCTAAAAAAACTTGTAAATACACAGGAAAAACAGTTACAGTTTATAAAATAACAAAATTAGGGTTTGAGGCTATAAATAATAAAGATATACATAAAAAAAGTTAAGATTATAAAATCTTAACTTTTTAAAAATATACTTAATAAAAATCGGGATTTTAAGGAGTGACCTCAAATCCCGATTAAAGTTTATTCTTTATTTGTCATTTCTTCTAATTGTAATAATTCATTCCATCTCTTATCAACTATTCTTTGGAATTCTTCTATCATCCATTCATTTCCAGGTTTAAACATATGTCTAAAACGTTTTTGTGGTTTTAGGAATTCTTCTACTG
>ENA-ORSB01003497-ORSB01003497.1-human-gut-metagenome-genome-assembly--contig:-NODE-3497-length-10947-cov-2.313349_pt1 | contig 10947 bp, 12 predicted proteins | sample MGYA00242180_ERZ509144 | MGnify/ENA primary metagenome ERZ509144 (study PRJEB26280, sample SAMEA2338661) | human gut metagenome | biome: human gut; feature: human-associated habitat; material: faeces... | reverse complement strand
TAGTAAAGAGTTTACACAAAATTCGGGATTGACTCTAAGCCGATTTCATTCTATGCGTTTGAAATGTTGTATTGGACAGGTATACGGTTGGGTGAATTGCTTGCATTAACACCATCAGACTTTAATTTTGAAAGAAAAACGGTCGCTATCAATAAATCATATCAGCGTATCAGAAAAAAGGATATTGTAACAAGTCCCAAAACTGAAAAAAGCAACAGAGTAATCAATATGCCGGATTTCTTGTGCGAGGAGATGCAAGATTATATTAAAAGTCTTTATGGGATTGCGGAAGATGACAGGATATTTCCGATAAGCAAAAGCTACTTACATCACGAAATGGACAGAGGTGCGGAAAATGCCGGAGTGAAGCGTATTCCGATACATTCCATCCGGCACAGCCACATAAGTTTGCTGATTGACTTGGGATTTTCGGCTGTTGCAATAGCCGACCGAGTTGGTCACGAAAGCATAGATATAACATATAATTACGCTCATATGTTTCCGTCGGCACAACTTGATATGGCTAATAAACTAAATTCAGAGAGGAGTGACGATAATGGACAAAACACTTGATAGTAAAGGTAGGTGGCGAAATGTGATTGTGTCGTTTCGGATGTCACCGGAGGAGCGGGATGATTTGAATGTGAGAGTAAAGTTATCGGGACTTACAAAACAGGACTACATAATAAAACGCCTGTCGGAGCGTGACATTATAGTTCAGCCTAACACAAGGGTTTATAAGGCTTTACGAAATCAAATGGCAGAAATTTTGGCAGAATTAAGGCGAATCAAAAGCGGCGGCAATATTGACAGCGACTTGCGTGGCATAATTGAAATCACGGCACAAACCTACAACGGGGTGGCAGAAAAAGAAAAGTCCTAATGTAGCGGCAAATACAAAAGGACAAGGAATGTGGTAAAACCGACACTCCCAACAATGTTATTTTACCACATTCCTATTGATTTTGCAATAGGAGGTGATGAAAAATGGCAGATTTAAAACTGATAAATATGCGTGATGTCGAGGTTGAATCTGTAAGCTGGCTTTGGTATCCGTTTATCCCATACGGGAAAGTGACGATTATACAGGGCGATCCCGGTGAGGGCAAAACAACGCTTGTTCTTCAAATCATTGCAAGGCTCACCAAAGGCAGAAGCATTATTGACAAGAAAGAACTATCGCCGATAAATGTGATTTATCAAACGGCGGAGGACGGATTGGCAGATACTATAAAACCACGATTACTGTCAGCTAATGCGGATTGCTCAAAAGTGCTTGTAATTGATGATAGGGACACACCGCTTACAATGCGTGATGTGCGGCTCGAACAGGCTATTGTCGAAACAAATGCAAAACTCGTTGTGTTGGATCCGATTCAAGGCTTTTTGGGAGCCGATGTGGATATGCATCGTGCAAACGAAATCCGACCGATTATGAAACACATATCAGAGCTTGCGGAAAAATATAAATGTGCCATAGTCTTAATCGGACATATGAATAAATGCAGCGTCGGAAAATCGGCATACAGAGGTTTGGGCTCGATAGATTTTCAGGCGGCGGCAAGAAGCGTGCTGATTGTCGGCAGAATTAAGGACGAGCCGGAAATCAGGGTTGTATGTCAAACTAAAAGCTCGCTTGCACCCGAAGCAAAGGCAGTTGCATTTCGACTGAACGAAGAAATCGGCTTTGAATGGATAGGCGAGCTGGATATTACGGCTGATGATTTGATTTCGGGAACTGTGAAAGGCACAAAAAAGCAGGCGGCAATGGATTTTCTTGAAAATCTGCTTGAAGACGGACGAATGGCTCAGACAGAGATAATCGAGCTTGCACGGCAAAAGGGTATATCCGACAAAACCTTGCGGAATGCCAAAGATGAACTGAAAATTAAGTCGAAACGGGTGAATAATCAATGGCATTGGAGCTTTGATTAAAGTCAAGATGGCAAGATGCCCTGTTGTATATAAAGGGGCATCTTACCACCTTGCCACCTTGAAACGGAGGAAACGATATGAAGAAAATACAAATCACGCAAGAGTTATTTGTAAAAATGCTCAAATATTTTTACGGTGAGGAATTTGAGCTTGATGACGATGAGTTGTGTGAGCTTTACCGTGAAATAAAGAGTGGCATTGATAAAAAGCTTGACGCAATTTCAAGACGGAGTTATTACACCGAATATAAAACAGCAGATACCGACGAGGCGAAAGAAAAAGCAAGGCAGAAGTATCTCGATGCAGTCGGTATGCACAGGGATTTCAGATATTAACTTTACCCTAATTGCATAGGCGGGAATGTGGCACATTCCCGTAAAATTAACTAAGAATGAGAGGATTGAACCATGAAAGAAAAATTTATTGAAAACGGAATTGAGTATGTAAGGCATGGAGATTATTATTTGCCTAATTTTGAAGTGCCGCAATGCGAATATGAAATCGGACGATTCGGCAGAGTGAGAAAACATTTTTTAAAAATGAATAAACCATGTCAGTACAACACGCTTTTAATGACCGGAAAACTGTTTGAGCATCTGCATGAAGTCGACGAGCAAGCACAGGAAATTTTAGAACAATTTATAAAGGACGCAGAGAAAACTGCTCCCAATAAGGCAACGCACCAAATGGAATGGGTTGGGCATATGAACAACGCCAAAGCCTCTGTAACGGAGGTTATAAATCATAAGCTGATTTATGTATAAAGTAGGAACTTAATGTTCTAACAAGCATAGCATTTGGATGCCCAAATTCTCTATTTTAGTGGCGTTGCCCCTAATACCCCTGGCAGAAAGGAGAATTTTTATGCGAGCAAGGAACAATAGAATGACGCTTCGGCTTAATGATAAAGAGTACGAGCATTTAATAAAATCATCTGAAAAAGTGGGTGTTCCCAGAGAGGTATATCTGCGGATGCTGATTATGGGAACACAACCGAAAGAAAAACCATCGGCTGATTTTTACGGTATGATGAAAGAATTAAACGCTATCGGAAACAGTCTGAATCAAATTGCAAAGGTGGCAAACTCAAAAGGCTTTATCAATGTGAAAGCGTATGAAGAAAATGTTCGGAATTTAAACGGTTTTATTTTGGAAATTAGCAAAACTGTTTTCACACCTGAAAGGAGGGATGACAAATGGCTGCTACAAGAATTTGGCCTATAAAAGGTCGGCTTGACAGCGTGATAAATTATGTTACAAATCCGGAAAAGACCGACGGCAGAAGATATACAGATACAGAGCTTCAAGCTTTGGCTGATGTAATAGATTATGCAGAAGACGGGGCAAAGACGCATAATAAGGTTTATGTTTCGGGGATAAATTTATCCCCGGACATTGCCCGTGACCAAATGGTTATGACAAAACTGCAATTCGGAAAGACAGATAAAATTTTAGCCTATCACGGCTATCAGAGTTTCTTGCCGGGCGAGGTTACTCCCGATATGGCACATGAAATCGGTGTTAAGCTTGCAGAGCGTCTGTGGGGCGATAGATTCCAAGTGCTTATTACAACGCATCTTGATAAAAATCATCTGCACAATCATTTTTGCCTGAACTCCGTTTCTTTTGTTGACGGAAAGAAATTCAGGGGCGGCAGTAAGGCATATTGGCAAATGAGGGCAGAGTCGGACAAAATCTGTGCTGAACACGGCTTGTCTGTAATTAAAAATCCCGGTAAGGGTAAAAATTATGCAGAATGGAAAGTGGAACACGAGGGAACACCGACCGTCAGAGGTCAGATAAAAGACGAACTTGATGAAATTATCAAGTGTTCATATACATATGAGCAGTTTTGGAAAATATTAAAACGGCGTGGGTATGCGGTCAAGCGTGATGTGAAATATGTTGCGTTAAAGCCGGCGTTTTCACAAAGGTATATACGACTAAAATCACTCGGAGAAAATTACAGCGAAGATGCAATAAGGCAGCGAATTATTGCGGCGAGGAACGGCATACGAGATTTGGATAAGCCGAATTTTGATTATAACGCTTGGCTTAACAAATATGAGCCGACAAAACTGCACGGATTTAAAGCGTTGTATTTTCACTATCTGTACCTGTTCGGCAAAATACGCAAAAAGGAAACACCGCAGAGAGTTTCGTTTTATATGTGCGAGGAGCTTATAAAATTTGAACGGTATCAAAAACAGTTTCGGTTTCTGTATGATAATGAAATTGAAACGGTAGAGCAGTTGACCATATACAAGGGAAATGTTGAAAATAAAATTGATGAACTGACTATTCGGAGAAGCAAATTGTATGATAAAACCGACTCAAAGACAGAAATCAAAACGATAAACGCAGAATTGCGTGAGTTACGGAAAAATCTGAGAACCTGCAACAATATCTTTGCAGATGCCGAGCGTATCAGAGAACATACAGAATATGTTTCTCGACTTGAGCAAGAGGCAAAGGAACAAAATAAAAGTAAAAATAGAAGTTATATTATTCGATAGAATGGGGGAGCTTATGAAAACGATAAAAACAATTATTATTTTAACTATGGTAACGATATTTACAACAACTACATATGCAGCGGATGTGCCGAGAGAGTCGGCGCCATACTATACCACAAATGACAGTATTATCGTGGCAGAAAACCTTATAGGCGATATTTTGACTGAAGTACAGAATGGTTTAGGCTACGCCGATGCAAGAGCAAAGTCGAATGTTATTATATTCAATGCGTGGCTTAACGGACAGACTTGCGGTTTTAGTTATGGAGAGCATGTCGACATAGCTAATAATGCCATATGGCAATACAGAGATATGTATTTAAGACCGGATTTTTATATTAACAATATAGAAAGAGTTCAAACTATAATTGCTCCCGTAATTGAAGATTATAAATCCGGTAAAATTACATATACGGAAGCGGAGTTTAATGCTCGTATTGCAATCTATCAATCTGTAAATCCTGCATTTAACCCAGATGTGGAGTTCGCAAAAGATAGTTGCTATCGTGATATACCGTCAGTTGACAGTAGTTTGTTTATAATTGCAAGAAAATTGTTGTTGGAAAGCAAATAAGTTTTCAAAAACTGTTGACTTTTATGCCTATTTAATGTATAATAATAGGCATAAAAGTTGTTTGGAGGCTTATATGACAAGTTCAGAGAGAATTTTAAAAGCGGCTGAAGAAAATGGAGGCACAATTACTACAGAACAAGTTAATAGAATGAAGATACACCGTACAACTTTACGCACAATGGTTGATAAAGGATTATTAGACCACTCTGCAAGGGGGGTTTATGTCCTGCCCACAAAATTAGACGATGAATTCTATAATTTACAGACAAGATTTAAAAAGGGTGTTTTTTCAAATATCTCTGCATTATACTTGTTGGGCTTTACAGACAGAACACCGATTAGATTTGACATGACATTTCCAGCATCATATAACACTTCTGCAATAAAAAATGAGATTATTGCACATCGGGTAAAGAAAGAGTTGTATGAGAAAGGAATTATTCTTGTCAAAACGCCATCCGGAAACAAAGTAAACGCATATTGTATTGAGCATACTTTATGTGATATTTTGAAAGTGAGATATGCAATTGACATCCAAGTCATTACAGATGCTTTTAAAAGATACTCAAAATATAAGAACAAGAATTTACCTTTGCTTTCGGAGTTTGCCAAAATGTCACGGGTTGAAGAAAAGGCAAGACAATATTTGGAGGTACTTATATGAAAAACGCAATGCAATTAAAAGCATATGTGAAAAATTTGGCTAAAGAAAAGAAGATTTCTGCTCAAATTGTGCTGCAGAACTATATGCTTGAACGACTACTTGAGCGAATTTCCGTTTCAAAGTATCATGATAATTTTATCTTGAAGGGCGGCTTTTTATTAGCGGCTATGGTTGGACTTGATACCAGAGCAACAATGGATATGGACGCAACAATAAAAGGACTTCCGGTGACAAAAGAAACAATATCGGGAATGTTTGTTGATATTTGCAAAATACATATAGACGATGATATTAATTTTGAATTCAGCGGTATTGATGATATTCGTGAGGATGATGAATACGGCGGCTATCGTGTAAGCTTAACGGGCAACTATCCGCCAATGGCTGTACCGCTTAAAATTGATATAACTACAGGTGATAAAATTACACCTCGTGAGATGGTCTACTCTTTTAATCTCATGTTTGAAGAGCGCAGTATAAGTGTTTTAGCGTATACGATTGAAACAATACTTGCTGAAAAACTTGAAACAATCATCTCAAGAGGTGACCAAAATACAAGACCGAGAGATTTCTATGATGTCTATATTTTAAATACACTGCAAAAGCAAAATATTGATAATCAAATTTTAAAAGAGGCTTTTGCCGCAACGCTTAAAAAGCGTGGTACAGAGCATATTGTTGCAAAGTACAAAGAAATTATTGAAAACATATCAAAAAGTTATGTGATGAAAGACCAGTGGACAAGGTATCAAAAAGAATTTGAATATGCAAAGGATATAAGTTTTGAAAATACTTGCAAGGCAGTTAATGAGTTGATGGAGGAAATATAAAATGGCTGACACAAAAGTAATTGTAATACCGGAAGGTAAAATTTGCGACTATGTTGACGGTAAGTTTCGTAATGATACACCTGAGGAATATGTAAGACAAACTATTGAAAAGCGTCTTGTAAATGAACATAAATATTCAACAAAGCAAATTTGTATTGAATATACTCTTCAACTTGGTTCGAGGAAACCAAGAGCAGATATTGTTATTTTTGATAAGGATTGTACAGATAAAACACAAGAAAATATAAAGTTAATTATCGAATGTAAGAAAGAAGCCGTAGAGGCTCGAAACGCTAAAGAAGGTGTAGATCAACTAAAATCCTATATGTCAGCTTGCCCTAATTGCGAATGGGGTATGTGGACTAATGGAAAGCAGAAAGAAGTGTATAGAAAATACAAAAACGATAAAGGGCAAATTGATTTTATGGACTATAACGATATTCCGTCTGCCGATGGTAGCTTAGATGACATAAATCGCCCAAAGAGAACTTCTCTCAAGAATGCTTATGATGATAACCTCTTGTTTGTGTTTAAAACTTGCCATAATCACATTCATGTCAATGACGGATTGCAAAAACAAGCGGCATTCTTTGAATTGCTTAAAGTAATTTTCTGTAAAATTGAAGATGAAAAAAATATTCCTAATCCGCTTGAGTTTTACACAACATCAGAGGAACGTTCCAATCCTGACGGACAACTAACTGTTAAGAAGCGCATTTCAAAAATCTTTGAAAGGGTAAAGAAAAAACAGGGTAAAATTTTTGATTCTAACGATGAAATTAAACTTGCACCGCGGAGCCTTGCCTATATCGTAAGTGAGCTTCAGAAATATAGCTTGCTTAATACTAATATTGATATCAAGGGCAAGGCATACGAGGAGATTGTTGGCGCAAATCTCAGAGGAGATAGAGGTGAGTTTTTTACACCAAGAAATGTTATGAAAATGGTCGTTGAAATGATTAATCCAAAAATGGAAGAGCGTGTGCTTGATAGTTCTTGTGGTACTGGGGGATTCTTGGTTACGGCTATGATGCATGTTATAGATGAACTTGAAAAAGAGTTTTCGGAACAAATTGGTTGTCCTCGTAAGAATTGGGATAATGATTCAATCAGAGCATTTAATGACAGAATTTCAGAAATGGCATCAAACTATTATTTTGGATTTGATATAAACCCAGATCTTGTAAAAGCAACTAAGATGAATATGGTTATGAATAATGATGGAAGTGGCAATATATTACAAACCAATTCTCTGCTTCCTCCGCATGAATGGACAGATGAATTTCGTACGAAATTAGCAGAAGCTCTTGGAGTTGATAAAGCCGATATTAGAAATCATAAAACTATAGGCTACTTTGATGTTATTGTTACAAATCCACCATTTGGAAGTAAAATTCCAGTCAAAGATAAGAACATTTTAGAGCAATTTGAGCTTGCTCATATTTGGGAAAACAACAAGAAAACAGGTGTGTGGACTATGACAGACCGTTTGCAATCATCTGTTCCGCCCGAAATCTTATTTATTGAGCGTTGCACACAATTTTTGACTGAAGGTGGAAGAATGGGTATTGTACTTCCTGACTCCATTCTCGGTTCTCCTGGGCTTGGCTACATTCGTGAATGGTTGATAAAAAATCATAGAATTATAGGCAGTGTTGATTTAAATGTAGACACATTCCAACCGAGAAACGGAACTCAAACATCTGTTTTGTTCTTACAGAAAAAAACACAGGAGCAGAAAGATGCCGAAGAAAAAAGCGGTACGATGGCTGATTATAATATTTTTATGGCTATGGTTGAAAAAGTTGGCCACGATAAGAGAGGCAATCCAACGTTTAAACGCGACAAAGAAGGAAATGAAATTCTTGTTCCTGATACGAGCAGTATTTTAGTAGATGGTGAAGCAGAAGAAAATGCAATAGTATCTCATGAACAAAAAAAGAAAGTTGAGGATGACCAAACTCCTGATGTCCCGGCAATATTTGCGGAATGGAAAAAGCAGGAGGGATTGCCATGGTAAGTAATCTTTCTAAATGTGAAAATTCTCTTAAATGGTGTTCTGTTTCTTTGGCAGATGTGATTTCGCGCGGCAAACGACTTGAAGCAAGTGTTTTTGACGTAGAAGCAAAACAAGCTCGTGATACTATTATGAACGGAAAGTACCCTTGTGTACCTCTGCTTGGAGAAAATGGATTGATAGAAAAGGCGTATTATCCAGGTAGATTTAAGAGAATATATTGCGAAAGAGGAAATGGAGAGGCTTTTTTTCTGCCGTCACAAATGACTGATATTTATCCTAAGGCCGAAAAATTCATTTCTCGATTGACAAAATGTGATATATCTGAACTCAAATTGAAACCAAACACATTACTACTAACACGTTCAGGTACAATAGGAACAATATCGCTTGTGTCAAAGACAACAGAAGGAAATGTGTTTTCAGATGATGTTATTCGAGTTACTTTTAAAAATACTAATGATTTGGGGTATTGTTACACATTTTTAAAATCGAAACTTGGGAATGTTGTGTTACAAACGAACGGGTATGGCTCTGTTATTACTCATTTGGAGCCGGAGCATCTTCGTGAAACTTATATACCTAATGCACCGAATACTATAAAAGAAAGAATTCATCAGTTAATTATTAAATCTTTTCAGTTACGAGATGAATCTAATATTTTAATTGATGAAGCGACAGAATTACTTATTAAAGAGTTACATCTGCCTGATATAGACTCGTTTGATGTTAATTATTACCAAAAAGATGCAGCAGTGAATACATTTAGCGTTAAATTAAGCCATTTGAACGGTCGTGTCGATGCATCGTATCATGTTCCGATTGTTGATGCAATCATTGAACATCTTAATAAATATGCAGCGGAAGTAATAACAGTAGGGGATGAGCGGATTAGTTCGGACATAATTCTTCCTGGAAGATTTAAGCGTATTTATGTTGAAGAAGGATATGGAAAGGTGTTTATCGGTGGAAAACAACTCGGAGAATTAGATCCATCGAACAAAAAGTATTTGTCGTTGAAACATCACGGGGATAGGATTGCAAAGCAACTTGAACTTCATGAAAATATGACGTTGATTACATGTAGCGGAACTATTGGAAAGGTAACTTTGGTTGGAAGACAGTGGGAAAATTGGACTGCAAATCAGCATATAATTCGTGTTGTTCCAGCTAATGAGAATATTGCCGGATATTTAAATATTTTCTTGTCATCGGAATATGGTAAGCAGTTGATAACCAGATTTATCTATGGTTCGGTAGTTGATGAAATAGACGATAATCATGTTAGACATATTGCTATTCCCTTGTTAAAAAATCAAGGTATTCAGAAAAATATTAATGATTTAGCTTTAAAGGCAAAGGAAAAACGTTATGAGGCATATCTTTTGGAGCAAGAAGCTTTAAGGATTATGGACGATGAAGTAATATACGCAAAATAGTAAAACAAAATGAGGGAGAATTGTAATGTATATAAATAAAATACATATTCAGAATTATAGAAATTATAACGATTTTAAGATGGATTTTCATAAAGGACTCAATGTGATTATTGGTTCAAACAACTCCGGAAAAACCGGATTGTTATATGCTATTAACTTGCTCAATTCTCCTTCTTCTGTCTCTGTTGATGATTTTAACAAAAACAATCTGCTCAAATATGCTGAATTATATGCTGAAAATTCGCCGGAAATTGTTATAGAGTATTACATTAGTCATAGAATTTCAGAAGAAGATACTAACGATGAAAGCATAATACGACTTTTGCCGTTCTTAGGTATAAAAGAATTTGAAGAAAACCGAATAGAAAAAGATGGAAATGTCGAATATAATATAGCCGCAAAAATCAAGGCGGTATTCTCTTTAGATATTAAGAATATAGATGACTATAAAAAAGAATTTAAAACCATAAATGACTTCGATGGGTATTATATGATGCTAAATCGTTTTGTTGAAAAACATTATTCATGGAGTTACACTAATGGTATTACTGATACAAAGGCTGAACAAAAATTAGCAACTGGCGTATTCGACATACGGTTGATTGAAGCTGAAAGGACAAATGAAGAAGTAAGAAAAGAAACTAGGCGAGAAATAGAAGCGTTTACAAAAAGTTCTGAGCACGCTGCGGAATTAGATACATTTAAAAAAAGTGTCTCAAATGAATTAAAAGATATTTTAAAAGATTCTATAACAAAGTTATCAGATTTATTTGAAAACGAAGATAATAAGGTTGGATTAAAAAAAGGGCATGTTTCAATTTCCTCGGATGTCAAAGCAAAATTTTCTGTTTCGGATGCCTATGTAACAGAAGTTAAAGATACAAAAAGTGGTTTTGTACTCCCTATTCAACACAACGGACTTGGGTACAATAATTTAATTAACATTTATATGCTGATTAAATTAACAGAGGT
>ENA-ORSB01003493-ORSB01003493.1-human-gut-metagenome-genome-assembly--contig:-NODE-3493-length-10951-cov-2.594989_pt1 | contig 10951 bp, 7 predicted proteins | sample MGYA00242180_ERZ509144 | MGnify/ENA primary metagenome ERZ509144 (study PRJEB26280, sample SAMEA2338661) | human gut metagenome | biome: human gut; feature: human-associated habitat; material: faeces... | reverse complement strand
ATTTTTCCACTACATCCGAAGAAGTATAAAAATAGAGCAGAACAGGAGAATTTTCAGATGAAAACAAAAGCAAAATACGTCATTGTAATTCTGTTTTTATGTACGATACCACTATATTTCTGCAGAATGATCGGCTGGAAAGATGATGCCATCCGGCTTTACGATGTGATTCTCTATGGAATGGAAAGCCAGGAAGGAGACTCTTTTGTCGGAGGGATGATCTGGAAACTGATGCAGGAAAGTGTCTTTGAAAATATCAACGCATGGTTGATTGGAACAGCGGCAGTAACGCTTGTGGGATCAGTTCTGGTTACGCTGTTAAATGGAAAAAAGACCTATGTTCTGGCAATTGTATTATCCATCGTGACAAACGGAGGTCTTGCGTGGTCAATGCAACGACTCAGCTGGGGATGGAAAAACAAGGTTGATTATAACGGCCAGATGACAGGAATGCCGCTTCGCATGGAATTTGTGTGGGTGTGGATAGCACTTCATGTTCTGATTCTTATATTTGCACTGTGGGGAATGGTTTCTAAAGAGAAAAGTGCTTCAAAGAAAAGTATTTCAAGAAAAATTGAGCCGGAAAAAATCAAATCAAAAAAAACGGAATCGAAAAAAATCAAGCCGGAAGAAACCGTATCAAAGAACCCGGCAGCTTCGAAGATGCGGTCAGCGTGTCCCTCCTGCGGAAGAATTCCGAAAGAAGGAGAAAAGTTTTGTACGCGCTGCGGATCAAAACTGCAATAAGAGGAGCAGAAAATGAAAAAGGAAATCAAATGTCCCAGGTGCAGACGCAGGATTCAGAAAGAAGATGCCTATTGCCAGTACTGTGGCTGCCATGTGGCGGAAGAAAAAAAGAAGAAGAGAAAAAAGAAAATTCGAAGATTTCTGGTACTTGTCATTGTGATTGTGCTGTTTTTAGGTATCCTGCTTGCCATTGCAGTTGGATCACAGAAGAAGCAAATACAGGGATGGAAAGAAAGACAACTGGAAGAATGGAAACAAAAACAGGAAAAAGTGCAGGCAGATGAAGGTGACCAAAGCCAAAAACAGAACAAGAATCAGAATGGAGAACAGTCGCAGGATAGTCAGGATGTGAAAGAGCCAGGCACAATGAAAAAATGTGCCAATGGGGATACGGTTTATCAGCCGTCGGTAAGTACCGTTTCTTATGATGAAGATACCGGCCTGTTGTACTACGAAAATCTGCTGATTGTTTATCTGATAGAAAACAGCAGCCAGGAAGAGCGGGAAGCACTTGCAGCAAAGGTAGATGGAACGCTGGTTGGAAATATGAGCGGAAGCATGAACGTGATTGAAATCCTGGTGGAGGACACCGCGTATGCGGATCTGGAACAGAAGGCTGAAATTCTGATGGAAGAAGAAAATGTGCTCTACAGTTCGACGGAAATTCCGATGATGATGGAAAATACTGCAGATGAGAATCCATGGGAGGCAGGAGAACAGGATAAAAAGAATAATGACCATAATGAAAGCAAACCAGATGGAAATGACTGGTGGGCAGAGGCAATTGGAGCATTTTCTGCATGGGACTATGTTGATTCCCACGAGCAGGATCTTGCCAATGTGGCGGTCGGCATTATGGATGATGGAGTTGATGCGGAACACGAAGAATTTCAGAAAAACGGCGAAAGTAAAATTCACTGGCTGGAAGATTACAAAGAAAATCTGGCATTTGACCATGGCACACATGTGACGGGATTGATCGGTGCGGAAAATAATCAGGCCGGAATCCGTGGTGTGGCAGATCGGACGGATTTGTATTTTGTGAGCTGGTGGAAAGAAGATCTCTTCAGTACAGGAGAATATGTAAATGTAACAAAACAGATGATTGAAACGATGCTAAGTGAACATACGGCCTGCGTGGTGAATAATTCATGGGCAACTGTGATACAATCCAGAGAGCAGTATTTAAAAGATACGCTAATCGGGGAAAGACCGGTATGGGAAGAAAAAATAGCGGAGTTTCTCATAGAAAAAGGGAAGATTGATCAGAAATATGAGTTGTACGAAAGTTATCAAAAGGAATTAGAAACGAGCGCAAAATGCACTTCCAGTCAGATGATAGTGATGCTTTTTGAATTGCTTTTAAATCAACAGGAAAGATTTTTAATTGTCCAGAGTGCAGGCAATGGGTATGATAACGGTGGTGTGGGATTTGATGCTCAAAAGACAGGAGATTATTGCGGAATTAATGAGGAGGTTTATAACAGACTGGATGGAGAAACGCATAGATTAAGCAGAAGCGGATACTCCTATGAGAAAATTCGAAATCATATCCTGATTGTAGGTGCAGTGCAGGAAACAGAAAAGGGATATCAAATGACAGAATTTTCAAATTATGGTTCCAATATAGATATTGTTGCACCTGGATATGATGTTTACAGCACGATTACAGAAAAAGATGATTCCTATACCGAAGAAAATCCAGGCCATAAAAATCTTAGAACAGTGAAAAACGGGATTAAATATGGAAATCTGTCTGGAACATCCATGGCGGCCCCACTGGTTTCCGGTTCTGCGGCTGTTCTGTGGTCTGTGGCTCCGGAACTTTCGGCGGAGGAGGTAAAAGAGACACTGATCTCCACAGCCGGAACCGCAAGATCAACCTGTCAGGAGGACAAGCGGGAAGAGTATCCGATGCTGAATCTGAAAGCTGCCCTGGAAAAGGTGGCAAAAAAAGATGCAACACATGTAATACTGGAAACCTTTTATAATAACGGAGAAAAAACGCATGACCTGTTTGCTTCAGAAGAAAATCGGGATCAGGAGTATGCTGTGATTACCGGATTGGATCAGGATGAAAATGTAGTATGGACCATTGAGACAGAAAAATCTCCGGCAGCGGAGATAACAGCCAATACAGAAATTGGAATTTATGAAGACAGGTATTATTATGCGCATTGTGGAGTTATTTATGCCGTACGCCTCCGGGACGGAAAAGAAATCTGGCACAGTGCATCATCACATGGTTCCATGACAGGAACGGATTTCGGACCGGACGGAACACTTTATTACTGCTCTTTCTATGGACCGGATTTTGGCGCAATTGATAAAGACGGAAATGAATTGTATGAAGTAGAAAGTTTCTATCCGGGATACTATTGGGCATATGAAGTACATTACGAAGGTGATCATGTTGATGTGAAAATGGACGGTACACCGTCCGGAGAAGAAACGGTGATCCGTGTCAATCTTTCTGACTATTCTTATTCTGTGGTACAGGAGTAGAAAACATGATTCCAGGCATAAACCCAAGGATAGACTGAAACATGAGTCTAGGCATAAGCACGGGATAGGACAAAACATAAGATAAAGTATAATGGGATGCCGCAGTTCGGGAAAAAATCCGGATTGCGGCATTTTTTTGCTGTCATGCACACGAACAAAAGATCCAAGGGGAGCTTTTTAGTGAAAAAAGAGTGAATTTGCACACAGGAAGTCCGAAATTTGATATAATATGAGAAATTTGAGGGAGATAAAAATTTTTTAACCGAATCATCGCTAACTACAGATATCCATTCGATGAACAGGAAAGGGACAGGGGACTTTATTTATGAAATTTCGACCATGTATTGATATCCACAATGGAAAAGTAAAACAGATTGTTGGGGGATCCTTAAAAGATCAGGGAAACCAGGCAAATGAAAATTTTGTTTCGGAGCAGGATGCGTCTTACTATGCGCAGTTATATGAGGAAAAAGGGATCACCGGAGGTCATGTGATTCTTCTGAACAAAAAAGATTCCGAATATTATCCGGAAACAAAGCGGCAGGCGCTGCTGGCACTTTCTACGTATCCGGGCGGACTGCAGGTTGGCGGCGGTATCGACGCGGAAAATGCCTGCGAATTTCTGACGGCCGGTGCAAGCCATGTGATCGTGACATCGTATGTGTTCCGGGATGGCCATGTATTCTATGAAAATCTCGAAAAACTGGTAACGACTGTTGGAAAACAGCGGCTGACCATGGACTTAAGCTGCCGGAAACGAAACGGGAAATATTATATTGTAACGGACCGCTGGCAAAAGTTTACAGAGGAAGAAGTAACGGAACCGCTCCTGCATCATCTGACGGAATACTGTGATGAATTTCTGATCCACGCGGTAGATGTCGAAGGAAAAGCATCCGGTATCGAGACAGAACTGGTGGAATTACTTGCGAAAATGAAAGATTTCCCTGTTACATATGCCGGCGGCGTCGGAAACTTTGCGGATCTGGAACTGCTGAAAAAGGTTGGGAACGATCATGTGGATGTGACGATCGGAAGCGCACTGGATCTGTTTGGCGGAAACATGAAATTTGAAGACGTACTGGAAATGTGCAGAAGGTAAGGAAAAAGATAACAAGCAAAGAAAATAACATGACAGGATAAAGTGTGTTTGATTTCCTCATATAGATGCGAGAAAAAATGGACGGAAAGAAAGAATCACAAAAATTGAAGGAAAAAACTCTAAAATATTCATGAATTTTCTAAATACTATTGCAAATAGAGACAACTATTGCTATAATTAGAGTTACTTACAGGGGAAGTGAAAAACCTGTAAAATTTGAGAGCAAAGGGGTTGGGCATAATGAAAATTACCATCAGCGGAAAAAATATTGACGTGACAGAGGGATTAAAAGCCGCGGTCAATGAAAAACTTGGCAAACTGGAGAAATATTTTACGCCTGACACAAATGTCATTGTAACCTTAAGTGTAGAGAAAGAAAGACAGAAAATTGAGGTTACCATTCCGGTAAAAGGAAACATCATCCGTTCCGAGCAGGTAAGCAACGATATGTACGTATCCATCGATCTGGTAGAGGAAGTCATCGAACGCCAGCTTCGCAAATACAAAAACAAAATTGCTGACAAACAGCAGGAAGCAGGAAACTTCCAGAAAGAATATCTGGAGCATGACTATCTGGAGGACGAAGACATCCAGATCATCCGTACGAAAAAATTCGGCATGAAACCAATGTATCCGGAAGATGCCTGCGTACAGATGGAACTTCTTGGACACACCTTCTTCGTATTCCGCAATGCAGAGACCGACGAAGTAAACGTCGTTTACAAGAGAAAGAACAACACCTACGGTCTGATCGAGCCGGAGTGCTGAAAAGTAAATAAAGAATGAACAGTCACCCTGTTTCCAGCTTAGAAAAGCTGTGAAACAGGGTGACTTTTTCGCGGAAAGGGCCGGAAAGTCCGGGAAAAGCCGTAAAAACAGCGGAAAACCGGGGAACGGCACCAAATGTTTACGAAAAATTCATTGTTATCTTGTGCCAGAAGTGGTAGAATAGTACCATATGTTAATATGGCAATTAATAGAGAAAGCAGGAGCAAACATTCTATGAAATTCACAGAAAAACTTTTTGGTACGCACAGTGAGCGCGAGCTGAAACGAATCTATCCAATTGTAGACAAAATCGAAGCTCTCCGCCCGACCATGCAGGCGCTGACCGATGAAGAGCTGCGTGCCAAGACAAAGGAATATAAAGACCGCTACAACGGAGGAGAATCCCTGGATTCCATTCTCCCGGAAGCATTCGCAACCGTCCGCGAGGCAGCAAAACGTTCCCTCGGTATGGAGCACCACCGCGTACAGCTGATCGGTGGTATTATCCTCCATCAGGGCCGTATCGCCGAGATGAAAACCGGTGAAGGAAAAACCCTCGTTTCCACCCTTCCGGCTTACCTGAACGCACTGACCGGACGCGGCGTCCACATCGTTACCGTCAACGACTACCTGGCAAAACGAGATGCAGAGTGGATGGGCGAGGTTCACAGATTCCTCGGTCTGACTGTCGGCGTGGTTTTAAATTCAATGAATTCCGACGAGCGCCGGGAAGCTTACAACTGTGATATTACCTACGTTACCAACAATGAGCTTGGTTTCGATTACCTGCGTGACAACATGGCGATCTACAAAGAGCAGATGGTTATGCGGAATCTGGACTATGCGATCATCGATGAGGTCGATTCCGTCCTGATCGATGAGGCGAGAACCCCGCTTATCATTTCCGGACAGAGCGGCAAGTCCACGAAGCTCTATGAGGTGTGCGATATTCTGGCACGTCAGTTGGAAAAGGGCGAGGAATCAGCAGAATTTTCCAAGATGGCAGCCATCATGGGCGAGGAGATCGAGGAGACTGGCGATTTCGTAGTCAATGAGAAAGATAAAGTAGTCAACCTGACCGAGGCTGGTGTGAAGAAGGTTGAAGATTTCTTCCACATCGAGAACCTGGCGGATCCGGAGAACCTGGAGATCCAGCACAACATCATCCTGGCACTGCGTGCCAACTACCTGATGTTCCGCGATAAGGACTACGTGGTAAAAGATGACGAGGTTCTGATCGTCGATGAGTTTACCGGACGTATCATGCCGGGACGCCGTTATTCCGATGGTCTCCATCAGGCGATTGAGGCGAAGGAGCACGTACATGTGCGCCGTGAGAGCCGCACGCTGGCAACCATTACCTTCCAGAACTTCTTCAACAAGTTCAACAAGAAGGCTGGTATGACCGGTACGGCACAGACCGAGGAGAAGGAGTTCCGTAACATTTACCAGATGGACGTTATCTCCATCCCGACGAACCGCCCGGTACAGCGTATTGATTACGAGGATGCGGTTTATAAGACGAAAAAAGAGAAATTCCATGCGGTTGTCGAGGAAGTGGCAGCAGCCCATGAAAAGGGACAGCCGGTTCTGGTTGGTACCATTACGATCGAGACTTCCGAGCTTTTGAGCAAGATGCTGACAAGACGCGGCATTCCGCATAAGGTATTAAATGCAAAGTTCCATGAGCTGGAGGCTGAGATCGTAGCAGATGCAGGTATCCACGGTGCCGTTACGATCGCGACTAATATGGCAGGTCGTGGTACGGATATTAAGCTGGATGAGATTTCCAGAGAACTGGGAGGCTTAAAGATTATCGGTACAGAGCGTCATGAGTCCAGACGTATTGATAACCAGCTGCGCGGTCGTGCCGGACGTCAGGGCGATCCGGGTGAATCACGTTTCTACCTGTCCCTGGAGGATGACCTGATGCGTCTCTTTGGTTCAGAGCGTCTGATGAATATGTTCAACGCGATGGGCGTACCGGAGAATGAGCAGATCGAGCACAAGATGCTTTCCAAGGCGATTGAGAAAGCACAGATGAAGATTGAGACCAACAACTACGGTATCCGCGAGAACCTGTTAAAATACGACGAGGTTATGAACGAGCAGCGTGAGGCAATCTACGCAGAGCGCCGCCGTGTACTGGATGGCGAGAATATGCGTTCCGTTATCATGAAGATGATCACGGATATCGTAGAAAACGCCGTAGATATGTCCATCTCTGATGAGCAGGAACCGGCTGAGTGGGATCTGTCCGAGTTAAATTCCCTGCTGCTTCCGGTTATCCCGTTAGAGCCGATTCAGCTGACGGAAGACCAGCAGCATATGAAGAAAAATGAGCTGAAACATATGCTCAAAGAGGCGGCAACGAAGCTTTATGAGACACGCGAGGCAGAGTTTACAAGCGCGGAACAGGTACGCGAGATGGAGCGCGTGATCCTTCTGAAAGTGGTTGATGCAAAGTGGATGGCTCATATCGACGATATGGATCAGCTGCGCGAAGGCATCGGTCTGCAGGCATATGGTCAGAGAGACCCGCTGGTTGAGTATAAGATGAGCGGCTATGAGATGTTCGACAGCATGACGGCAGCGATCCGTGAGGATACCGTCCGTATTCTGTTCCACATCCGTGCAGAGCAGAAGGTCGAGCGTGAACCGGCTGCCAAGGTAACGGGAACCAACCGTGACGACAGCACCGTGCAGGCACCGAAGAAGCGTGAGGAGAAGAAGATTTACCCGAACGATCCGTGCCCATGCGGTTCCGGCAAGAAGTACAAACAGTGCTGTGGACGGAAGCTGTACGCGAAGAATTAATAGATGAAAGAAGGCAGGCTGCCGTGATTTTGCAGCAGTCTGTGCAGAAAATTCCCGAAACTATGGCGAAATACCTGGTTCCGGGAATTTTTCCAAATATAAAAAAGAGTTACGGTCTATATGTGTGTGATCCGTAACAAAATATAACTGAAAGAATGCTGAACCGTTGAGGAAAATGGCAGCAGATAGATGAGAATGGAGAAGGTGAGAGCATGGTTGAATTAGATCAGTTTAAGTATACATTATCAACCTACGATGAGACGCTGAAAGAGGTCAAGGATTCCCTGGATCTGGAAAATAAGGAGCGCCGCATCACGGAGCTTGACAAATCAATGGAAGAACCGGGCTTCTGGGATGATCCGGAGCGCTCGACCAAGACGGTCCGTGAGGCGAAAAATCTCAAAGATACCGTGGATGGCTACAAGCACCTTGAACAGCAGTATGAGGATATCCAGGTCATGATCGAGATGGGCTATGAGGAAAATGACCCGGCGATGATTCCGGAGATTCAGGAGATGTTAGATGAGTTCGTCAAAGAGCTGGAAGAACTCCGCACAAAGACACTCCTGTCCGGCGAGTACGACGGCTGCAACGCGATCCTCAAGCTGAACGCGGGCGCGGGTGGTACCGAGGCGATGGACTGGTGCAGTATGCTGTATCGTATGTACCAGCGCTGGGCGGACAAAAAGGGCTTTACGACCGAGGTGCTTGATTTCCTGGATGGCGACGAGGCGGGACTTAAGTCCATCACACTGCAGGTCAACGGCGAAAATGCCTATGGCTACCTGAAATCGGAGAAAGGCGTCCATCGTCTGGTCCGTATTTCCCCGTTCAACGCGGCTGGCAAGCGTCAGACCTCGTTCGTCTCCTGTGATGTCATGCCGGATATTGAAGAAGATCTGGATGTGGAGATTAATCCGGACGATCTGCGGATCGATACCTATCGCTCGAGTGGTGCCGGTGGACAGCATATCAACAAGACGTCCTCCGCGGTCCGTATCACCCATATCCCGACTGGCGTTGTTGTACAGTGCCAGAATGAGCGTTCCCAGTTCCAGAACAAGGACAAGGCGATGCAGATGTTAAAGGCAAAGCTGTACCTGCTCAAACAACAGGAGAATGCCGAGAAGTTGTCCGACATCCGCGGCGATGTCAAGGACATCAACTTCGGAAACCAGATCCGTTCCTACGTTATGCAGCCGTACACGCTCGTCAAGGATCACCGGACGAACGCTGAAAATGGCAATGTGAACGCGGTGATGGATGGAGATATTGATCTGTTTATCAGTGCGTATTTAAAGTGGATCAGCCTGAAAAACCAGAAGACAGAAGAGGCGTAAAAGAAGATAAATCAGCCTGGATTGGCGGCACAAAAGTTTGACAGAGAAGAAAACACTCTGTCGAGTGCCGTCAGTTCAGGCTGTTTTTTTACAGATACAATTCGATTATTATGAAAAAAATAGATTGCAGAGTGTCAATAAATGTGATAATATCTTCCTGGTAAACACAAATGTATTTCTGGTGCGTACATAAGCGGAGATGGAATGGAAGAAAAGACAAAGTATTATCTGTTAAAGCAGAAAGCAGTGCCGGAAGTCCTTTTGAAGGTGGCGGAAGCGAAGAAGCTCATTGCGTCGGAAAAGGCGATGACGATTCAGGAGGCGACCGACCAGCTTGGGATCAGCCGGAGTTCCTTTTATAAGTATAAGGACGATATTTTTCCATTTTACGACAACGCCAAGGGCAAAACGATTACCATGGTGCTGCAGATGGATGATGAACAGGGACTTTTATCGGATCTTCTTCATATCGTAGCGATTTACAAGGCGAATATTCTGACGATTCATCAGAGTATTCCGGTCAACAATGTGGCGACGCTGACACTCAGCGTGGAAGTCCGCCCGGATACCGGAAATATATCGCATATGGTCGAAGAGATGGAAGAAAATTCGGGAGTACACAACGTAAAAATTATAGCCAGGGAGTAAAGATTATGATTCAGGTAGCAGTGATGGGCTATGGAACAATTGGTTCCGGAGTAGTAGAAGTATTAAACATTAATCATGACAGCATTGCAAAACGTGCAGGCGAGGCAATCGAAGTTAAATATGTTTTGGATTTACGGGATTTCCCGGGAGACCCGATTCAGGATAAAATCGTACATGATTACAAAGTAATTGCAGAAGACCCTGAAATTGGTATGGTAGTTGAGACAATGGGCGGTGTAGAACCGGCATATACTTTTGTCCGTGCCATGTTAGAGGCAGGAAAGCATGTAACAACTTCAAATAAGGCATTAGTAGCAGAGAAAGGTGCAGAACTGATTGCACTTGCCAAAGAGAAAAATGTGAATTTCCTGTTTGAAGCCAGCGTAGGAGGCGGTATCCCGATTATCCGCCCGTTAAATTCCTGCCTGACTGCAGATGTAATCGAAGAGATTACCGGTATCTTAAATGGAACGACCAACTATATGCTTACCAAGATGAGTGTAGAGGGTTCTGAATTTGCAGATGTATTAAAGGATGCACAGGATAAAGGATATGCAGAGAAAGATCCGACTGCCGATGTAGAAGGCTTTGATGCATGCCGTAAGATTGCTATTTTAACATCTTTAGTATGCGGACAGCAGGTTGATTTTGAGGACATCCACACAGAGGGAATCACAAAAATCACACCGACGGATATCAAATACGCACAGGCGATGGGAAGAGCGATCAAACTGCTCGCTACCAGCAAAAAAGGTCCAAAAGGCTATACAGCGATCGTTGCTCCATTTTTACTTCCGGCATCTCATCCGCTCTATGCTGTAAATGGTGTGTTCAATGCAATTTTCGTACATGGCAATGTGTTAGGTGACGCAATGTTTTACGGCAGCGGCGCAGGAAAATTACCAACAGCAAGTGCCGTTGTAGCAGATGTCGTTGAGATGGCAAAGAATCTGGACAAAAATATTCCAATCGAGTGGAGTTCAAAGAAACTGGAACTCGTAGATTACAGGGAATGGGAGAATCG
>ENA-ORSB01003483-ORSB01003483.1-human-gut-metagenome-genome-assembly--contig:-NODE-3483-length-10982-cov-2.197950_pt1 | contig 10982 bp, 7 predicted proteins | sample MGYA00242180_ERZ509144 | MGnify/ENA primary metagenome ERZ509144 (study PRJEB26280, sample SAMEA2338661) | human gut metagenome | biome: human gut; feature: human-associated habitat; material: faeces... | reverse complement strand
AGAATGATGTCCGGTTTTTTGGTCTTCATATCTTCTGTATTGACCGTCAGAAATTCCTGTCCCTGATCTTCATAAACGTTTTCTGCCCCGGCAAGGGCTGCCAGGCTCCCGATATAGGACTTTTCAGTAGCGATCACATAGCTTCCCGGAAGTCCCATCAGGATCAGTACCTTCGGATGTTCTTTTCCGGCAATTTCTTCCTGGAAATTCTGATAAAACTCCTGATACTCATCGGTAAGCTCTCTCGCCTGTTGTTCCCGGTCAAAAATCACACCCAGCTCTTCGATCGACTGATACATGCCTGGAACGCTGCGAAGATTTAAAAATGCCCAGTCACTGTTCAAAGTCTCGTACTTTGACTGAAGATCACTTTGCAGAGAACTCGGGCTTAAGATCCAGTCGGGACTTAACGATGCCAGAATCTCCATATCCGGGCTCATCGCCGTTCCGATGGTTGGAAGATCCTGATAGCGATCCGGGATCTCTGCCGTACTGCTGCAGACACCGACCAGGTTTAGCTCCAGTTTTTCACAAATCTGTGCCGCTGCCGGTGAGGTTGCCACAATACGTGGTGCTCTTCCAAGAGCGATCACCTTTTCTCTTGCAGCTTCCACAGCTCCCGTCTGCCCGTTTCCCTGTGCTGTATATGCTTCTGTACTTTTTTCCGGATGCTGATCGACACATCCGCTCAGGAACAGACACACTGCAAATGCCGACAGGAACAGAAGACATATCCGCTTACTCATCGTCCTCGTCTCCTTTCCACAGCTCCCCATGCTTTTGCAGAAAAAGAAAAATTCCGGTTCCGGCTGCCATCAGGATCAGACCGGAAAGTGTCATGGAAACGGTCAGCACCAGGATCCATTTTCCGGGCGTCATAGCAGAGGTATCCGCTGCATCACTTCCCGCCTGTTCTGTATTTGAGATTTCGGAAGCGGTTGACAGGGCAAGTCCTTGCACTTCCGTATCCGCTTGTGGAGCGGCTGCTTTGTTTTCACTCTCTGTATTTACCGTTTCTGATGTCTGTACTGCATTGTCGCTGCTTTTGGCATCCGCAGAATCAGAAGTTTTTGCAGAGGAATCAAGAAATATTTTTGGGATATATTTGCAGAAGTATTGTCAGGCAATGACGAATACAAAAGCCGAGCCGCCGAGAGCTCTGGCTTTATACTATGCACGTATTTTGCCGCATGTTCTTCATATCATGTATGGGATCGAGACGATTCCAGATTCCAAGGGAGCCTCTGCCGCATGGGCTTTTGAACATATGCAGGAAAAGACGATGGAGATCCTTGGTGAACAGTCGGAAGAAGAAATGCAGGAACTGATGTATGATTCGCTGCAATGGTCGGAGCATTTCTGGAAGCAAATGCAGCTGGAGATATACATTAATTCGGAAAGAATGTTTTTAAAAGATGTTGTATACACCGAGGTGTACGACCAAAGAAGAATAGACGACTGGTCGGAATCCATGCATAAAACGGTGACAGAATTGGCGCATCGGGAAATCAAGAAAGATAAACGTTTAGCGAATTGGGCAGTGGATCATATTGTTGAAAGCGATAAAACGTACAATCTGTTTAAAGGAGGAAGGAAAAAATGATGCATTTAACAGAGGATCAGATCTATCATCTGGTACAGGCAATTGGTAATCATGAGGCTCTGACTGCGGAAGAAGAACAGCAGATAGAACATATCAGATCATGTAAAGAATGCATGGAGAGCTATTGTATCATGGCGGTATTAGCAGAAGCCACCAGCATAGACTGTGATCTGGTTTTGAATCCTGCATACAGGGAAGAAGCTGCTGCACCGGCAAGAAAACTTCTTGCAGCAATCAGAGTAACATGTGAACGGATCCAGAATCAGATTTCTCTGATCGGAGAGCAGATTCAGAACCAGGCGGACGCTTTTCTGTTTGAACCTGTTCTGGCGACTGCAGTCAGAGGGGCAGCAAAAAGCAGAAATACAGTTTTGCGGATGGAGGATCTGGACGACGAAAACACGTATGTTGTATATGATGCAGAAAACCATAAGCTGATGCTTCAGTTTGAGGCAGAGGGAAAAAATGCAGCAGATTTTAAGGTATATCTGAAATTTGTCGACGAAAAGACGATGGAACTTTCTCTGCAGGAAAGCGGATCCTGCCTGAAAGGAACTTTGGCGGATATTCCGTCTGAGAGCTTTGAGATTTATATTGAGAAAGCAGACTGAAGAAGCAGTGAAAAAATGGCTCCGGGGTGAATCCCGGGGTTATTTTTTTCGGGAAAAATGAAAAAGCAGAGATTCCTTTTATAGATAAGAAAAGAGGATGGAGGAAAACGCATTGGTACATCGCAGATTATTAAAGGGATTTCAGATCATGAACGAAATAGAACCGGGAACCTGCCCGAATTTTTATTTATGGGGTGAATCGGTCAGTAAGCTTGAAGCAGATGCGAACGAACTGACTGCCATGATGGAAATGGACAAAGTAATGCAGTTCCAGGGGGCGTTAAAGAGTTTTTCAATTTTTATGCCGTATTATGAAAATGCAGGTAAGGCTGAACAGTTTATGTATCATCTACGGGACAGTTACAGTATTGCACGGGACTGCTATGACAGGTATCAGGGGATTCTGATTGTGGAGTGTTCGGAGGAATGGAGCAGATCCGGGTATAATCCCTGTCTGGAACAGTTTCTGCACTTTATCAGAGAACATCGGGAGGTATGCTTTTTAATCCTGATGCCAACGGAGAAGAACGCAAAGTATCAGGAGGCTTTATTTGGCGAGTTCAGCAAGAATCAGCTCTGGATCCGGCAAAAATGCGAAACAAAGAAGATTCAGGAATGTATGACATTGTTCTGTGAAGATGCGGAACGAAACGGGTATTTGGTAACGGAGGAAGCAAAGAAAAAGCTGTCCGGGCTGCTGGAAACACGAAAGGAAATGCAGCTGGATAATGAAACCCTGGTATTGCAGTTGTTCAGGCAAATTCAGCTGGATAAGCTGATGCAGCCAGAGACAGAAAAACAGATCGGTGAGGAGGATATCAGAACCGTATCCGGATTGCCGGAAAAAGAGATGCCGAAAAAAGAGATTGGATTTCGTGCAGAAATTGGGTGAGGAGGAACTGGTATATGTTAAAAGATGGGCTTGTTTATTCAGAATCGAGAATGGGATATGAGCAGGAGTTTATGGAAGATTTAGCAGCGTTTGAGTTAAAATCCAGCTGTGGTACCTTTCAAGGAGGTCCCGTTTTGTTCCGAAAGAATGATATCTGCTATACCGATCACAGTGACAGCCATGATCTGATTGTTGGAGATACAGAGGCAAACACACATGCCGTCAGTGCCCTGAAAACCCTGCTTGCCGGAAAGCATTCGGATAAAAACGGGTTTCGCATCTATATCGGTGAAAAAGGGGACAAAGCTATCCGCAAATTCGCCCGACAGATTCCTAATCACAAAGAAGGCTATTATTTGGCCATCAATGATAAAGAGATTGTCTTAGCCGGCCAGGACGAAAGGGGAACTTTCTATGCCTTGCAGACGTTAGCACAGTTACTGAATGACAATCAACTTCCTGTAGTAGAAATCAAAGACTACCCTTCAGTCCGTTTCCGCGGTGTAGTCGAAGGATTTTACGGAACCCCCTGGAGCCACGAAGCCCGTCTCCGTCAGTTGAAGTTCTACGGAGAGAATAAAATGAATACCTATATCTATGGCCCTAAAGATGATCCATACCACAGTTCTCCCAACTGGCGCCTGCCATATCCCGAAAAAGAGGCCCTCCAATTACAGGAGTTGGTAAAAGTAGCCAATGAGAACGAAGTGGACTTTGTATGGGCTATTCATCCGGGACAAGACATCAAATGGAACCAGGAAGACCGCGATCTGCTACTGGCAAAATTCGAAAAAATGTACGATCTGGGAGTCCGTTCGTTCGCTGTATTCTTTGACGATATCTCGGGCGAAGGCACCAATCCGAACAAGCAAGCCGAACTGTTGAACTATATCGACGAGAAATTTGTAAAGGTAAAACCGGATGTCACTCCTTTGGTCATGTGTCCTACAGAATACAATAAAAGCTGGTCGAATCCCAAGGGAAATTATCTGACTACCTTGGGAGAAAAGCTGAACCCTTCTATCCAAATAATGTGGACGGGCGACCGTGTCATTTCTGATATAACCAAAGACGGCATAGCTTGGATCAACGCACGCATCAAACGTCCGGCGTATATTTGGTGGAACTTTCCGGTATCAGATTACGTACGCGACCATCTTTTACTCGGACCGGTCTATGGCAACGACACGCAGATTGCCGATCAGATGTCAGGCTTTGTCACCAATCCCATGGAACATGCCGAAGCATCCAAAATTGCAATTTACAGTGTAGCCGGCTATGCATGGAATCCTGAAAAATACAACAGTGAACAGACATGGAAAGATGCTATCCGTACCATTCTGCCAAGTGCCGCAGACGAATTGGAATTTTTTGCAGCACATAACTCCGACTTGGGACCGAACGGACATAAATACCGCCGGGACGAATCTGTCGAATTGCAGCCGTTATCACAACGTTTTCTCGATAGCTACCTGAAAAACGGTTCATATACCGAAGCTGACTTCAACGCTTTGGAAGCAACTTTCGGAAAGATGGTAGAGTCCGGTGACGTTTTGATGACCAACACAGGGAATCGTCCCCTCATTGTTGAAATGATGCCTTGGCTCCGTCAGTTTAAATTATTGGGCGAAACCGGGCAAGAAGTTCTGGCTATGGCCAAAGCTTATAAAAAAGGGGACAACTCACTCTTTATCCGGAAATACCGTCATGTGAAAGCACTGCAACAGCAAATGTTCCAGGTAGATCAAACCTATAACCAGAATCCTTACCAACCGGGTGTAAAAACAGCAACTAAAGTGATCAAACCACTGATAGATCAAACATTTACCACGGTCACCGAACGCTATAATAAGGAGCACGGTACACAATTGGATGCCGCAACAGACTATATGCCCCACAAACTGGTAAGTGACGTAGAGCAATTACGCAATCAGCCGTTACAGATCAAAACCAACCGTGTATTGGTATCACCTGCCAACGAAGTAATTAAATGGGGAGCCGGATGCACGCTGACCATCGAACTGGATCAAGCTTATCCGGGAGAAAATCTGGATATAGATTTCGGTAAACCGGACGTGGCTGCCTGGGGACAACTTGAAATTTCGGCTGATGGCAAAGAATGGCAGAAGGTCGATTTCAAACAGGAAAAGAACCGCATCACCTTGAACTTGAAACAAACACCTGTGAAAGCTGTACGTTTCAGTAATGTCGGCAATGCGGAACAAGAAGTTTACCTGCGCCGCTTCATGATTACTCTGGACAACTAGAAATTCATTAAAAACTTATCTGTGCAAAAGCCCCTTCCGATATTTTCGCTAAAATACGGAAGGGGCGCACACAAACAAAACAAACAATAATTCATCAACAGCCTTCACAGGCTATACCGATGAATATCACTAAAGATAGCATATAAAGAATATGCTCGTGAAAAAGCCGCCTTTCCAGGCTGCAGAGGATAAGATTAATCATTCAGCATGTTCATTTATCTTCGTACAAGAGCTTTCTCTTTCCTGTAATACACGAAATTTCATTTGTTGCTGTTCCCGCCAATAATAAAAACCTCCACACGAAATCTTACACAAAACAACATATTCTGTTTTACGCTTCCGCATCAGACGTAACAAAGGAGTACACAAAAACTTATCCGGTTCGGAAACACGTACCCTGATTGTTTTCTGCCCGGAAGAGACTCCATCGGGGCAAGGCAACCAGTCGATATCAAGTATGCCCAGAAGAGAATAACAATAAAAAGCAGAATGTTCATAAGCATACCATGCTCCTTCTTCCTGATACAGAAAAATACAATCAACATTCTGTGCTTCTATTTGCAATATCTCTTCCAGGGTCATACTACCGCAACGTTCTATTGAATAACTACTATCTTACGGGCTACAGTTTCCCCGCCGGAGGCGGAAGTCATCTGTACAGTCCCTCTCCTGTTCGCTCCGAAAGCTACGTGCAAATAAGCATGCGAACTGTATTTGCTACTGAGTTCCGACACCATGCCGTCCCCCGGAAGAGCTCCGGGAGATGCGGCGGATGGGTGTAGAAAGAGCCAGCCGGGAGATGTCGGATTCAACACCCGTACCGTCCAGTTACGATCGGTTGAACCGACCAAATCGAGGACAAACGAATCGATATCTTTCTGATCCGATATGATGGGATTCCAACTGACACGAACCGGCTGAGACAGATTATCACACGTCATAGTCAAGGTTGTAGCTACGGCATCATTGGCCGCTGAGGTAAAATCCCCCGTAATTTTATATTTGTTACTTCCCAAAGCCTGGGCAGACAGATTTGTCAACCAATTACAATCGTCAGGAAGGGTCAGAACCGGCTGAATACCACGACTGGAATATACGGTACAAATATCCACACCAGTTGCCGATGTAGTCACATCTGTTTTTCCATATAGGCTGAATACATTATTAGACGATGCCATACGGTATTGACCGTCGGCCACAATACAGGGCAGATCCGTGTCTTCATCCGTCAACTCCACTTTCAAAGCATTCGAAGGTGCAGAAGCCACAGCAATATCCGGACTTTCATATCCCGGACCATTGACTCCCACCACTGTAACAATATAGCGGTGGTTGCGTACAATGTTCAAAGGACTTCCGTCATTACCGTTCATCACTACCTTATAGTAGCCCTTTTTCCCCTTATACCGGGCTGCAATCACTACTCCCATATAGTCGGAAGCCGAACAATTGCGCTCATAAATGTATAAAGATGGTTCCGCACCATTAACCCAACCCTTACGATAATCCAGATAGATTCCACCGGTAACCGGATTTGTGACAACGGGAGTATTTACTTCTCCTGTGCAATCGGTCGGAGCCAGGAAGCCATGACAGGCCCCCTGATGTACAGTAATTCCCTCGATGACAAAATCATCCAGTCCGGTATTCCCACCTCCATTACCCTTCTTCACTTGTATACATGCTGTGGAACGCAACAGTTTCACACCCTCTGCTTTCGTTACGATATTGATTCCGTTCAATGCAAAACGTCCCCACATGACCAAAGGCATTACATGGTTTAACAATGTGCTCTCTCCTTCATCCACATGTTCGAGCGAGGCTGTCTGCAAGGAAGAGATAGCCGCATTTTCAGCCATCCCCGGAGTTATACCACCAAAGTTCAAGCGATCCGAAGTGCCATCAGCACTCCGACCGTTTGCAACCAGATGAATGATACGCCGTTCTGAAGTGGCATCCAAACGGACTGTGAAATTAATCCCCGTTCCGGTGACCACCAACCTGTCATTCTCTACTTTGACGCGTTCCATAAACTTTGCGTCTTTGTCGAATATCAACAAGTCTGCGTTCTTAATATCGGTATCCGTATACGGACCACCGGCACGAGTAAGAGTATTTACTGACTCCGGTTGCGGTAGGGTTACCGAAACAGCAACATCTATCTTTCCATAAGCGGGTTTCTGTTCCTCCTCCTCATGACTGCACGAGGCAAACAGAAAAGCAATCAGTATACCTATTATATATTGTATTTTCATATTATACTCTTCATTTTCATTATACGCATTAAAGCTATTTCCCTTGTCCTCGATAGCTGTTAGAATAAGTATCAACTATAGTAGGAGTCCAATAAGGTTTCTGAGTTTCTTCTACACTTCTCATAGGAACCCGCATCGAACGAGTACCTGTCCACAAAGTTCCTTTCCAATTTATTTTTGCAGTGTGTTTCTTACGGTCATATACAATATCACAAATATGGTCATATTGCTTATTACCGAAAGCCTGCACATTAAACTTATTTGTAGAAGTGTAAACCAGTGTTCCACCTTGATTGACAAAATTCGTACCGACATGACTCATCGTACCACCCAAATAAGCATAGATATTACAAGTCATTGGAATACCGCCTCCTCTATACCATCCGGCATTCACCTGCAATGTTACTGTACGTGGCAATAATCCCGGAGCATTCGGATCTATACCATGTTGACCGGGATAAGGTGCAGAGTTAATTACCGGAGCATTAAAGAACGCAGTTTCTCCTTGTCCTGAAGTAGCATCACCACCCCATTTCAATAACTCCTTATTATCATAGTTAACCACACCACCTTGGCTCCAGCCAACCCACTGATTCTGGAATGCATCTACCGAACTTGTATTGTAAGTAATACCATTTACCACAACAGATGTAGGATTTCCTGTGAAGCCAACTTTCACATCTACGTCATTCGCACTCCACACAAACTGCACGACAAAATAATTAAACTCTGGGATACGAACAATTATAGCTTGAAGCACCGACACTTTAACTGTATAATCAGGATCATCAATATGTCCAAGGGTTATTTCTCCATAACGTTCTTCCTCATTGGGTTCACGATCACAGACAAAAGTAAAAATACCGGTTGCAGGATTATAATCCGTCTCTGGAGCAGGATGTATCCAACTTGGCTTATTGATAATAGTCAAATCACGGGTATCTCCACCATATACTTTCACATTGTTCACAGTACATGTAGTATCCGGATGCACAGTTGGCTGTGCAACCTCAATTAAATCATCAATAATACCAATAAATAAATTACTTAAATGGACAGTATCCGTATCAAGAGTCATCATATTTTTAAAAACAGCCTGCCCTTCTCCATAATATTCATCATACAATGAGTCATCACTGGTAGAGGTTCTTGTAAAAGTTACAGATGTACTTCCTGCTGTTCCTTGGGTAGTAGCAGCGGTCGCTTTGGAACTTTGAGACAGTAATTTCCAATTTCCCCCAACAGACCGAACATCAAGTGAAGCTGTCGGATGAGGAGGACTAAATTGTAGTTTATTGACACTAACTTTAATCGTACCTCTATCCGGTCTTTGTGTTACCGGTATTTTCTTGGTCACATTATTGGCCTTAATGGTAATATAAGAGGTACGCGGATGATTATCCACATAGCTATCCAAGTCGGCAGTAATTTCCACCGCATTCCCATCCAACTTTTTCACCGAAGTAATCCACGTGGCCTCAGGTGCCTTCTCCACTGTATATTCGCGAGCATTGGTATTTACATGTATCGTGTCTTTGAATGCCATCCCCACCGAAGCTTTATCCGTATAAAGTTGGGTCTGTGACAAATCAGCTTCCAACTGTGTATCCTGCCAGTTCAATATCTCAGTGGAGACATCGAGCTTTCCACCAAGGAAAATGCGTACCAACAAAATTCCGTTTACTCGTGGAACCCGAGGGATTACCACATCCGTCTTCTCAAAACGTGTTCCTCCTTCACTGGCCAGATCGACACTCAGTTTAAGATGACTGGTAGTTGTGTCGGTCGGAAGTGCATTCAGATAATCAGTTCCTTTATGAGCCGGCACAATAAACCGAAGCGTATCACTGTACTGATGACCGGCCATTGCAGTATTATTATGTATAGTAAAAGTACCGGTCATAGGCTCCGCACTCACAGTAGGATTGTTTTTATTGGGATATAACCCTCCTTCCCAGTTAAGAGTCGTAGGCACATTAGTCAATTTCATCGTGTGAGTGCCATTAATATCCAGTCCTCCGGCATCGGCTATCACGACTTTGACCAATGCAACGTTCCGTGAAAGCAATGCTGTTTCGGAAGCGACATTATCCTGACCGGCAATAACCTGCTGTCCGGTAATATAAGCCGTACGCAGCTCAGGCATAGACGGCAAACTCCCACCGGCAGAACGTGTTTCCCACATTTTCAGTGACGAACGTGCCTGTCCACGGACAGGTTGTACCAATCCACTGTTTACATCTCCGTCAGCACTGACCAATGTAATATCCCATGTCCCCGCCGCAACCGGCATAGTGAGGCGGTCTGCAGCGTAAGTCACATCCGGCACTTTCTGCCTGAATTGTCCGGCAGTAGCTCCATCTCCATCAAACAGATAGACTTGCGTATTATTGATAATGTCTGCTGAAGCTCTTGTCATCCTGAAAACCAATGAAGGATTACCATTGGTTTCCCCCGGCGATTCCCTGTCATCCGTACAAGCAAACGCCAGAAAAAGCAGCAAGCCCATCAACCCTGTATATATTCTTTTTCCTGTCATAGTTCTTTTTTCATCCATTTTCTTCTGAGCGGACAAGAATACCTTACACTCGAGATGCAAGGCATTCTTCTCCCCAAGAATCATTTTATTTCCGGATCGTAAACTCTGCCGTACGTTCTGCATCCGATACACTGATCGGCTGTGCACCTGTAGGTTGGTTTACAGATTTGATTTTCAGTTTCACCTGTTTTTCCAAAGTATCCGTGCTGAACAATACCACTCCATTCACATTGGCGGAGCTATGGTTACCGTCTCCACTGATACGTAGGTCATGCAGGTTGGTAAAGACAAAGTCTTTTCCTTCTTTTGCCGTAGCATCGGGCAATGTCACACAGTTAACAATGATATCACTACCTGTGGCATTGGTCAATAAAGCTCCGTCTGAAGCACGCAACAGCGAAACAGTGAAGAAGCCCGACACCACATTATTATTCACTCTGTGGTCACCCAATGAAGCAATGGCCAGACGTGCCGGCTGATCGACGACAATTCCACTGCAACTCAACAGTTCACCATCAAAAGCAACATTAGAACCACTCAGGCTATGTACTTTATTAAAATTCACTACCACGGTTTTAGGAAGTTCATAGCGGGTGTCCTCCAATGTCCTGACATTAAAGGATGATTTTTGCGAACCATTGGCAAATATCACTCTAGGAGTCAATCCCATATCGAAATCGAGCGCATCGGCTGTGCCTTCTCCATATATACCATCTACTATAATATTTGCCCCCGTAGCATTGGTCAAAGGAGTTCCGTCGGTTTTAAATAATCCCAGTTCATATAAAATATCTTTGGATCCCTCTTCTCCACGC
>ENA-ORSB01003479-ORSB01003479.1-human-gut-metagenome-genome-assembly--contig:-NODE-3479-length-10985-cov-3.009881_pt1 | contig 10985 bp, 10 predicted proteins | sample MGYA00242180_ERZ509144 | MGnify/ENA primary metagenome ERZ509144 (study PRJEB26280, sample SAMEA2338661) | human gut metagenome | biome: human gut; feature: human-associated habitat; material: faeces... | reverse complement strand
TATTATTTGGTTTCTAAAGATGTATCGTGTATAATAAGATACAGATGGAATACACAAGAAAGTGGGGAATGTAATAATGAGTTATGAAGCATTAAACAGCAGGATTATGGAGATGAAGGATGAAATTCTTGCTGGAATCCAACAGAACATGAGAATTGAAAGCGTGCGTGGTGAGGCACAGCCAGACGCGCCATATGGTCCGGGACCGAAGGCTGCTCTGGAAGATGCCCTTGAACTTGGCCGCAAGCTTGGCTTCAAGGTTGGGCAGGCAGACAATCGTATAGGCTGGGTAGAATATGGAGAAGGAAAAGAGATGGTAGGCGTTCTTGGTCATGTAGACGTTGTACCGGCTGGCGATACCGGTTGGACTTATCCTGCCTATGGTGCCGAGATCCACGATGGAATTCTTTGGGGAAGAGGATGTCTGGATGATAAGGGACCGATCATTGGATCAATTTACGCATTGAAGGCGATCCGTGACCTGAATCTTCCAATTGACCGTAGAATCCGTGTTATTTTTGGATCTGATGAGGAATGTGGCTCTTCATGCGCGGCGTATTACGTAGAGAACGGATATGAGATGCCGACGATCGGATTTACTCCGGATGCAGATTTTCCTGTTATTTTCTGTGAAAAAGGAACGACCGGAATCAAAGGCGGTTCTAAGGTTTATGACAAAGGTCATATCGAAGTGGAATATTTTGGTGGTGGAATTGCTGACAATGTCGTGATTCCAACTTGTAAACTGATCGTAAAAGGAGACATTAAGGTAGCAGAGACAGAAGGAATCACTGTGACGCATGAAAACGGAAAAACAATCGTTGAAGCGGTGGGAAGAAGTGCACATGGAAGTACCCCGCATCTTGGTGTAAATGCAGCAATTCTTCTTTTGAATGCAGTGAAAGAGAATGAATTTGGTGGAGAATTCCAGCAACTGATGGAATTTCTTCTGAAAGAGATCGGAACGGAGACAAATGGAGAATCACTGGGAGTACATTATGTGGATGAAGAAACTGGTGAGACAACCGTAAACCTTGGTATTGTTTATTATGATGGAGAAGAGACCTATTTTACATTAGATGTCCGTTATCCAAAAAATGCAGATCCGAAAGTTGTTGATGATACACTGATCAATCATATCAACAGTTACACATTCGATGTGCTCCGGAAAAATAACCACAAAATTCTCTATGTACCAAAAGACTCTGAACTGGTGACAAAGCTCGTTCATGTATATGAAGAAGAGACTGGCGAGCACTTGGAACCACTTGCAATCGGTGGTGGAACTTACGCAAAGAAATTCCAGAACATGGTTGCATTCGGACCGGTATTTCCAGGTGAAGCAGACGTGATCCATCAGCCAGATGAACATGTGGAAGTAGAAAAGCTTCTCCGTGCACTGCAGATTACGGCAGCAGCGATGTACGAACTTGCAAAAAAATAGTATAAAAGACAAATTTTCTTATGATATAATAAATTTATATCTAAGTATATAGAAAAATGTAAGCATAAAATAAAAATGAAATGGGTAAAAATTTATTTGTATGTATTAACTTATGTAAAGTGAACTAGGTTAAAAGGAATCTTATGAAAGGAATATAACTTTTTGAGTTATTAAAAAAATTATATGAACAAAGTAAAAGAAAAATTAAAAAAATATTTTTCAGAAAATGATATTGATAAGTTATTAGAAAAGCTTGAAAGTAAGCAACGCTCATTTCTTATAAACGATAATTATTTTGTAAAAATTGGAAAAAATAGTAATAAATTCTTCTTTGATAATTTGATAAAGGAGATAGATATTTATAAAAATAATCAAGGTAATCAAAATTTACCTAATTTGATTGATTATTATATATGTGACGATGTTTGTTTAATTATCTTAGAAAAGATAAATGGCAAAATGATTGGACAAAATAGAAATGAATTTAATTTGAATTTAACTAAAAATGAAAGACTTAATATAATAAAAAATGTATTGGATATTAAGAATATTAAAATAAATAATAATTTAGATAATAGTTACAATAGGGAAGAATGTCTTCAAAAATATTTAGAAACTTCTAAAATGTTTCTTGATGAAAATATATATAATAAAATTAGAAAGTTGAAAAATGAAATTATAAGTGAAAAGTACGAAAGAGTTATTGCACATGGTGATTTAATAAGTACAAATATTATGTTAAATAAGGATAATGTTATATTTATTGACTGGGAGTTTATATCATATAAACCTAAATATTATGATTTAATTTATTTCTTGTTGTTTTCTAAGACTGATAATTCAATTGATATAATAGATGAAATTGATTTTAATATTGATAAAAAAGAATTACTTAAAGATGGAATAATATTATGTTTAAAAGAAATAAAAAATAATTCAAAATTATATGGAAAAATAGATTATAAAATTATAAATAAAAATATAAGTAGATGGAAAAGAGAGTTAAATAATTTATTAGAAAAATTTTAATTAAAAAATACTAGTTTGCAAAAATAAAATATTGTGTTATAATATTTTTAGTTTAAAAGTTGTGATGAGGAAGTAGTAATATAATTAATATTTTTTAAGAGAGTTAGCATATGGTGAGAAGCTAATAAAATATATTATATGAATTCACCCTCTGAATGTATAATTAAAAGTTATAACGTTTATCTAGCGTTAATAGATTAAAGAGCATAGAAATATCTATGAAGTAAGGTGGTACCGCGAAAAATCGTCCTTACATCATAGGTATTTTTTTTGGAGGTAAATATGAAAAAGAGGTTTATATTTGATCTTGATGGAACACTTCTTCATGGTGATTATATCTCAGAGAGGGATTATTTTAGAAGTGTACTAAATAAAGAAGACGCAGAAAAATTTCTTTTGTTGTACTTTGAAAAATTATGTGAATATGAAAGTCTTCATCAAAAGTACGATTATAGTAGTTTAAGCAAATTTTTAAGTGAAAAAACAGGTGTAAATATTACAAGTGAAATTGTAGAAGGTTGGATTAAGGTTAATTCAAAAATGGATGATAAATTACTTGAAGAAACAAAAAGCATGCTTGAATATTTAAAAAGTAAGGACAAAAGTTTAGCAGTACTTACAAACTGGTTTAAAGATGAACAAGAATCTAGACTTAAAAATGCTGGAATATTTGAATTCTTTGATGATGTTTATACGGGTGATACTTTTCTTAAACCAAATAAAGAAAGTTATATAACCGCATGTGGTGACTTTTGTATAGATGAATGTATAATGATAGGAGATTCAATAGAAAAAGATGTAATTGGTCCAAATAAATTTGGAATAGATTCAATTTATTATAATCCTGAAAATAAGGAATATGATAAGAGTAAGATATTAAGTATAAATAGTTTTGATAAGATAAAGGAGATGTTTTAAAATGAATAAAGAAGAAAGAGTAAAAAATTTAAAAGAAGAAATTGAAGAAAAATTAAAAGAAGTTACAACTTTAAAAGAATTAAATGATTTAAAGGTAGAATATTTAAGTAAAAAAGGACCTATATCAGAACTTTCATCATTAATGAAAGAAATACCAAATGAAGAAAAGAAAGAATTTGGATCACTTTTAAATGATTTAAAAACATTTGTTAATAACTCATTTGATGAATTAAAAGAAAAATTAGAAGAAGAAGCATTAAATAAAAAATTAGAAGAAGAAAAAATAGATATAACTTTAAGTGGAACAAGTATTCCATCAGGAAGTCCATCAATAATAGAAAAAATAGTTGAAGAAACAGAAGAATTCTTTATAGGAATGGGATATGATGTTTTAGAAGGACCAGAGATAGAACTTGATAAATATAACTTTGAAATGCTTAACCTACCAAAGGATCATCCTGCTAGAGATGCACAAGATACATATTATTTAGAAGGAGAAAACATATTACTTAGAAGCCAAACATCACCAGTTCAAGTAAGAACAATGTTAAAAGGAGAAGGTAAAACTCCAATTAGAATGATATGCCCTGGTAAAACATATAGAAGAGAAGATATAAATGCGACTCATGAACAAGAATTTACTCAAATTGAAGGACTTGTAATTGATAAAAATATATCACTTAGTGATTTAAAAGGAACATTTGATGCATTTATAAAAAATATGTTTGGAGAAGGAGTAGAAGCAAGATTTAGACCAAGTTATTATCCATTTACAGAACCATCAGTAGAGATGGATATGAGCTGTATATATTGTGATGGAAGTGGTTGCTCAATGTGTAAACCAAAAGGATGGATAACTATTTGTGGTGGAGGAATGGTTCATCCTAATGTATTAAAAGCATGTGGTTATGATCCAAATGAATGGCAAGGATTTGCATTTGGTATGGCTGCTGAAAGAATATCAATGCTTAAATATGGTATTACTGATATGAGAGTATGTCATGAAAATGATTTAAGAGAAACAAGAAATTTTGATAGAAAGGAGATTAGATAACTATGATAAGTATGAACTGGGTAAAAGATTATATTGATATAGAAAATGAGAATCTTGATGAACTAGCAGATAAAGTAACAAAAGCAGGTATAAATGTTGAACATGTAATATCTAATCATATTGATAATTTAGTTGTAGGAAAAGTATTATCATGCGTTCCTCATCCTGATTCAGATCATATGCATGTATGTATGGTAGATGTTGGAAAAGAAACTATTCAAATAGTATGTGGTGCGCCAAATGTAAAAGAAGGAATAAAAGTAATAGTGGCTCTTCCAGGAGCTACACTTCCAGGTAATTTTACTATTTCAAAAAGTAAAAAAAGAGGTGTTGACTCAAATGGTATGATATGTGCTTTATCAGAAATAGGATTAGAAGAAGACAATGAAGAAAACTATAAAAAAGGTATATATGTATTAGATGATGATGCGCGCGTTGGAGTAGATGCTTTAGAATATATGGGTGCATGTGATACTTTATACGATTTAGACATACATAAACACAAAAATAATGATTGCTTTTATCATATAGGATTTGCTTATGAAGTAGGAGCAATCTTAGGAAAAAAAGTAAACTTACCAGATGATAGTTACGAAGAAATAAGTGATTCAGTTAAAAATCATTTTAACTTAAAAGTAGATACAGAAAATTGTACATATTATAAAGCAAAAATGGTAACAGATTTAAAAATAGGTGAATCTCCTAAATTTATTCAAAATAGATTAATATCCGCAGGTATGAGACCAATAAATAATATAGTTGATATTTCAAACTATGTAATGCTTGAATATGGTCAACCACTTCATTTCTTTGATAAAAATAAACTAGGTAATGAAATACTTGTTAGAATGGCAAATGATAATGAAGAAGTAGTAACTTTAGATAAAAAAGAAAGAACATTAAGTTCTGATGATATTGTAATAACAGATGGAAAAAGAGTAGTCGCAGTTGCGGGAGTAATGGGCGCACTTAATACTGATGTTGATGAAAATACAAAAGAAGTATTAATAGAAAGTGCTATATTTAATCCTACTAATATAAGAAAAACAGAAAAAAGATTAAATCTAAGAAGTGAAGCATCTATGAGATATGAAAAGGGATTAAATTATGAATATACTATAAAAGCACTAGATAGAGCATGTCATTTACTTGAAAAATATGCAGGTGGTAAAGTATTAAGTGATTATGTACTTTATGATAATGAAGATAAAAAAGAGAAAAAAATAACATTTAAAACAGAAAAAGTAAATTCGTTACTTGGTATTACACTTACTGATAAGGATATTGAAGATCAATTAGATAAATTAGATTTTAAATATACTTTAGATGGCGATACTTTTGAAGTAACTATTCCAAGAAGAAGATTAGATATAGAAAATAATGTTAATGATATAGTTGAAGAAATTGGTAGATTATATGGATACCATAATTTAAAAAATACACTTCCAGTATTACCTACAAAAGAAGGAAAATATGAAGAAGTAATAGCATTTAGAAAAAATATCAGCAAAAGAATGAGAAGTTTAGGATTAAATGAAGTTAGAACTTATACTTTAGTTGATAAAAAAACATCTGATTTATTCTCTAAAGATAAAAAGGTAATAGAAGTACCTAATCCAATGAGTCAAGATAGATCAGTACTTAGAAAATCAATGATACCATCTTTAATAGATGTAATTAAATATAATAAATCTAGAGGACTTAAAGATATTAATATTTATGAAACAAGTAAAGTATTCTTTGATGATTTTAAAGAAGAAAATTATTTAGGTGTTGCATTATATGGAAATTATATAAGTGCATCTTGGAATAATTCAAAAATAAAAACTGATTTCTATGTAATAAAAGGTATTGTTGAAAATTTACTTGATTATTTAGGACTTAAAAATAGATATTCCTTTGTAATTAGTACTGAAGAAAATTTACATCCTGGAATAAGTGCAGATATTATTTTAGGTAGACAAAAAGTTGGATTTGTTGGAAGAGTTCATCCAAAATTAGAAAAAGATGAAATATATGTACTTGAATTATCAATAGATAAATTAAATGTAAAAACTAAACCAATTAAATTTAAACCAGCATCAAAATTACCAAGTATAACAAAAGATTTAGCATTTATAGTTGATAAAAATGTAACAAGTGAAGAAGTTGAAAAATTAATTAAAAAGTCAGGTTCAAGAATGCTTACTAATATTGAAGTATTTGATGTTTATACAGGTGAAAATGTTGATAAAGGTAAAAAATCAATCGCATATAAATTAACATTTACTGATATGGATAAGACATTAACTGATGAAGAAGTTATGAATGTATTTAATAAAATAATAGATGATGTTACTAGTAAAATGGATGCTAAACTTAGAAATATGTAAAAGTGCAAATTTAATTTGTACTTTTTTTAGTTATAGTGATTTATTGAAATAGTAATTATAATATGATATAATACTAAGCAAATTTAATTGATGAAGGTATAGTTAGAAGGTTAGAATTTAATATGATGCTAAAAGATATAAATATTTTTATTGGTGGTTCTATAAATGCAAATATGAGTGATTGTTATACATCTTTTGCAAATGAATTAGGTGATTTAATAAATAATAGAGATTATAAAATAATTTTTGATGGTTGTAGTGGTTTACCATCTATAGTGTTTAAAAAAATAAATGAATTTGATAGAGCAACTGTATGTTATACAGAACATTATATGGCACATTATTCTAATTGGAATGAATATCAACATGTAATATATCGATCTTTACAAATGAAAAATCAATCTGAAATGACAGATACAATTATAGAATTGTCTGATGCATTTATTTTTATGAAAGGTCAATTAGGCACATTGGAAGAATTGTTTAGAACAATTAATGGTAAGAAAAATAATGAACATGATAGCCCTATTGTTATAGTTAATATAAATCATGAATGGGATGATCTTATTAATATACTTGATATGTGTGGTGCAAATGATCTTTATTATGTTTCCGATAATCCTATTGATTGTTTAAATTATATCGAAAAACAATTATATAGTGAATCATCTACTTTTTATAAACACTATGTATTTAATGGTTATGCAGAGCGATGTAAACCTATAATATTAACATATAAATAAGTAATGTATTTAATAAAATAATAGATGACATAACTAGTAAAATGGATGCTAAACTTAGAAATATGTAAAAGTGCAAAATAAATTTGTACTTTTTTTAGTTGTTATAATTATTCAATTTTTTATTTTTTTCGTATTATATAATCGAAAGGAGCGAAATTATGGATAATTGTGAAGAGCAAAGAATATTAGATATGATAAATAAAAATAAGAAGTGTTGTAGACCATGTTTTGGTCCAACAGGTCCAACAGGTCCCGCAGGAGGTCCAACGGGTCCAACAGGTCCAACAGGTCCACAAGGAATACAAGGAGTACAAGGTCCAACAGGACCAACAGGCCCACAGGGAATACAAGGACTACAGGGTACTCAAGGACTTCAAGGAGTACAAGGCCCAACAGGACCAACAGGTCCACAGGGAATACAAGGACTTCAAGGTACTCAAGGACTTCAAGGAGAACAAGGTCCAACAGGACCAACAGGTCCCGCAGGAGCAACAGTTTCACCAACTAATACTTATGGAAGAAAATATGATACTACAGAAAATACAATCACCTTAACACAAAATGTTGCGGCAGATGTACCACTTGGAAGTAATGGACCAGCAAATGGAATAACTTTAGATACACAAAATAAATTAACGATACCAGAAAATGGCGTTTATCAAGTTGATTATTATTTTTATGGTAGTCCAAGTACTAATACAGATGTTACAGTAAGACTTAATCAAAATACAACACCTATTAGTAATACATCAATTACTAAAAGTTTAACAGCAAATGTAGATACAGAATTTTCTGGAAGTACTATAAATTCATTTAATGCAAATGATCAAATAGGTTTATCAATAGAAGCAACAGATGCAGCAACTATATCTCCAGGACCAGATACTAGTGCTTATATTAATATTGTAAAAATAGCTTAAATATAAAGACTCCTCAATTTTGGGGAGTTTTTACATACAAAAAATAATTTTTTTCATAAAATGTATTAAAGGAGTGAATTTATGAATAATTGTGAAGAACAAAGAATATTAGACATGATTAATAAAAATAAAAAATGTTGCAGAACATGTTTTGGTCCAACAGGTCCAAAAGGTGAACAAGGGGAAGTAGGTCCAACGGGTCCAATAGGATTATCAGAAACCATAGAAGTAGGAGAAACAAAAACTGGTGATCCAGGAAGTAAAGCAAGTGTTGTAGATAGAGGAGGACCTAATCACATTTTAGATTTTACAATACCAAGTGGTCTTTCAGGATTAAGTAAAATACAAAATGCATATATAATAAAATATAATGATGGAACAGTTGCAACTGGTATAAAAATAGAGCCAGATGAAAGAATTCCATTAGATAGAATTGAACTTGATGTTGATAATTTAGTTAATCTAAATAGTGAAGATAATTTAATTAAATTTAACAAAATAGGATATTATAAAATTACTATTATGATAAATGCATCTATAAAAACAACTCCAAATACTTTTAATCCAGATACAGATTTTGTATCATATGGATTTAGACAAACTAATACAGATAATATTTATGTTGGAGCTAGTAAATGGATTTATAATAATGAATATTCTAATGTAATATCTCAGGGAATAGTCGCAATAGATAGTACAGATAATGATTATGAAATAGTTAATATTGGTTCAAAAGAAATATATTTATTATCACCAGATTTAAATAATATAAAATCAAATTCTTATTTTACAAATACACTTGTAAATATAGTAATTGAATATTTAGGAAAGTAGGCAAATATATGAAAAAATATAGGGTTTGTGTATATGCAATATGTAAAAATGAAGAAAAATTTGTTGATAGATGGTTTAATTCTATGAAAGAAGCAGATGAAATATATGTACTTGATACAGGATCTACTGATAATTCTGTAAAATTATTAAAAGAAAAAGGAGTACATGTAAAACAAAAGAAAATAAATCCATGGAGATTTGATGTGGCAAGAAATATTTCTTTAGATATGGTTCCAAATGATGCAGATATATGTGTTTGTACTGATTTAGATGAAGTATTTTTAAAAGGATGGAGAGAAAAATTAGAAAGTGTTTGGAGAAAGGATGCAAATAGATGTAGATATACATATAACTGGAGTTTAGATGAAAATGATAATCCTAAAGTATCATTTATATATGAAAAGATTCATAGCAGAAATAATTATAAATGGATTCATCCAGTTCATGAAGTATTAGAGTATGAAAAAAGAAATGAAAATGTTGTAATTAATGAAGATATAGTTTTAAATCATTATCCTGATAGTACTAAATCAAGAAGTTCATATCTTCCGCTTTTAGAGTTATCAGTAAAAGAAAATCCAGAAAATGATAGAAATATGCATTATTTAGGTAGGGAATATATGTATTATGGAAAATGGAATGAAGCAATAGATACACTTATTAAACACTTAAATTTAAAGAGTGCAACATGGAAAGATGAAAGATGTGCATCTATGAGATTTATTGCTAGATGCTACGAAAATTTAAATAGATATGATGAAGCAAAAATGTGGCTTGAAAAGGCAATAAATGAAGCACCATACTTAAGAGATCCATATGTTGAAATGGCACTTTTAGAGTATTTTTTAGGTAATTATGATGAAATAATAAGTAATTGCCAAAAGGCACTAACTATTAGTGACCATGAAAAAACATATATAAATGAAGTATTTAGTTATGATCATACTATAAATGATTTATTATCAGTTTCATATTATTATAAAGGTGATTTATATTTGGCTCTTGAAAATGTTAATAAAGCAATTAATTTGTCACCAAATAATGAAAGATTAAAAGAAAATAAAAAAATAATAGAGGACAAAATAAAAAATACTAATTTAGATTAGATTTAATCTTTTCTAGAATAGTATTTTTTTCTTCTTTATTTGAATTTTCCCAAACAAGCATAAAGAATATTCCAAGACCAGGAAGAGTATCCTCGTTATATTCATTTACACTGTCATCAATAGCTTTTTCTATAGTTTCTAAATTATCATTTTTAAAGTTTTGAATAATATAATCTTTTATATTCATAAAATCATTCCTTTCAAAACTATTATGAACAAAAAAAGTAATTATATTCATATTTTAAATATAATTACATTCTTTTTGTACGTATATCATCAATTAAATATCTTTTTTGATAAGAATCATTTAATGAATTCATTTCTCTTATTATACTTCTATTTACTTTTGTATCAAGATATTTTGGAAGTTCATTACTAATTAAATAATTAACAACATATGGTTGATATATTCTTTCCAAAAGTTCAATTGTAAATAAATTTAATGTATAACTATCAATATTTTCTTGATTTTTACATTTTTTATTAAATCTATCAATATTTTTACTTTTTTTATCAAAATCCATACCATCAATTTTACATTTATCTAAATTAAATAATAAAATAT
>ENA-ORSB01003473-ORSB01003473.1-human-gut-metagenome-genome-assembly--contig:-NODE-3473-length-11004-cov-4.319847_pt1 | contig 11004 bp, 9 predicted proteins | sample MGYA00242180_ERZ509144 | MGnify/ENA primary metagenome ERZ509144 (study PRJEB26280, sample SAMEA2338661) | human gut metagenome | biome: human gut; feature: human-associated habitat; material: faeces... | reverse complement strand
TGAACGCATAGATAATGCAATGATAAAAAACACTTAAACAATTCATAAAACATATTGATTTAACCCCATGTTCCCAGTATAGTAAAGCGAATGTTGTTGCGCAGCATATTCGGAGATATTATAATGAGGAAAGGTGATGAACACAATGGGAATGGCAGATGCAGTCACCAAACAGTATATGAAAGAGAATACTGTTTTTGCAGATGCCTTTAATTTTTTACTGTATAATGAAGAAAATGTGATTCAGCCACAGACGCTGAGAGAACTGGACACAGCGGAGGTAGTGATACCTTTTACAGTAGATGATAAAGGAAAGAAACAGGCACAGGCGGTACAGAAATACAGGGATATATTGAAAATGACTACAGTAATGACAGATGATAAGGCGGCATATGTGCTGTTTGGCGTAGAGGCTCAGCCGGATATTCACTATGCCATGCCGGTCAGGAATGTCATTTATGATGCCCTGCAATATGGCAGGCAGGTAACAGAAATCAGCAAAAGGAATAGGAAAAATAGCGGTCAGACTATGGCAGTAACAGATAAGGGACTGTTGCAGCATATCCCGGACTACAGAATTAAATTGATAGATCCTGCTGGGATTGATTCTGACGAAATGGATAAGTTCCATACAAGTCTCAGGGAAGTGCTGAGCTATATCAAGTATTCAAAGGATGCTGATAAATTAGCAGAATATATGAATCATAATCAGAGGATGGAGCATCTGGAAGTCGGTGCAGCGCAGGTGATTAAAGAAGTTACCAATACGAAATTTCAAATACCGAAAGGAATGGAGGAAGTCAATATGTGTGAAGCAATAGAAGTGCTGATGAAGCGAAGCGAGACTGAAGGTATCACCCAAGGCAAGCTTAGTCTGCTCAAAGAGTTGGTAGATGATGGAACACTTACTATGGAAGCTGCTGCTGGTAAGGTGAATATGTCGGTAGAGGAATTTAAAGAATATACGAAAAAAGAATTATAAATCAGGATATTCAGGGGACTGTTACACTATAGTGTGTCAGTCCCTGTTATTTATGACTTTTTATTAAAAGAAAATAGTTTGGAGTTGTAAGAATATTCTGTTCGATGAAATAATGATAGAATATTCAGATAATTTATGCTATGATATTATATATAATAGATAACTTGATGGTGTAAAAAATAGAAAAAGGGGAATGGGAGTTTATCATGTCAAAGGTGCCAATCAGTGTATGCATCATAGCAAAGAATGAAGAGAAATACATAGAAGAATGTCTGAGAAAATTAAAACCGTATGGTTTTGAGATAGTGGTTGCAGATACTGGATCTACAGATGCAACGAAGGAGATAGCATCCAGATATGCGGACAAAGTAGTGGATTTTACATGGATTAATGACTTTAGTGCAGCCAGAAATTTTTGTGCTAAGCAGGCATCCAACAACTGGATACTGGCACTGGATTGCGATGAGTATATAGAGAGTGTAGACATCAGGATTCTTCGAGTGTTATTACAGCAGAAACCCAAGCAGGTCGGCGTGGTACGCATGAAAAATATCCAGCTTCGGGAAAATGATGAACTGGGATATAGTGTGGATGATCTGCCCAGATTATATAATAGAAATTATTATAGATATGACAAACCGATTCATGAGCAGATTATTCCGATCAAGGGTGATTCAGATTCACTGGATGGTTTCCTGATGCCTATGGAGGTCATTCACCATGGCTACGCTATTAAGGGCGATGATATGGTTAAGAAGCAGGAACGTAATTTGGAGATACTGTATGCGGGATTAAAGGATGAACCGGATAATCCATACTATTATTTCCAGATAGGGTGCTCGTTGCAGGTACTCAAGAGATATGAAGAAGCAGCACAGGCTTATGAGAAGGGGCTGTCTTTTGAACCATCCACAGACAGAACTTATGTGATTGAGATGATCACATCACTGGCAAATGTGTATTCTGATATGGGAAGAAAAGCAGATGCACTGGCATTAATGGATCGTTATGCAGAGAGCTGCAATTATGCGAACTTCGTCTTTTGCCATGCCAATATACTCTTAGAGAATGACCAGCCGATCAAGGCAGTCATGAATTATCTCAAGGCCACGATGATGAAGGATTCCAATACATTGGGTGAGAGACTTCTGACCTGCTATGAACGGGTAATTGCCATTTATCAAAAGACAGGAAATGAGGATCTGGCAAAGCCTTTTGAACAGAAATATCTGGAATGCAGGGCTGAAAGAGAACGAATTGTAAATAAGTAACAGAAGAATAAATCGAGCATGGATGCGAGAGGAATAATATATGGTAATACAACACAATCTGTCCGCAGGGAACACGGAACGTCAAATGGGGATAGTAAAAGGAAATAAGGCAAAAAGTACACAGCGCCTGTCAAGTGGATATCGAATTAACTGTGCAGCAGATGATGCTGCAGGTTTGTCGATATCTGAGAAGATGAGAAAACAAATACGAGGATTAACACAAGGGATAACCAATGCAGAAGATGGTATATCCCTATGTCAGGTTGCGGATGGTGCAATGACAGAGGTTCATGACATGCTGCAGCGCATGAATGAGCTGGCAGTGAAAGCAGCTAACGGAACGAATTCGTCCGGTGATAGAGAAGCGATTGATATGGAAGTGTCGGCGCTGATTAAGGAGATAGACAGAATTGGGGAGACTACGAAGTTTAACGATCTGTATATTTTAAAGGATGAAGGTAATACGAAGACTGTCATCGGTGGAAGCACGGGCAATAAACCTTCTACTTCGGGAAGATTTTTTGAATTATTGGGGAATAGTGTGTCCAAAACCGGATATATGGAAGAACACTTATCCATGGGCATTGTAAAAAATAATTCTACACTTGATACGCTCACATTGGCTCATTTACTGGATGCTGACAATGATTTTGTAAGTGTGCATGCAGATTTCAGCGCTATAGAGAGTCATTTGCAGGACTTAGTCGGTACGCAGTTTTTCGTGAACTGTTGTACAGATGACTGTCCAAAGACTGTGAAGTTTACAGATGCAACTGGCATTTCATTCAAAAAGTCAGCGGATGTGACACATGACTATTTCAGCCAGATAGAAATAGGTATGAAGAAGGCTGATGGCAGTTACTTTAGTAATGCGGCAGAGTTCTGTAAATATATGGTTGATGGAATTAAACAGGAAATGACTAATCTGCAGAAGGATAATTATCTGGATGGCGATTATTACACCAGAGAGCATGTACAGTTCGCCTATAGCGGAACTACTTTATATGTATTTGATATTGATAATAACCCTTGGGGACAGATAGATAAGGAGACAGCATATTTTTGTGATTCTGAAGATATTTTTGGCAAAGATTCCAATAGCGCAGGCAGTGTCAGCAACAAATCTATCTGGATTCAATCCGGAGCTGAGACAGGAGATGGACTGACCTTACAGTTAGGTGCTATTTCATCTCAGAGTATTGGCATCAAGGGAATGAATGTCCTTTCCGAAGATAATGCAACGGATGTAATTGACAGAATCGCAGATGCAATAGGCTATGTATCTGCACAGCGCAGTCGAATCGGTGCCCAGCAGAACCGCCTTGAGCATACGGTTAAGAATGAGCAGAACATTGTCGAGAATACAACAGCGGCGGAGTCGCAGATTAGAGATACTGATATGGCGCAGGAGATGGTGCGTTTTTCCGGCTTAAATATATTAGAGCAGGCAGTTACCTCCATGTTGGCGCAGGCCAATCAAAGTAACCAGAGCGTGCTGACGCTGTTGAACGCATAGATAATGCAATGATAAAAAACACTTAAACAATTCATAAAACATATAGCATAATCAGAGAATGGAATATCTGGGAGTCAGTGCAGCCCAGGTGATTAAAGAAGCTACCAATACGAAATTTCAAATCCCGAAAGGAATGGAGGAAGTCAATATGTGTGAAGCAATAGAAGTGTTGATGAATCGAAGAGAGACCGAAGGAATTCAACTAGGAATAACACAGGGTAAGCTCAGTCTTCTGAAAGATTTGGTGGAGGACGGAACACTTACCATGGAAGCGGCAGCAGGGAAGGTGATTATGTCAGTAGAGGGATTTGAGGAATATATGAAAAAAGAATTATAAATCCGGATACTTAGGGACTGATACACTATGTAGTGTGGCAGTCCCTATTATAATCAGATGACATAATTGTATATACAATTAATAAAATTATGTTGACAAATTCTGTAAATAATAGTATTCTGAATGTGACGTAACAAGTAAATATAGGGGCGGATTTTATATCCGACCAGATTTGAAAAAGGGGAGGTCAGTATGCTCGTAACAAATCACATGGAAGTCAACAAGAAGCCGGAACAGAATTACACAACAGCATTATCCAAGGAGGAACCCGGCACAAAGGTTCAGGAGCAGACTACTGCACAGGCAGCAGACAAAGAAGTTGAAGTCTCAATATCAGATGTAAACAGCAGAAAATCAGTATTATCAGACGATGAACTGAATGTTGCATTGGAGAATGTGCTTGCATCACAGAGCAATATTCTGGATGTAGATAAGGCAGATGATATGATTCGTGCAGCAAATCGCAGAATTTTGGAAAATGCCAACGATTCTGTATTGGCACAGGCTAATCAGTCTTCAGATGTAGTAAAAGAATTGTGTAAGTAATGTGTAAGTAAATAGAAACGAATATACAGAGGTCTATGGAGTCAATTCCATAGACCTTTTTTATGTAAATTTTTTATTTTAAACAAATTATTTAAAAATTATATGTTAATCTATAAAATTTCTGACAATTCAATCCGATATATTTACTGAAAACGCTATTGACATAAACCGATAGCATAATTAGTTTACAGTAATCATTCAGAGAAACCTATAAGTTAAGGGAACAGAGTAAAAATTGTGTCTGAAGGAAGACACGGTTAATCATGAAAGAAAAGGGGAGTATAAGAGAATGGTAGTACAACACAATCTTCAGGCTATGAACGCTAACAGAATGCTTGGCATTACGACCAAGGAGGCATCAGGTTCCACTGAGAAATTGTCAAGCGGTTATCGCATCAACAGAGCAGCGGATGACGCAGCAGACTTGCAATTTCCGAGAAAATGAGAAAACAGATCAGAGGTCTTTCACAGGCTTCTTCCAATGCAGAGGATGGTATCTCCTGTGTACAGACAGCGGAAGGAGCGCTGGCTGAAGTACAGGATATGCTGCAGAGAATGAATGAACTGGCTGTACAGGCTGCCAACGGTACTAACTCCGCAACAGACCGTCAGTACATTCAGGATGAGTTCGACCAGCTTATCGAGGAAATTGACCGTGTTGCAGAGACCACGAAGTTCAATGAGACCTATTTGTTAAAAGGCGATAATACAAAGCCGACCAAGAATATGTATATCACCAATTATTCTGTGACATATACAAAGAATGATCTGCCCAATAATATAAAAGGCATTGATTATAAAACAAACTATGTAGGTACCAATAATATCTATATAGTATCTTCATCTATTTACAGTACAAGCTCTAACATTTCTCTGACAGGTAATAAGATTCAGAACGGTGATGATATTACCAAGTATATGGAGAAAGTAAAGACAGGTAACACTAAGGATACAAACAAGGCAGGAGCTACTTTAAATACAACATCCTATGTTGCTTTTGTAAATGTTGAGCTGGATTCAGATGTACAAAAAGGCTCAAACGGAAATGTAAATGGACATGGTCAAACCAATGTAACAAAGGATCTTTCTACTGATGGAACCACTTCTACAGTAAGAGCGAACAGAGATCTGTTCATCTATAATACTGCGAACAGCACAGTTACCAGGATTACAGAAGGAACAGATATGACAGAATATCTGAATACTGACAATACAATGAAGGATAAATATCGTTTGGTAGATGTTCTGTATGGTGATGAAAAGAAGGTAGATAGTAAAGCAGCAACCTCTACAAGAGTGCAAACTTCAATCACAAACAATCAGCCATTTGCATGGACAGATAATTACCTGGAGAGGGATGTTTCTTCCAAGCAGCTCTATGATGCAGATGGTCAGATTGTATCAGGTGTAGCTTTGAACAAGTTCTTTGATGAAAATGGTAACTATAAGGGTGGTCTATATACAAGTTCCCAGGCAAGAGCGATTGATGAAGTCTTTGCAAATGCAAATGATCCAAGAGCAAAACAGCTTAAAGATATTGGTGGTAATGTAACTGCCGCTACCATCAATGCCTACATCACCCAGTCTTCCACTCAGGTGGCAGCAGCTCTTGACGTAGAGCTTCATGCAGGTTCTGATTCTGATAGAAATAACAAAGTTCAGGTAGAGCTCTCTACCCTGACAGCAGCAGGTCTTGGTATTGACAAGCTTGCAAGCTACAACATTGGTATCGTAGATTCCACAGGTAACAATGCAACAGATGCTATTGATGTCATTGCAGATGCACTTAATATGGTATCCAGACAGCGTTCTGCATTAGGTGCTGTTCAGAACCGATTAGAGCACACTATCAAGAATCTGGATAATGTTGTAGAGAACACCACATCTGCTGAGTCCGCTATCCGTGATACAGATATGGCAGAGGAAATGGTAAAATATTCCAATTCCAATATCTTACAGCAGGCAGGTCAGTCCATGCTGGCACAGGCTAATCAGGCTAATCAGGGAGTACTTAGTCTGTTACAGTAATACAGATCGTAAGAAGGTTATATATAGGGGAGATAGTTTTTATACGCGCCAGTCACCGCATCAGCGTGGCTGGCGTCTTTTCATAACAGGGGGAGAAATTTATGGTAGTACAGCATAACCTTATGGCAATGAATGCCAATAGAATGTTGGGAATCACTACAAAGACAGTATCAGGCTCTACGGAGAAGCTCTCGAGCGGTTATCAGATCAACCGCGCGGCAGATGATGCGGCAGGGCTTGCTATTTCTGAGAAAATGCGTAAGCAGGTGCGAGGACTGACACAGTCAGCTTCCAATGCGGAAGATGGCATTTCCTGTGTGCAGACAGCGGAAGGAGCGCTGGCTGAAGTGCAGGACATGCTTCAGAGAATGAACGAATTGTGCGTGCAGGCGGCAAATGGCACCAATTCCACATCTGACCGTCAGTACATTCAGGATGAGCTGGATCAGCTGGTTTCAGAGATTGACCGTATTGCGGAGACCACGAAGTTCAATGAGACTTTTTTACTAAAAGGAGATCAGACCGGACCTACTACCAGCGTATATATTACAAATTATTCTACGACTTTTACGAAGAATACATTCCGAATCTGAAGAATCCTACTACATACTGCATGAATTATGTTGGAACCAATAATATTTATGTAGTAGATAATAAGGTACTTAACTCCGGTCCAAGTATTGCATTTGGCGCTGATAAGCTAAGCAAGGGAGACGATATGACGAAGTATCTCTCCAAGAGCACTGTTGCTGATAATAAGGGAAAAGGTGTACTGAATACGAGCAGTTATGTGGCATTTATCAATGCCGAGCTGGATTCTGATACAGATAAGGGCAACGATCTCTATGTTGACGGTTCCACTTCTGTTGTAAAAGCCAAACAGGATCTTTATATTTATAATACGGCAAACAGTACAGTAACTCATATCACCAAAGATACGGATATGACGCAGTATCTGGATGATAAGAACACCATACTGGATCAGTATCGTCTGGTGGATGTTCTGGATGGAGAGAACGGAACCAGCGCCAGAGTTAGGGAGCAGATGCTGAATAATAAAGATTTCAAGTGGACTGATGAATATCTGGAGCGTGATGAGAGCATGCAGAAGCTCTATAATGCAGATGGACAGGAGATTTCTGGAATTGCACTGAATAATTATTTTGATAAAAACGGCAACTATACAGGAGGTCTTTACACGACCGCACAGGCGAGAGTATCAGATGAGGTATTCAGCAGTACGTCTACTACTGTTTATAAAAATGCATTAGCCTATGCGCAGACCAAGGGTATGGAAGCGCCATCTACGATAGCTAAGTATATTACACAGTCGTCACAGCAGGTCGCAGAAGGTCTTACCTTCAATCTTCATGTAGGAGCACAGAGTGACCGCAGAAATAAGATATCAGCAACGATAGATACCCTGACGGCAGCAGGCATCGGCATTGATAAACTGGCAAGCTACAATATTGGTATTGTAGATGAGACAGGAAATAATGCAACCGATGCGATAGACGTGGTGGGAGATGCACTACAGCAGATATCCAGACAACGTTCCGCTCTCGGAGCTGTGCAGAACCGTCTGGAGCATACCGTGAACAACCTGGATAATATTGTGGAGAATACCACAGCAGCAGAGTCAGCAATCCGTGATACAGATATGGCAGAAGAAATGGTACGAAATGCCAATGCCAATATTCTGCAGCAGGCAGGACAGGCAATGCTTGCGCAGGCTAACCAGGCAAATCAGGGAGTGTTATCACTTTTACAAGGATAACGAAGAAAATGACAGGGCTTACCCTCATTTGGGTAGCCCTGTTTTTACTTATAAGTAATATAATTATTTAGAACCCCATGCGCAAAAGCGCATCTTCGATGCTTTACGGGATAACAAGTTTACTTGTTATCTGCTTATTGTGGTTATTTCGCCATATAAATCGAGTCAAAGATGCTTGAGAACAAACATATTCTGCCTCAATTTGCATGCCCCTAAATAGTTGCAAATAATTTACATAAAATGTTTATATAATATAGAAAATAAATTCAAATTGTGCTACAATTTATCCATAAAATAAAAAAGCATAATTGTAAAATGTTTTATCACGGATACAGAATGATACATCATTCGTCCTATTCTGGATACTCACTTTGCAATTACCAAATAGCTGTGTTCATAAAGGGGATTATATATGTCTAAGGTGCCGATTTCCGTGTGCCTCATTGCAAAAGATGAGGAGAAGAATATCGAAGAATGTTTGAAGAGACTAAAGCCATACGGCTTTGAAATTATTGTTACAGATACAGGTTCTACAGACAGGACAAAGGAGCTTGCGTCCCGGTATGCGGACAAAGTACTGGATTTTGCCTGGATTGATGATTTCAGCGCAGCCAGGAACTTCTGCGCACAGCATGCGTCTAATAACTGGATACTGTCCTTGGACTGTGATGAATATGTAAACAGCATAGACGTGAAGACTATGCGTATCCTGATGCAGAAGTTTCCAAGATATACAGGAGTGATCAGGCTCAAGAATCTTGTTCTGGATGAAGACGGGCAGACAGGATATGGAACAGATGATGTGACCCGCTTCTATAATAAGAACTTTTATACATTTGATTATCCAATCCATGAACAGGTGTGCTCCAAGGATATGGCAAAGAGGGAAGAAATGATGCAGTGCTTCCTGCTTCCTATGGAGGTTGTGCATCATGGATATGCATTGACACCGGAAGAAATGCAGGATAAGCAGCGCCGCAATCTGGGCTTATTATATAAGAATCTGGAACGTAATCCTGACGATTCCTACACCCTTTTCCAGATTGGTCAGTCAGAATTTATCCTTGGCAACCATGAAAAAGCCGTTACCTTCTATGAAAGAGGACTTGCCGGTGATCCTTCACCGGAATTTATCTATGTGCAGGTTATGATTATTTCCCTTGCCAAAGCGTATGTAAAAGTAGGCAGGGAGAAGGAGGCTCTCGCATTGATGGATCGTTATGCAGGACGATGCAGGACAGCGAAGTTCCAGTTCACCTATGCAGGTGTCTGCCTGGATAATGGTCAGCCGCTTAAAGCATTGCTTTATTATGTGAAAACAACGACCATGGCAGATGCAGATACGCTGGGCGAGAATCTGCTACACTGCTATGAGCATATTATCGAACTGTACCGTAATATGGGCGATGAGAAGATGGCAGAGGTTTTTCAGGGGAAATATGAAGCATGCATGCGTGAGAAAGAACGTGTAGTAAACAGCTAAGGTGGAGGACAAAAATGACAAAACTTCCTATTTCAGTATGCATCATTGCAAAGAATGAACAAAAATATATTGAGAACTGTCTCAAGGCATTGCGCCGATATTCCTGGGAGATTATTGTAGTGGATACCGGTTCGGCAGATGATACCAGACAGATAGCCACTCGCTATGCAGATAAAGTCTATGATTTCGCATGGATTGATGATTTCAGCGCAGCCCGCAATTTTGCTGCAGCGCAGGCGTCCAATAACTGGATTCTGGTGTTGGATTGCGATGAATATCTGACGCAGCTTGATGAAAAGGCTCTGCGTATCTGTATGCAGCAGCATCTCCGCCATGTTGGAATGATGGGGTTGACGAATGTATATACGCAGCCGGATGGAGAACATACCTATAAGGCAGAAGAGGTTCCACGTTTCTACAATCGTAATTTCTTCGAGTACAGATTCCGTATTCATGAGCAGATTACGCCCAAGAATCAGGTGAATCTGGAGGAAGTATGCCTCAATACCTATCGTCTGCCCGTAGAGGTCGAACACCATGGATATGATATCACACCGGAGGAGATGGAGCGTAAACAGGCGAGAAACCTGACGATGCTGCAGTCTGCACTGGGGGAGACGCCTTTTGATGATTATCTGTATTTCCAGATGGGGCAGTCCTATTACATATTGAAGAGATATGATGATGCACAGAAGGCGTATGCAGAGTGTTTTGCCAGGAACGATAACCCGGAAAAAGGCTTTATGAAGGTGGCAGTTCCGGCATATGCCAGACTTTTACTGGAGTTGGATAAGGGACAGGAAGCCAGAGAGCATCTGATGAAATACGCCGACCGTTTCAAAGGCGCAGAATATGGTTATTTGCTTGGCTGTGCACATCAGGCGTGTGGTGATAATCTGATGGCGCTGTTGACTTTTGTAAAAGTGACACAGATGTCAGATATTGATGTACTGGGAGAACAGGCATATGATACCTTTGTAAGGATTATGCTTCTGCATAATCTTGCCGGTAATACAGAAGGTGTGGAGCATTTCAGACAGCGTCTGGAGGAATACGGAAGAGCA
>ENA-ORSB01003471-ORSB01003471.1-human-gut-metagenome-genome-assembly--contig:-NODE-3471-length-11016-cov-2.487547_pt1 | contig 11016 bp, 13 predicted proteins | sample MGYA00242180_ERZ509144 | MGnify/ENA primary metagenome ERZ509144 (study PRJEB26280, sample SAMEA2338661) | human gut metagenome | biome: human gut; feature: human-associated habitat; material: faeces... | reverse complement strand
GAGGTTTTAATCAAAAAGAGTATGTGAACTTCAAAAAAGTAGCTCTGCTTGATGAAACAGCAGCAAATAGTTTTTTTGAAAAAGGACAAACCGAATATTAAAAAAAGAAAGGTTCGGGATACCGCGGCGGAAATTATGAGATACCGAAAAGCGGCAGACCTCGCAAAATCAGAATTGGATAACCTTTATAAAACCGCTCTCGAAAAGAGCGGTGCGGAAACGGCGGAAATTTTTGAAATTCACAAGATGATGCTCGATGACAGGGATTTTATCGATGACACAGAAAGAGAAATCACCGACCGCGAATGCTGTGCCGAATGGGCAGTATCGGAGACCTCGGCACGGCTGGCAAAGCGCTTTTCGGAAATGGACAGCGAATATATGTGCGCCCGTGCGGCGGACATCAAGGACATATCGGACAGGCTTATTTCGATTCTCACAAACGGAAAAGGCAGCGATGACGGCTTATCCGCCGACGGAAAATTAATCGTCTGTGCCGATGAACTTACGCCGAGCGAAACCGTGCGACTTGACCGAGAGCGCGTTGTCGCTTTTGCCACAAGGTTCGGTTCGGCACAGTCGCACACAGCGATACTTGCGCGCGCAATGGATATTCCGGCGATTATCACACTCGGGAACGCTCTGTCCGACGCGTATGACAAAATGGATGCAATTGCCGATGGTGACGAGGGCTGTTTATACATCGAGCCGACCGCCGAGGTGACGGAGAGAGAGCGGTATAAGATTGATAAAGAACGCAGACACCGCGAACGCCTGCACAGGCTTGTCGGAATGGAAAATATTACATTGGACGGTCACAGGGTTATGCTCTATGCAAACATCGGTTCGCCCGATGACGCGGCAAGCGCCCTTGAAAATGACGCGTCGGGAATAGGTCTTTTCAGAAGTGAATTTTTGTATATGGAAAGCAACGGCTATCCGAGCGAAGAAAAGCAATTCGAGGCATATAAGGGCGTGCTTGAAAAAATGGGCGGCAAAAAGGTAATAGTCCGAACGGTCGATGTCGGCGCGGACAAAAAAATCGGATATTTCGGGCTTGAACACGAAGAAAACCCGGCTCTCGGGTTCAGGGCAATCCGCATATGTCTTTGCCGCGAAGAAATTTTTAAAACTCAAATCCGCGCATTATTGCGAGCGTCCGTATACGGGAAGCTGTCGGTTATGCTGCCGATGATTACATCGGTCGATGAGGTAAGAGAGTCGCGGCGGATAATCAACGAGGTCAAGACCGAGCTTAGGGGCGCGAACATACCTTTTGACAACGCGGTTGAACTCGGTATAATGATAGAAACCCCTGCGGCAGTGATGATAAGCGACCTGCTTGCGCGCGAAGTAGATTTTTTCAGCATAGGCACGAATGACCTTACCCAATACACGCTTGCGGCAGACAGACAAAACCCGAATATCGCACGGTTTTATGACCCCCACAGCACCGCGGTTTTGAGGATGATAAAACAGACAACCGACAACGCGCACCGAGCGCGCATATGGTGCGGAATCTGCGGCGAGCTTGCCGCGGACGAGAGTATGACCGAAACATTTCTTGCGATGGGCATTGATGAGCTTTCGGTTTCGCCGCGTGCGATTTTGCCGCTTAGAGAAAAGATAAGAAACACGAATGTTTCGGCAATAAAAGATGATATTCTCGGCGGATTTTAAACAATGCGGAATTAAACATACAATTTATAAACATCTCACGGGCGCCCACACGGGGGCGCTCCTGCGGAATGTATGCCACAATTCCGTAGGGGCGGGCTCTCGTCTGCTGGCTCGGTCAAATCGCAAAACGATTGCCACCGGCAATCTGCGTCCTCGACCGCCCACACATACGAACAATCACCGCAAATTTCGCGGAATATTCACAACGGCAAATCAAAATAATTTTAATGAATTAATCGCCGTCCCCTGTACCGCCGTGTCTACCGCGCTTATTAAAATAATCCCCTCATCGACCGATGAGGGGATTGACTTTATCTTTTATTCATATTATTGTGTTATCGTGCCGCGCGGCGTTCGTTATATGTTTTAAGCAAGGATATATTTTCAAGAGCCTTGCCCGTACCCTGTGCCACACATTCATCGGGTTCACTCGCTATAACGGTTTTTATGCCCGTCTGTGACCGAATAAGCTCTCCGAATCCGTACATGGTCGCGCCGCCGCCGGTCAGTATGATTCCGCGGTTGCTTATATCGCTGACAAGCTCAGGCGGCGTTTCTTCAAGCACATTCTTGACTGAATCAACGATTGTACCCGATACCTCGGACATTGCTTCGTACATCTCATCGGATGTAACCTGCAAAGTCTTTGGCAAGCCCGAAATAAGACTTCTTCCGCGAACCTCCATCGCAAGCAGCTTAGGCCGCTTTGACACACAGCCGAGCTTGGTTTTAAGCTCCTCTGCCGTGCGCTCGCCGACAAGGATATTGTATTTGCGCCGTATGTACTTTATGATTGCCTCGTCAAATGTATCACCGGCAATGCGTATGGACGCGCTGTGTACGATTCCGCCGAGCGAAATGACCGCAATATCGGTCGTGCCGCCACCCATATCGATAACCATACTTCCGCAAGGCTGGGTTATATCGATTCCCACGCCGATTGCCGCCGCAAGGGGTTCTTCTATAAGATGCACCCTTCCTGCGCCTGCTTGGGTTGCTGCATCTATAACGGCACGTTCCTCAACCTCGGTTACACCGCTCGGAACGCATATAACCACTCTCGGCTTAAAAAAGTTCGCCATCGGCGAGCTTTTTGTCGCTTTTTGTATAAAATATTTGAGCATACGCTCTGTTACGGTATAATCGGAAATTACACCCTCGCGCAGAGGACGTACCGCGAGGATTCCGTTCGGAGTCCTTCCGAGCATATCCTGTGCCTCTCTGCCGACCGCAAGCAGCTGTGTGCTTTCGCGGTCAATCGCAACAACAGACGGCTCTTTTGCAATTATGCCCCTGCCGTTTACATATATCATAATTGTGGATGTTCCCAAATCAATACCTATATCTTGTCCAAACATTTTTTTCTCCTCGTTTATTACTCTTACGTTACTCTTATGTTACAAAAATATTACAAGTAATATAATACAACATAAATTGTATTATGTCAATACAAAAAACCAAATTAGGCTATTTTTTTCATCCCCATCGGGCAAATAAAAAAGGATATGACAAAATTTATTCAAGCACAAGCTCAATCGGGCAATGGTCCGAACCGAAAATTTCCTGATGTATTTCGGCTTTTGAAACTGCGTCTTTAAGCCTTTCTGACACGATAAAATAATCAATACGCCAACCCGCATTCTTTTCGCGCGCCTTAAAACGATATGACCACCATGAATATTCCCCCTCTGTATCAGGGTGCAAAAATCTGAATGTATCAACAAAACCGCTGTCCAAAAGCCGCGTCATCTTTTCGCGTTCCTCATCGGTGAACCCTGCGTTTTTTCTGTTGGTTTTCGGATTTTTAAGGTCAATTTCGTTATGCGCAACATTCAGGTCTCCGCACAGCACAATCGGCTTGTTCTTATCGAGCCCGATAAGATAATCTCTGAAATCGTCCTCCCACTCCATTCGATAATCAAGCCGCGCAAGCTCGTTTTGCGAATTCGGCGTATAGCACGTTATGAGATAAAATCCGTCAAACTCAGCCGTTATGACCCTGCCCTCGCTGTCGTGTTTTTCCATACCTATCCCATATGTAACATTTATCGGCTTTTGTTTGGTGAACATCGCCGTTCCCGAATACCCCGGTTTTTGGGCATAGTTCCAAAAGCAATAATATCCGTCGGGCGCGTAATCCGTCTGACCTTCTTTAAGCTTTATTTCCTGAAGGCAAAACACGTCTGCGTCAAGCTCGGCAAAAGATTTTTCAAAATCCTTGTTGAGACACGCACGCAAGCCGTTTACATTCCAGGAGATTAATTTAATCGGAGTTTTAAATTTTGTCATTTGTTTTTCCTCTCTTTATACATTGTAACATACTTTACAAAATTTTACAACATTTTTTGTTATACAAATTATGACAAATTCAGCGGCAGCGAATTATCCTCTGATTCTGTCTGTTATTATCCATATTATCCACGCTATTCCTATATATCCGAACAGCGAATAAAGCTTTGACACAAGTACCGAAAATCCGTAAAGTGCCGGCGGCAGAGCGGCAAGGCAAACAACAGCAGCAAATAAAACTCTGTCTTTCGCCGTTTTTATCCTGTCCGAAAAGTGCGACATTATACCGAATCCGTATGACACGGCGGTCGTACATATCGCCATAAACAAAACCGCCCAATACAGACGCTTGCACTGTTTTCCACACATGGCGGCAAGGGTAAGCATCGGAAGCTCGCTGTCCCAGAGCATATCGAACGATGCGCCCTGAACTGTCCATACCATTGTAATCAAAAGTCCGATAACAAATCCGCCCAAAACTGCCGAACGCCGAATATCCTTTATTTTTTGGCTGTGCGCAAGCGGAACAAGAACAGCTCCTGACGTCAAGGTATTGTATGACGCATAGCAAATCGCCGATGTGACCGCCGCGCCCGTGTTTTCAAATGATACGAATGTCGAAACATCACCGAATACCGCCGAATATACACATACGCCGCATATTCCGAATATCATCAGCGGAACAAGCACAAGGTTGAGCGTGACAACACCCGACAAGTCAAAACTTATCACCAAAAAGCATACCGCCGCCATTGCCGCCGCGCCCCACACGGACGAATACGCCGTTGTTTCATACAGCAGCGCACCGCTGCCCGAAAACATAACAAACATTCCGCAAAACATATATGCAAGCATAAAATACTTGACAAAAGGCGCGGCTCGCCCCGATACCGCCGAAATATAATCGTTAAACGTTGAAATATTCTCTTCTGACGCTTTTGCGCCAATCATATAAGCGGTAAGCATAAATAAAAAAGCCGCCGCCAATATTCCCGTCGGATTTACCGAGGATATAATATTAAAATATTCCATCACTTCGCGTCCCGATGCAAACCCCGCTCCGATGACAAGACCGATGTATACCGCAGCAGTTTTCAAAACCATTTTCATAAATTCACCGTCCGTATCCAAATATACTTTAAGTCACTTATAAAAGTATATTTGAACGGCGGTGAATTTAGTATATTTTAATTTAAAATCACGCAAATACGGATTGAATCATAACCATATAACACGCTGTCCCGGCGAGAACGCTGAGCAGGGAATTTTTCTTCCATGCTTGCAGCGATGCGGTGAGCGCAACCGAAATCAGCTGCGGCAAGCCGTAAGGATATTCTAAAACAGCCGTGTCCTTTAAACAATAGACAACGAGAAATCCCATAATTCCATACGGCAGAACCTGTCCCAGTCTTGTTATCCAATTCGGGATTTTTGCGCCCTGAGGAAAGGCAACAAACGAAAAGCTGCGCAATGCAAGAGATACCCCTGCTATTATTGCCACGGTTATAGCTGAATACGAAAAGCTGTTATTCATTATCGTCTTTGCCTCCTTTGTCATCTGTTGATACGGATCTTATATCATCTCTCACGGATTTATGAACGTTATTTTGTTTTTCGTCCGTTTTTTGAAACGCCGAAACTATTGTAAGTATAATCATTGTGGGTATAACAAAATTATCGTGCAAAATAAGCAGCAAAACAACCGATAAAACGGTTGAAAATACTGCAAAACCGCGGTTTTGACCGCTCATCCATTGGTCGATGAAAATCGTAACAAAAAGCGCGGTCATCGCAAATTCGACCCCGGCGGTATTAAACGAAGTCATTCCGCCGATAAGCGCACCCAAGACACAGCCGATTATCCAATACGAATGATTCATCGCCGAAAGCAAAAAATAATAGCTGTGGCGGCTTACCCCTGCGTTTTCGGGGGCGTTATCGTCAAATGTTGATGTAAGAGAAAATGTTTCATCGGTCAATGTCGCGATTAAGTACCAGCGTCCGCGCTTGACCTCACGATACTTGCCCAGCATCGAAAGCCCATAGAAAAAATATCGTGCATTAATGGCAAGCGTCATTATCGCCGTTGTTATAAAAGACGCACCCGACGCCAAAAGGTCAACCGCAACATATTGCATCGACCCCGACACGATTGTAAGAGCCATAATTCCTGCCCATATAAAACTATATCCGTTTTTTTGCAGCAATACACCGAACCCCATACCCATAAATATATAGCCTGCCATAACGGGCAAACTGTCGATAAAAGATTTTTTTATCGTCTTTTTGTTTATACAAGAAATATTTTTTTGCATTGTTTTATTGTTTAAAACTTTGCTGTTCATTATATGCGCTTCCTCTGTATCGAAAATTTATGTATCGAGTTTTTTTATTATAAAAGCGGTGCAACAACTTTAGAAAAGTCCTTATAATTATCTATGGTAAGATAACCGAACTCTGATTTATACACACTTTCATCATTGCCGCCAAGTCCGTAATCATCGCCTATATAAACCACTTCGTTATGCAAATATCCGTGTTCCTTGCAATAAAGTTCAAGAGCGTAATATTTGTCATAAGGCTTTGGTGACATATCAAAACTTGATGAGCCGCCGACAAAAACGCAATAATCCGTAAAAGTTGCGACAACATCGTCATATATCTTTCTGCGCTTTTTTCTGTCAGGGTCAAAAGCAAGCTTGTCCTTTAAATCCGCATCGGTTCCCAAAATGGGAAATGTAACACATCCCGACGGATGAAACTCAACATTGTTTCCTTTATATTCCGTAAAACCGTATTTTTCCCTAATCCGTGTTATCTTTTCATCAATGTTTTTTTTATCACATTCTATTACAATATCTCTCAAAATTTTCATTTTACTGTTTTCTTTATCAAAAACTCCATATTGCAAGCCGTAATTTCCGATTATATCTATTTCAAAATTTCCGAGTTGTTTAAATATTCTTTCAACCTGTCCGGCGCCGACCATAAGCAACTTATACTTTTCGGACAATTTTTCAAGAGTTTTACGTGTCTCTGCGCTCAGCGGACTTTTGTGCTGAGTAAGTGTTCCGTCAAGGTCCATAGCTATAAGCTTAACATTGTTTTTCTGCATCGAAATTCTCCCCCTGTTATAAATTAATATCAAAACTCATTATATCACACCGAAATAATAATTTCAACCGCAAAAATAACCCAAGTTTAGCCTTTTTGTGACGGTTTTTGATAGAAAATAATAAATTTGGCGGCATAACATAAACCGATGCTTTTTTGCATATATTTTATCGGTGATAAAAATGATGAATTGCATATGGGGTGCGATGATAATAATCTCTCTCGTCGTGTCGCTTTTAACCGGCAGAGTTGAACAAACCGCCGCAGCGGCGGCATCGGGCGCAGCGGCGGCAATAGAGAGCTGCATCTCACTTTTGGGTATTATGTGTCTGTGGACGGGACTTGCAAAAATAGGTGAAAAGGCAGGGTTGATAAAGGTCTTTGCGCGCGCCGCTCGCCCTGTTTTGAGGCTTTTGTTTCCAAGACTTGACCCGAACGGAAGGGCGGCACATTCAATCGTTATGAATATGGTCGCGAACTTTTTTGGAATGGGAAACGCCGCAACACCTCTCGGCATAAAAGCTGTCGGTGAACTTAACGCATTGAACGGAAAAAGGCACACCGCATCGAACGAAATGTGTATGTTTGTGGTTATAAACACCGCCTCGATTCAGCTCTTGCCGACAACGCTTATTTCGATGCGCCAGACATGGGGATCGTCAAACCCCGGAGCGGTAATCGTCCCCGTTTGGATTGTGAGTATCTGTGCCGTTTCCTTAGGCGTGGCGGCGGCAAAAATCTTTGAAAGGAGAACGTGCTGACGTGAAATGGATTTCGATTTTCGCAATGCCGATTTTCATCGCTTTGTTCGTCTTATCGGGAATGATAAAAAAGGTCGGCGTGTATGATTGTTTTGTTGACGGCGCAAAAGACGGTCTTAAAAGTATGTATGGGATAGCCGCTCCGCTTATCGGGCTTATGGTCGGAATCTCAATGCTCAGAGAGAGCGGAACGCTCGAACTCATATCATCGGCATTGTCGCCGATACTTTTAAAACTTAAAATTCCGTCGGAAGTATTGCCCCTTGCTATTTTGCGCCCAATCTCCGGTAGTGCATCGCTCGCCGTTGTTACCGATATTTTCAGGACATACGGTCCTGACTCGGCGGCAGGAACAATCGCATCGGTTATGATGGGTTCGACCGAAACGACATTTTACACCATTGCGGTTTATTTCGGTGCGGCAGGAATAAAAAACACGCGGCACACAGTCGCCTCTGCATTGACCGCGGATATAACCGCAATCCTCTTATCGACCGCTGCCGCGCGTATGATTCTATGATATTATTATTTTTATAAATCAAGAGGTTTTAAGCAAAAGTGAATTTCGGACATACTCCGCCGCCGCACTTCTGTCAATATCAAGCACCTGTGCGAACTCTTCAAAAATAACTTTTTCCGTTTCTCTGAGCATTCTCTCATCCGAAACGTGAAGACGTTTGCCTTTTTCCTCTTGGATTTTTCGGCGTTCGTATAATGCTTTTGTCAGACGAAGCAAGCCGAGCAAATCGCTGTTATCGATGGCATTGTGAAACGCCTCTTTTTGAAGGCTGTCATCCTCAACATTGTCAAACTCCGCTTTTTGCGCCGTTTCAAGCGCAAGCCGGATTTCATCACCGTTTAAAAGTTCTTTCATCTTACCCACAAGATGCTCGTTTGCAAAAGGAACCATTATTGTGGACTTGTTGTCATAAACGGGCTTTAAAATATAGTACTTATGTATCTCCGTTCCGATTTTTCTCTCTGTTATCTCGCTTATGATACAAACGCCGTCCGCACCATACATAACGGTGTCGTTTATCTGATATTCCATTACCTAAAACCTGCCTTTAAATACTTCTTTTATCTATATATCCATTATATCACTTTTTATCGAAAAATGTAAGTCTTTTTTTCGAAATTTTGAAAATTTTTACTTTTTAAAAATTTCGGATATAAAATATGCCTGTGTATTGGCGTGCCTGCCGCGGCTGTCAATAACGTCAAGTCTGAAATACCCATCCGACTCATCTATGTCAAACTCAGCATATCCGACAAGCTTTCCATCCTCGGCAAAAACCGCTCCCGCACGTCTGCCTGCCGTTGAGTACGTTATCATCTCCGCATCGGAACAGCTTATATATACCTTTTTATTCTCAACATAAAGGCTGTGGATTATCGGTGCGGACGACACATAAAACTTTCCGTTCAAGAGCGCGTTTATAACCGAATCATATGATAAAACATCACAATTCACCATAACAAATGCGCCAAAGCTGTCGCGTATACCTTTTTTGTTATGATTATCATCGCCACAGGACACCATAATTCTTTTTCCGCTGCGCAGCATATCATCAAATACATTGATGTCATATTCATAAATTCCGCCGATATTGACATTTGTGTTGAATATCTCCACACCCCAAATCCCGTCATATTTTGAATAATCCGAATAATTTTCAAGCGACCAGCGCGGATGATTATAGCATACAAAAAATCCGTTTTCGTCTGCACGGCGTATTATGTCACATATCCCGTCCGCAGAATATTCACGGTGGTTATCCCCGAATTTTTCAACAAGTTTCGCCTTATCCTCGGGCGTGCTGTAATGGTCGGCAACAGTACTGTAGAATATATCCGCGGTATTGTTCATATCCTTTGCATACAGATTCAAATGACATACCTTCATGCTTTGATTGACAAGCGTTGATTGTTCGGGAAACTGTTTTATTGATATTTCGCACGCCGTCAAGGCTAAAAAATTCTCATCGCACAGCTCTTTATGCGAATAAAGGCGGTCGTGGTCGGTTATGGCAATAAAGCTGTACCCCTTATTTTTATAAGCATCTTTAAGTTCTTCGGGGCTTAACGCACCGTCCGACAGGGTGCTGTGGCAATGCATATTTCCCTTATAAAAATTAAGTCTGTCATCAATCAAAACGCGCCGCATATCCTAATCCTCCGATTTTTTCAGATATTCCACCATTTTTGAAAGAGCCGCAAAACGGTGACTTATAGCATTTTTTATATGGCTGTCTATCTGTGCCATTGTTGCGTCAAACCTCTCGACATAAAATATCGGGTCATATCCGAAACCGCTCTCACCCATTGGCTTGAGTGCAATTTTTCCCTCGCATTCACCCCTGAAAGTGACCGTTTCTTTGTTCGGGTATGCAATGGCAATAACGCATACGAATTTCGCATCTCTTTTGTCAAACGAAACCCCGTCCATTGCGGTCAAAAGTTTTGTTATATTCTCGCTGTCCGTTGCGTTTTCGCCGGCATAGCGCGCGGTATATACCCCCGGTTTGCCGCCGAGCGCGTCAACGCATAATCCGCTGTCATCCGCTATTACGGGTCTGTTCAGTGCTTTCATAACCGTTTCGGCCTTTTTTATTGCGTTTTCCTCAAATGTCACACCGTCCTCGATAACATCTATATCCCCCGCTCCTGCCTGTGTTTGGGTTATGACCGTGTATCCCTCGCCGAGAATTTCTTGTATTTCCCGCGCTTTGTTTTGGTTTTTGCTTGCAAGTATAAATTCTTTCATTTTAATTTTTCCTCTCTTTTGTGATATATTTGGAAACAAAACATTTCAGCCGAAAATGTTTTGTCTCCTCTTGATTTGTCTTAATCATTTCTCTTTTGAACACGAAAGCGAATACGGACAATATGTACACGCGCTGTGTCCTTTGCAGACAAACGGTTTTGCGCTTATATTTCCTTTATATATTCCGCGCGCCGCATTTTTTATATTTTCGTTTGCCTTTTCGATATGCTCCGTCATTTCGCTCTCGGACATAAAATGGTTCTTTGACGGAAGAAACGTTTCGCCGTTTTCGCCGTTGCTGTAATTCGCAATCACCGCCGCATCATTATTGACCCAACCGCCGAAATCCACTTCCTTGCTTTTTGCAAGTTCGACCGCTGAATTTTCATCACTTTTAAGATTCTC
>ENA-ORSB01003469-ORSB01003469.1-human-gut-metagenome-genome-assembly--contig:-NODE-3469-length-11024-cov-3.763333_pt1 | contig 11024 bp, 10 predicted proteins | sample MGYA00242180_ERZ509144 | MGnify/ENA primary metagenome ERZ509144 (study PRJEB26280, sample SAMEA2338661) | human gut metagenome | biome: human gut; feature: human-associated habitat; material: faeces... | reverse complement strand
CCTTGGCAATGTCCCACAGTCGGCCATCCCCAGCTCTGCGCAGGATCAGCGACGGCCGGTTCGCGTCCGGCTCTTTTTCCTCCCCCAGCTCCACGCCGGTGATCATGGAAAATCCCCGGCTGCTTTCCGACGTCATTTCCAGAGGGACTTCCCCCTTCACGGTCACGCTGCCGCTTCCAAGACTGGCCTGCATCTGTTCCGGCGGCATGGGAATTGCCGTTATCACGGTGTTTTCATCCGCATTCAGGATACACTGCCCCTCCCAGCGGGCTGTGGCGGAATGCAGAATGCCGTCCTCGCCATAATACAGCACCAGAAACGAGCCGGGGATCTCCATTTCCACGCCCTTCTGAGTCCTGCGCTGCCGTGGGAAGTCCACGAGGAAGCTGACGTCCGCCGTCAGGTTTGCCTCCGCGGGGATGCTCTGCTCGCCGTAGACGGTTTCCCGGCGGCTTTCCAGAATGGCTGGGACTTCCAGCTGCTCTGTCTGCACAGACAGCTCCCGTCCCGGGCTGTAGGCGTCCTCCGCCAGCGTCAGCATTTCCCGGTCGGAGATGAGATACTGCCCCACAATGCCGCATTTCAGGCGCATATGTCCCTCGTCGTCCACTTCCAGCTCCAGACTGGTGGGACTTAGCAGGATGTCCGCCTGTGCGTCGCCGCTGTGTTCCCCGGAAAGGTCTGCCAGCTGGGAAAAAGGCAGCTCAAAGTCCCATCCGTGGAGCTGTCCCTCCTCAGAGCGGTAAAGCACGTGCAGGTTCCCGTTTCCCCGGAACACCACCTTGTTGGACAGCACCTTTTTCTCCGTTATTCTGGGGTGCAGGCAGTAATAGACCAGCTTCTCAGGCAATGGGCTGGATTCGGGAAGCGTCAGTTCTTCGTCCAGCGCGAAGGCCTTTTCCCCGGCCTCTCTGGGCATTCTGACCGGGTAGCTGCTTGTCAGCAGCTCCACGCCCTCGATTGGTTCCGCCGGGGCGGCGATTTCCGCGGTCTTCGGCACACAGGCCTCCGCCATAGCCGCTGCGCCCACACGCACCATCAGCTTCCGGGCGGATACCGACCGGGCGTCCACAAACCGGGTGAGACACTGGATGCGGATGCTCCCCTCCTCCGTCCGTTCGGGCAGATCCCACTTCATCTGGAAGGGAATCCAGCCGTCGATGCACCGCTCCTCGCTGCCATCCTCCGGCGCATAGAGAATCCAGACCATCATTCCGCCGGAAAAGGAGACGCTGTCGCTGCGCCATTCTTTCCCCCGGAGGATGGTCTGTCCCCATGCGGCAAGGACTCTGCCGATGTCCGGCATTCCGTCGGACAACTTGATCTCCTGGGTCTGCTCCACATTCTGAACCTCCCGCAGCACCGTTTCCATGCAGGGGCAGGCGGATTTCTGAAACTCAAATTCCAAGTTGGATCACTCCTTATCCCACGTTGTCGATACAGTCTATTCAACGCCGGACAAGTTTATGACAAACGAATGTCATCTTCTTCGCATAATGCAAAAACCGAGCGCCAGAAGCGCGATTCCGCCGCAGCAGCAGACGAACCAGCTGGAAACACAATGCCCCACGATCAGCCCCAGTCCGAAGAACAGGCAGCAGCACCCATGCAGGTGGTTTTTCCGGCACATAAAAACACCCCCTGCCTATCCTATGCAGGGGGTGTCCAATTTTTAACCGCCGAGGTAAGCCTTCTTCACCGCGTCGGAGCTGGCAAGCTCCGCGCCGGTGCCGCTTAAGGTGATGCTGCCGGTTTCCAGAACGTAGGCACGGTCGGCAATCTGCAGCGCCTTCCGGGCGTTCTGCTCCACGAGAAGGATGGTTGTGCCGGCCTTGTGCAGCTCCTTGATGATGTCAAAAATCTGATCGACCAGAATGGGCGCAAGACCCATGGACGGCTCGTCCAGCATCATGAGCTTCGGGTGGCTCATAAGAGCGCGGGACATGGCCAGCATCTGCTGCTCGCCGCCGGAAAGGGTTCCCGCGATCTGCTTGCGACGCTCTTTCAGACGGGGAAAATAGGTGAACACCGTCTCCAGATCTTTCTGGGACACATCCTTTTTGATGTAAGCGCCCATTTCCAGATTTTCCTGAACCGTCATCTGCTGGAAAATCCGCCGTCCTTCAGGGACGTGCGCCAGACCGGTACGCAGAAGCTTATAGGCTTCCATATGGGTGATATCCTGATCGCAGAAGTGGATGGAGCCGCTGCGGGGATGCATCAGGCCGGAAACCGTCTTCAGGATGGTGGACTTGCCCGCGCCGTTGGCGCCGATCAGCGCCACGATCTCGCCCTCGCCGACTTCAAAGGACACGCCCTTCACCGCGTGGATAGCGCCGTAATACACGTGCATGTCTTCAATTTTCAGCATCTGCTTTCCCCTCCTCTTTGCCAAGGTATGCCTCGATGACCGCAGGATTCGCCTGAATCTCCTCAGGGGTTCCCTTGGCAATGATCCGGCCGTAATTCACCACGGCGATGGCCTCGCACACGTTCATAACCAGATTCATGTCGTGCTCGATCAGGAAAATGGCAACGTGGAAGGTATCCCGGATCCGCCGTATCTGATGCATCAGTTCGGTTGTCTCACTGGGGTTCATACCGGCGGCAGGCTCATCCAGCAGAATCACGGAAGGATTGGTCGCCAGCGCCCGGACGATCTCCAGACGGCGCTGGACGCCGTAGGGCAGGCTTCCTGCCTTCTCATTGGCATGTTCCGCAAGCCCCATGAAATCCAGCAGCTCCATAGCCTTCTCATTGGCGCGCTTCTCGGCCTTGAAGTAGCCGGGCAGATGCAAAACGCTTGAGAAGAAGGAACACTTCATGGAATTGTGCAGACCGACCTTGACGTTGTCCAGAACGGTCATATCCGTAAACAAACGGATATTCTGGAAGGTTCGGGCGATGCCCAGCTTATTGACCTTGTATACCGGCATTCCCTTGATGTCGATGCCGTTGACCAGCACGGAGCCGCGGGTGGGCTGATAGACGCCGGTGAGCAGATTAAAAATGGTGGTCTTGCCCGCGCCGTTGGGGCCGATCAGGCCGGAAATTTCGGTGGGGCCGATGGTAATGTTGAAGCTGTCCACAGCCGTCAGTCCGCCAAAGTCGATGCCCAGGTTCCGCACGTCCAGAACGGGCTGCTTGCCCTGATCCTGCTCACGGACGAAGGTCACGGTGGGAACTTTCAGGATTTTCTTGGAATAGTCATTCATTGCTTCCCGCCTCCTTCTTCTTGAATGCACCGGCAATCTTGTCGGTGACCACGGACATGGCTTCTTTCACCTTGGGGGACCATGTAAAGAGCATCACGACGATCAGAACCACAGCGTAGAGGATCATCCGGTAATCCTGCAGGCCGCGCATGGCCTCCGGCAGGATGTAGAGCACCGTGGCGGAGATAATGGAGCCGAGGATGTTGCCCATGCCGCCCAGAACAACGAAGACCAGAATGTTGATGGAGGTATTGAAATTGAACTTGGTAGCCGTGATAGAGCCGTAATTCATGGCGTAAAGCGCACCGGCCATACCCGCCAGAAACGCGGAGACCACAAACGCCTTCATCCGGAAAGCAGTGACATTGATGCCCACGGATTCGGCAGCGATCCGGTTGTCCCGGACGGCCTTGATTGCCCGGCCTTCCCGGGAGTTGATCAGGTTCTGCACAACAAACAGGGTGAACAGAATCAGCACAAAGCCCACGGCAAAGGTGGACAGCTTGGTAATGCCGGTGGCGCCTCTGGGGCCGGAGACGATCATCTGGCCGCCCGCGCCCAGAGTCAACCCTGCGGAGCTCATGGTGGCATGAAGTCCTGTCTCATCAATGCCCAGATAGAGATTTCCGAAGATGTTCTTCATGATCTCGCCGAAGGCCAGCGTCACGATCGCCAGATAGTCGCCCCGGAGACGAAGCACCGGGATGCCGATGAGAAAGCCAATGACGCCGGCCATCACGCCGCCCACCACCATGGCAATCACCAGCCGTACAATGCCGTTGGGAACCGCCGTGGCCAGCAGAGCGGTCACAATCACACCGGTGAACGCACCGATGCCCATAAAGCCCGCATGACCCAGACTCAGTTCACCGCAGATACCTACCAGCAGGTTCAGGGAAATTGCCAGCACAATATAGGCGCAGGCAGGCACCAGAAATCCCTTCATGGTGCTGCTCAGCTTGCCCTGACTCATGAGCAGCTGGAGGATCAGGAACGCCGCCGTTACCAGAATGTAGGTGGACGCACCCATGATTTTGTCCTTTGTCAGTCTTTTTTTCATAACATCCACCTCATACCTTCTCCTGAACCTGCTTGCCCAGCAGGCCTGCAGGCTTCACCAGCAGGATCACAATCAGGACGGCAAACACGATCGCGTCGCTGAACTGGGGGCTGAGATAGGCTTTGCTGAAGGTCTCGATGACGCCCAGCAGAATACCGCCCAGCATAGCCCCGGGAATGGAGCCGATGCCGCCGAAAACCGCGGCAGTAAAGGCGCGGATACCGGGCATGGAGCCGGTGGTGGGCTGCAAGGTCGGAACCGTGGAGCACAGCAGCACACCGGCTACGGCCGCCAGAGCAGAGCCGATGGCAAAGGTCATGGAAATGGTCTGGTTTACGTTGATGCCCATGAGCTGGGCGGCGTCCCGATCCTCGGAAACGGCACGCATGGCCTTGCCGGTGCGGGTTCTGGTGGTAAACCATGTCAGGCCCAGCATGATGATGACGGAAGCAGCAATGGTATAGATCACCTCGCCGGTGACCACCAGCTGTCCGCCCGCCAGACGCAGAGGCTGGAAGGTAACGATGCTGGTAAAGTTCTTCGGGCTGGAAGACCAGATCAGCTGCGCCGCATTCTGCAGGAAGTAGCTGACGCCGATGGCCGTGATCAGAACTGCCAGACTGGGCGTTCCCCGCAGAGGCTTGTAGGCGAGTCCCTCAATCAGCACGCCAAGCAAAGTACACACCGCCATGGCCGCCAGAATGGATACCACAACCGGCAGCCCCAGATAGTTGGTGACGCAGAAGGAAATGTATGCGCCCACCATGATCACATCGCCATGGGCAAAGTTCAGCATCTTGGCAATGCCGTAGACCATGGTGTAGCCAAGGGCAATGATGGCGTAGACAGAGCCGATGCTGATGCCGTTGATCAGGTACTGAATAATTTTCATGATTGTCCCCCTCTTTCTTCTTTTTTAGGAAGCTCTGGTTAAATCGGCGAGAGCTGTAAGCGAGAGATTTTTCGGCCAATCAAGGTATCGAAAGCGGTGGAATACTTTGTGTACCCGCAAGGGGTATGCCGCATCCGTAAGCCGGCTTATGCCGGCAACGACTGCGCTATATTTCCCGTTTTCGATACCGAAGAGTGGACGGAAAAGATCCGCTCACAGCCGAAGGCGATTTAATCAGAGTTTCCTTTTTTACTCAACAGTCTATGAAAGCCCCGTCCGCCAACGAGGTTTTCATAGACTGCTGATGGATGATACCTCGTTAGGGGATGGGGCGCAAACCGCCCCATCCCCTTTGAGGGAATCATTTTTCCGGACTATCTTTAGCCCATGGGAACGTAAACACCGTTCTCGATCACCACGGCGGCGGGCGCCTTGGAGATCATGCCGTTCTCGTCCCAGTGCATACCGGTGCCGGTCAGGCCGTCAATGGTCATGGTGGCGAACTGAGCCTCCAGAGCGGTGCAGATTTCGGAAGCGGATTCGCTGCCAGTGATACCGGCGGCGGTCATGGCGTTGTACAGGGCGTAGATGACGTCATAGCCGTCAGCGGCGAACTGGTTGGGAACCAGACCATCCATCTTCTCCTTGAACTTGGCAACGAAGGACTGGGTCGCCTCATCGGAAGCGTTGGCATCGAAGGGGGTCATCAGAGCCAGGCCCTCGGCCAGAGAGGTGTCGAAGCCTTCCACGGTCAGGATGCCGTCCATGCCGTCGCAGCCGAAGAACTTGGGCGCGTAGCCGATCTTGTTGGCGTAGGACAGGATCTGAGCAGCCTCGGTGTAGTAGATGGGCAGGAACACCAGATCCGCACCGGCATCCTGGCACTGGGTCACCTGAGTGGACAGGTCAGCCTTGTTGTCGGCGGTGAAGGAAGTGGTGGCAACGATCTCCAGACCAAGCTCAGCGGCCTTGTCGGAGAAGCCCTTGTACAGGCCGGAGGAGTAGTCGTCGGAGGAATCGTAGATCACGCCGACCTTGGTACCCAGCGCCTTGGTGGAAACCAGCTCAGCGGCGGAAGCGCCCTGGTTGGGGTCGGTGAAGCACATCTGGAAGATGTTGGCACCGGACAGAGCCAGAGACTCAGCGGAGGCGGAGGGGGTCAGATTGAACATGTTGTCGGCAGTGGACTCGGGAGCTACGGCCAGAGCAGAACCGGTGGTGACCTGACCGGCCATGACCTGCATACCCCAGTCCTTCAGGACGTTGTAAGCGGACACAGCCTTCTCGCCGTCGGCCTCGTCGTCCTGGGCGTTGAACTCGATCTGCAGGCCGCCCTTGGCGTTGATCTCTTCAACTGCCACTTCCATGCCGGCCTTAACAGCCAAGCCGTAAGCGGAAGCACCGCCGGTCAGAGGGCCGGACATACCGATCTTAACGGTACCGGCAGTAGCAGCGGCGGTGGTCTCCGTCGCGGGCTTGCTGGAGGAGCATCCGGTGAACATTGCGGCTACCATCAGAGCAGCCATCAGCATAGCAAGTACTTTTTTCATGATAGTGTTCTCCTTTTTCATTTCTTACTATAAAAAAGCGGTTCGCCCAGGGCGTAACCGCTTCTTCATACCATGTGAAGCCCCGGTCACGCCGCTGCTGCCAGCAGCAGTCGTACAACGCAAATGGACACCGCCAGAATCATGGCAGTGTCCAGAATGAGGCTAATTCGCGCAGAGGAACATGCCGCTGCCATCGCGCAGCGGGTAGAGCTGTAAGTGGTAGAAAACCGTGCCGTCATCGTCATGTACCTCCCGAAGAATTTTAGCATATTGTATCCCACAGAAAGACATTTGTCAACGAGGAAAAGATTACAGAATCTTTTGCGTTTTTTCGCCTTTTTTGTGTATAACGCACAAGGGAACCTCCGATGAAATCGCCGCCGGTCAAAGGTGATTTCATCAGAGGTTCCCAAGGACATTATTCCCCGTCCAGGACGGACTTGCAGGCGGCGAGAACCTTGCTCAGAACCGGCACGCAGGTGGCGCTGCCGTAGCCGCCGTTCTCCACCACCACGATGAAGGCCAGGGGGTACTGCTCGTCCTCCACGAAGCCCGCGAACATGGCGTTGGATTTCTGTCCGCCGCCCAGCTGGCTGGTGCCGGACTTGGCGCAGACGTTCATGCCGTTAAAATTCCAGTCGCCGTAGACGCTCTGCACATTGTTGCGCATGTACGCCCTGACCTGATCGGCCACGTCCTGAGACATGATGCGGCCGGTGGTTTTCGTTTTTGCCTCGTAGGTCAGCTCTTCGCCGCTGCGAACCTCCGACACCAGATACGGCTCCGCGCCCACGCCGCCCCCCGCGATGGCGCCCATGAAGGTCATGTAGCGGGCGGGGTTAATCAGGTCGGTGTGCTGGCCGATGCAGCTCCACGCGAAGGACACCGGGGCGGTGTTGGAAATGTCGTAGTTGCCCTCGGCGGTGGTGACGCCGTCAAAGCTCAGGCTGTCCGTGACGCCGAACTGCTCCACGTACTTTACCATGTTCTTCTTCCCCACCAGCTCCGCGATCTGGGCGAAGGAGCAGTTGCAGGAATTGGCGAGGGCGGTTTTCAGGGTCAGGGTACCGTGGGCTTTTTCGCAGGTCACCTTTTCCGTGCCGTACTCGTAAGCGCCATAGCAGGTGAAGGTCTTGTCCAGAATATCCGGGACGCAGTCCAGCGCCGCGGCAGTGGTGACCACCTTGAAAATGGAGCCGGGGACGTAGGTCGATTGTAAGAAGCGGTTCAGGTACACGCCGTCATACTGCCCGGAGGTGTCCGAGGCGATGTCCGGCACATTATCCGGGTCGTAGGTGGGCGTGGTCAGAGCGCAGAGGATCTCTCCCGTTTTGTAGTTGTACACGCCGACGGTGCCTTTTCTCCCCGCCATGGCGTCCAGCGCCGCGTTCTGCACCCTCGCCGACAGCGTCAGGGTCATCTCGCCCCCCTCGCCGCTGCTGTCGTATACGCCGCTGACCAGGTCGAAGCCCGCCATTTTCCCCGCGTAGTGGGAGACGGCGGAGGCGCTGATGTAGCCCTTCCGGTCGCCCAGCCAGTGGAGCGTGGACTGGCGGGTTGCGGCATCAGAGGAATAGGTGCGCTCCTCGGTAATGTCCAGCAGCACGTTCCCGGAACGGTCGGTCACCGTGCCGCAGCCGATGTTGGCATTGTTATACACATGGGGAGTGCCGGGGGAGGGCACCCATTCCCCCGCCTGGGTCACGTACTCCCACAGGAAGAACATCATGCCCCCCAGAAGCACAGCCAGGAACAAGCCCATGATCCAGGTTCTTTTGGTTACGCGGTTCATCCGCTCACGCTCCCTTCTTGTTCAGGCGGACGGCAAAGCTGGCATTCTGACGGGTATCCGCCGCCTTGACGAAGGCCAGCAGCCCCCAGGCGCCGATCATGCTGGTGCCGCCGTTGCTCAGAAACGGGAAGGTCACGCCGGTGAAGGGCAGAATATCCAGCGTGCCGAGACAGTTCAGAATGGTCTGAATCACCAGAATGCTGGCGGCGGGGCAGGAGCCGATGGAATAGAAGCTGCTTCGTGCGACCCGTGCGGTACGGATGGCAAAGAAGCCGTAGGCCGCCACGCACAGCACCATCATCACCGCCACGATCAGCCCCCATTCCTCGGAAATGGTGGCAAAGGCGATGTCGGAATCCGCCGCGAACACGTGTTTCAGGAAGCCCTGTCCCGGCCCCAGACCGAACAGGCCGCCGGAGGCCACGCACATCAGCGCCTGAACCTGCTGGTAACCGGCGTTCAGTGGATCGTCCCACACATGCCGCCACACGGAAAACCGACGCAGAGCGTGGGGCGCGATCTTCAATGCCAGCACTCCGGCAAAGATCAGCGCCGTAACGGCCAGCGCCACGGTGCCCATGCTGCCGGAACGAAGATACGCAATGACGAGGAAGGCGCAGAAGAAAATCAGCGCCGTGCCGAAGTCGTTCATCAGGGCAAGCAGGCCGCAGATGAGAATGGAATAGGCGATAAAAATGTAAATATTCCGCTTGCTCATGATTCTGTCCATGGTGGACGCGCCGGCATAGACGAAGCAGACCTTGCTCAGCTCCGACGGCTGCAAGGACAGGCCGCCGATGACCAGCCAGTTTTTCGCGCCGTAATATTCGGTGCCGAACACCAGCGTCACCATCAAAAAGCCCACGCCCGCCACCGTGGCCAGATACCGGACGACCTTCGCCCGCTCCAAGTCCCGCAGCGACCAGCCGATGACGAGGAACGTCACCACCCCCAGCGCCATGGCGGCAAGCTGCTTCATGGTCTCCCCCGGCTTTACCGTGGCGATGGCGGCCATACCCATGGTACACAGGAAGAACGCCATGGTCTCCACCTCAAAGGACTTCCGGCGGATCATGCAGTAGAAAATGTACAGCAGCCACTGGCTCAGGAAAATGCCGCCGAAGCCCATGAGAACGCTGGCGATCGTCTCCTGCTCCCCGCCCAGCAGGAAGCCCAGCAGCATCAGGCACTGCAAGATGGACAGCACCATCAGATTCGCCACGCTGTCCCAGCCGCTGGCGGCCTTGGTGCGAAGCTCCGCCTGGCGCGCCTCCTGATGCTCCGTAATGGGCTGGAGCTGCATTTCCACACCGCCGATGGAGATACGGTCTTTGGGCTTTAAGGCGCAGATCTGCACCTTCCTGCCGTTGACCAGGGTTCCGTCCTTGGAACCGGCATCCGTGATCGTCCAGCTGCCGTCGTCGTACCGGGTCAGGACCGCATGGTTCCGGGACACGGTGGGAAAGTCGATGGTCACGTCGCTGGATTTGCTCCGGCCGATGACGTTCTCCCAATGGGTGATGGGGATTTGACTGCCGTCGGTCATGTTCAGCCACGCCCAGATCTCCGGCTCCCGCCGGAAGGTCAGCAGGGGCAGGACGCAGCGCAGAAGCAGTATGGCGCTGAGTATCGGTACGGTATAGCGCAGAATCCCCATATAGGAGCCTGCGTAGTTTTCCTGTGCCAGCGTCAGCGATTCCAGGATATTCTGCATACCATCACCCTCCTTTCTTCGGGTAATTCTTATGTTTAATAAAATGACACATTTTCGTTCAGATGTCAAATGAACATTTTCTTAAGGCGAGCCGCGGTGCTGCCTTAAGCTTCCATTTCCCGCAGAATTTTGATTTCCCCGGCGTAGCCGGGCAGCTCGTTGGGCGTTTCCAGAATCATGGGCTTGTCCTTGAGCTGCGGGTGGTTCACGATGCGGCGGAAGGTTTCCAGCCCCAGACTGCCCTTTCCAAGACATTCATGGCGGTCTTTGTGGCTGGCAAAGGGGTTCTTGCTGTCGTTCAGGTGCAGGGCGTGCAGCCGGTCCAGACCAATCACCCGGTCAAATTCCGCCAGCACGCCGTCCAGGTCATTCACGATGTCGTAGCCGCCGTCGTAGACGTGACAGGTGTCCAGACACACGCCCACGTTTTCGCTTCCCACGGCGTCCAGAATGTCCCTGAGTTCCTCAAACCGTCCGCCGATCTCGCTGCCCTTCCCCGCCATGGTTTCCAGCAGCACCGTCACCGGATAGTCGTGGCGCAGGGCGTTTTTCAGGGCGGCAGCAATGTAGTCGATTCCCGCCTGCGTCCCCTGCCCCACATGGCTGCCGGGGTGGAAATTGTAGAAATTTCCGGGAAGCGCCGCCATGCGCCGCAGATCGTCCTCCAGAATCCCCGCGGCAAAAGCTCTGGCGTCCGCGTCGGAAGTGCAGAGATTCATGGTATACGCCCCGTGGGCGACCAGTTTGCCAAAGTGATTTTCTTCCAGCATGGCGGCCGCTTTTGCCGTGTCCGCCGGGTCC
>ENA-ORSB01003468-ORSB01003468.1-human-gut-metagenome-genome-assembly--contig:-NODE-3468-length-11025-cov-2.606381_pt1 | contig 11025 bp, 8 predicted proteins | sample MGYA00242180_ERZ509144 | MGnify/ENA primary metagenome ERZ509144 (study PRJEB26280, sample SAMEA2338661) | human gut metagenome | biome: human gut; feature: human-associated habitat; material: faeces... | reverse complement strand
TTAACAAATCTTCCGCCTTTTTCTGTACATGCTTTCCATACATACCTGCCAGTGACGGCAGATTCAACTGAAACGAAATATGTTCCTCTTTCAAAGTATTATAGTCTTCCTTCTGCATATATTCATACCGTTCCGGATGTGCCAGCAAAGGATAATAACCTTTCTTTTGAATGCGTTGCAGAACGGACAAAAGATCCATCGGAGGGTTGAAGTAGGAGGTCTCCACCAACAAAAAACGTTTTCCTTCTTCCAAAAGAAGCAAATCCTCTTTCTCCAATCGCTCTTCAAAAAGATTATCAAGCATATATTCCGCAGCAAGCTTCAGCTCCACCGCGCCACGGTACTGCTGCAACAGTTCCCGGAACTTACGCTGCAGCGCAAGGGTCTCGTTGGGGATGTCTTCCATGATGTGGGGTGTGAGCCATACTCTACGAATCCCTTGTTGCTCCATTTCCCGCAAAATTTGCAGAGACTCTTCCATAGATTGTACACCGTCGTCTACTCCGGGAAGCAGGTGACTATGGCAATCCACCATACCTTTGAGTAAGCCACTTCGAGAAAGGACTGTTGTTTTATGAAACAACCACATGATTACTTGGACCTGTCATTGTTTCCATAATAAGAACCGCTTCCATAACCATACTGATAGCCGTAACGATAACCATAACGTCCGCCAGAGCCTTCCGTCCCATTGAGGATTACAGACATATTCTTGTATTTCTTTTCTCGATAGATGTTTTCCAACTCCGGAAGCATGCTGCGTTCCAGCAAGCCTGCACGTACCACAAAAACGGTACGGTCGGCCAGTTTCTCTATGATTTGCGTATCGGCCACCAATTCAACTGGCGGGCAGTCTATCAATACAACATCATATTGCTGCTTTAAGGTATGGATTGCTTTCTGTAGACGGTCATCGAACAACAGTTCGGTCGGGTTGGGGGGGATAGTGCCGACGGGGATGAAACTGAATGAAGGGTGCTGCTCGTTCGTAACAATAATATCCGAAAGTTTGTCGATCTGTCCTCCTAAATAATTACTCAAACCAATTTTGGGCGAATGGATATAAGCAGAGGCATGGCGAAGGTCGCCGTCAATAACCAATACTTTTTTATTTTTGATGGCAAGACTTATGGCTATGTTCATGGTCAAGAACGATTTTCCACTGCCCGGATTGAACGAGGTAACTACAATCACATTGGAGGATTGATCTTTGCCAATCATGAATTCCAGATTGGTACGCAAGACACGAAAAGCCTCATTCATAATATCACGGCTTCCTTCTTTAACCACAATGGTATGTGCCTCATATGATTTTACTCTTTTCTTACCACGTATAGACAAAGGAATCTCTCCGATAAAGGGAACACTTAGGCCATCCAAGTCCTTTCTTCCACGAACACGGGTATTCATGTTCTCACGAATGAAGATGATGACTACCGGTATCAATATACCCAAGGCAAAAGCCACCAGGAAAATGTTCTTCTTTACGGGAGCGGTAGGAATCATGCTTCCTCCAGGTTTTGTTATAATACGGGTATTGTAGGCCGTAAATGCCTGAGAAAGCTCGTTCTCCTCACGTTTTTGTAACAGATATAGGTAAAGTGACTCCTTCACCTTTTGTTGGCGTTCCACGCTAAGCAGGTATTTGGACTGCTTCGGGTTGGAGGCAATCTGCGAAGTTGCCTGTCCCCCAATGGCCTCCAAACTTCTGATTTGTGCACGCAAAGCTACCATTTGGTTGTCAATGGAAGTGATCAAAGCGCTTCGCATATCATCCAACGACTTGTCCATTTCCCTGACTAAGGGGTTCTTGGCACTACTGTGAGACACCAAGCTATTGCGCTCCAATAACTTGGTATTATATTCATTCAGTTGTGTGGCAAGGCTTGCATTTTCAATGCCGGAATTGGCAGGGAGTAACTGATGTTTATTGTTTTCATTGGTCAAATAGTTCTTTATGTATCGGGCCATATATGCCTGGTTGTTCAATTCACGAATTGCGGCATTGGCTTCATTGGCTTGAGTCATATACATATTTGCCGCCGCCTGTACATCCGGCAGCAAATGCTCACTTTTGAAAGAAGATATATCATCATCCACATTGCCAAGCTCACCCTCTATCACACCCAAACGCTCATTGATGAACATGGAGGTACTGACCGCTATCTGATTCTTGTCCCTTACCCAGTTCTCATTGTAAACGGATATAAGGGTATTGAGCACATCTTCCGCCCGTTGGGTGGACACATCCTGAAAAGACAACGTGATGATATTGGACTTCTCATCGTTCTGGGATATATTCAAGCGAGCTGAACAGCCAGCTGATGCCGCAGACAAAGACTGGCGGGTTACATAAATTGTGCTTACCGTTTTATCTGAATAAGCAGCCGATGGAATAACGACAATAGGGCCTAGGGGGCTTTGAATACTGTCATTCAAATTGCCTTTCACAAAACCATCATTTTCTATTTCTGTTCCATTCCGTGTAAAAGAGGATAATTCCACTGCACCATCCTTTGCCAGATGCAGTTCGAAAGTTGCGGATTCATTCTCGGAAAGATTAGGAATCACCACCTGGACAGGAAGTTGGTTTCCATACACAGTCTGTTTATGAAAACGTCCGTCTGTCTGATAATTCATTTCCAAATGCAATCGAGACACCACTTCACGCATGATGTCGGGAGACTTCAAAGTTCCCATCTCGTTATAGACATTGGTGTTGGTCGTAAACAGTCCCAGATCGGAAAAAGACTCCATATCCGTAGAAGAAGATTTCCCTTTGGAATCGTCCTTAATCAAAATAGAGGCAGTTCTGACATATACCGATGGGGTTCTCAACAGATAAAAGGTCGCAACCCCCAAACATAAGGCCAATGAAATGGCAAACCAGTGCCATTTGTCGAGACAGAGGTAAAACAAATCCTGTATGGTAATGAAATCCTGCGTATTTTGTACTGTTGATTTATTCTGAATAGTAGCCATTTCTCTTTTTTATTTAGCGATAAGTACAGCGATGGAGGTCAATAAAGAAGCCAGGGAAATCCAGAAAGAGGTGCTGCGCACATTGTTCCCGTTTACGGTAGACTGACGGGCTTTGGTGGCATTAGGCTCCACATATACCACATCATTCTGTTGCAGATAATAGGCAGGTGAAGTATAAAGATGCTCAGCCGAACAGAGATTGACACCATAAACCCGCTGTTTTCCTTCTTCTTTACGTAATACTAATACCTTTTCTCTCTTTCCGTAAATAGTGAGGTCTCCCGCTTGGCTTAAGGCATCCAGGATTGTAAGGTTATCCTTGTCGATACTAAAACGGCCGGGATTGTTCACTTCACCCATTACGGCTACGCTGAGATTCATATATTCCACCGTAACGACAGGGTCTTTAATCAAATCATGCGACTGTAGCTCTTTCTTAATATAGGCAGCCACCTCTTCACGGGTCATACCGGCTATGTGAATTTCTCCCAATACGGGAAAGTCAATGTTCCCTTTGGAATCTACCGTATAACCGGACACACCACGATTAGAACCGGAAGAGCCCTCCATGCCGATCTGTTGAGAAACAATCGGCAAGTTAAACAGGTTGGTCAGGCGCAAATCCTGGCTGTTGACTAAAATAGACAATTTGTCTTTCGGTTGAATCTTAATCTCTACCGGAGCGGTAAGCGCCAATTCGCTTTCGCCCGGACGTAAATCTTGAAAATAAGTGACTTCTTTTGAAGTTGAGCAAGCTCCTAAAAACAGGAGTAATATTGCCCCAATTAAATTTTTGCAAAAATTCATATTGATATAAAACTATAGTTTCGAATGAGCTATATGGATTCTACGGGTTAACCATAGATTACCCAAGATCCATATAAAGATGTCCAGTATTAAAAGCAAGGTTACATTTATATAACGTGAAAGCAGAATATTGCACAGTGTAAAACAGACAGATACCAGTACAATGGCAATCATAACTGTACGCTGTCTCATGCCAACAGCAAGCATTTTGTGATGGATATGGTTCTTATCTGGCAAAAAGGGATTCTTTCCGTTTCGCACACGGTGCAAATAAACCCGTACCACATCAAAACAGGGAATGATAAGCGGTGAATAGGCTAAAAAGAAAGCATTAGGCTGTTGCATAGAGTGATTTACCGGAAACCCGTCAAGCAGTTTCAGACTTAAAATGCAAGTCATCATACCAATCGTCAAGCTGCCGGTATCACCCATGAAGCACTTGGCGGGATGGCGGTTATACAGGGCGTAAAAGCCCACCAGACTGCCGCACAGGGCGGAGGAAAAGATCCCCAGCGTGGTGAATTTCCAGATCATAGCGGCACCCATGAAGAACGCCATGACCACAGCGGTGACGCTGGAGGCCAGACCGTCGATGCCATCGGTGAGGTTCACGGAGTTGACGCAGCCCACGATGACGAAGGCGGCGAAGATCAGATACACGATCCAGTTCACCGTCAGCGTCACGTTGACAAAGGGGATATAGAGATCGTTGGTCAGAAGGCCCTCATACCGCATCAGGCACAGGAACACCACCGCCGCCAGAAGCTGTAAGACAAACTTCTGCTTGGCGGTCAGGCCCTCGTTCTGGTGCTGGCGGACCTTGCGGTAGTCGTCCACAAAGCCGATCAGGCCGAAGATCAGGGCGAAGAGATACACGTAGAGGTGCCAGAACACCCCCTCCAGCATGAAGCTCCAACCCAGGATGAACACGGTGACGCCCGCGCCCAGGATGAACATGATGCCGCCCATGGTGGGCGTGCCCTGCTTGGACATGTGCCACGTGGGGCCGTTTTCCTTGATGCTCTGGCCCGCCTTGATGCGTTTGAGATACGGGACCAGGAAAAATCCGACGACGGCCGACACCGCAAACGCGATGACGAACGCCAATATCAGCTTCAGTGTCATTTCTCTCTCTTCCTCTTCTCGAGTATTTCGGCAACGATCTCGCGCTCGTCCATGTGCACTTTCGTCTTGCCGATGATCTGGTAATCCTCATGTCCCTTGCCGCAGAGGATGATGACATCGCCGGGGCAATGGTTCTCGATCGCGTAGGCGATGGCCTCGCGCCGGTCGGGCCGCACGACATAGGGCGTGCGCGTCTCCTTGAGGCCGGGGAGGATGTCGGCAATGATCGCCTCCGGGTCCTCCGTGCGCGGGTTGTCGCTCGTGACGATGACAAAGTCCGCCTTCTGGCCCGCGATGCGGCCCATCTTCGGGCGCTTGCCGCGGTCCCGGTCGCCGCCGCAGCCAAAGAGGAATACGAGCCGCGCGGGCGCAAACTCGCGCACCGTCGTGAGGATGTTGTCAATGGCATCTGGCGTGACGGCATAGTCGATGAGAATGGTGTAGTCTCCGTCGGTCTCGAGCACCTCGGCGCGGCCCTTGACGGGTTTTGCCGTGTCGAGCGCGGCCGAGCAGTCGTCGAGCGATATGCCGAGCGCGCAGGCGCAGGCAATGACGCTCAGCGCATTGTAAACCGAGAACATGCCGGGGATGCCGAGACGCATGCGCGCGATCGCATCGCCGTGCATGGCGACAAAGCGCACGCCGGACGCGCTCAGGCGGATATCCTTGGCCACGAGGTCGGCGTCGTTGCGCTTGGCAGAATAGGTATGCATCGGGCACTTGGCGCGCTCGATCATGACGTGCGCCCACTCGTCATCGGCGTTGACGATGCCGACATCGCTCTGCGCGAACAGCAGCGCCTTGGCCTCGGCGTAGGCCTCCATGGTCTTATGGAAGTCCAGATGATCCTGCGACAGGTTCGTGAAGATGCCAACCCGGAAGCGGATGCCCTCCACGCGGTGCAGCACCAGCGAGTGGGACGACACCTCCATGACCGCGTGCGTGCAGCCGGCATCGGCCATCCGGCGCAGGAGTTTTTGCAGCTCATAGGCGTCGGGTGTGGTGTGCTCGGTGTGCAGCACCTCATCGCCGATGATGTTCGCATTCGTGCCGATGAGGCCGACCTTCGTGTGCAGGCACTGCTCGAGCATGTGCTTGATGAGCGTGGTGACGGTGGTCTTGCCGTTCGTTCCGGTCACGCCGATCATGGTCAGCTCGCGCGACGGGTTATCGAAAAATTCGCAGCAGATGCGCGAGAGCGCAAGGCGGCTGTCAGCCACGAGGATATACGGGATATCGACCTCCGGTTTCTTCTGGCAGAGCACGACGGCAGCGCCGCGCTCGACGGCAGCGCCGATGAACCGGTGCCCGTCGGACTCATACCCGCAGACGGCGGCAAACAGGTCGCCGGGCTGCGTGGTGCGCGAGTCGAAGCTGATATCCCGGATGTCCAGCTCCGGATCGGCGGTGCATGCGCGCACGTCCAGAACGGACAGCAGTCGCTTGAGTTTCATAAAGGGTACCTCCGTTGTTCGTCAGTATCGTCCCAACATGCCCGAATCGGTCGTCACGAGCGTGACCTCCACAACCGTGCCGTGTTTGAGCTCGGTCCCGGCGGCCACAGCCTGCCCGGAGATCTTCTGGGAGGCGGTGTCCGTGATGGAGCTGTTGGTCTTGATATACAGGCCCAGCGCAGCCATGCGGTCGCGGGCCGTTTCATAACTCAGGTTGGTCAGATCGGGCATGACTTCCTTGTCGCCCGAGGGCTCCTTGCCGGCATAGAGCAGGATGGTGCTGCCGTTGGCCACGACCGCGCCGCTGCCCGGCAGCTGCGCCGTGACAGTGCCGCCGTCGCCGTAGACGCGTGCCTGCAGGCCGAGCTCCGCGAGCGCGGCCTTCGCCTGCTCGACGGACAGGCCGGTCACGTTCGGCACGGTCTTATCCATGTGCGTCTTTTCCGTCTCGGAGTACGATGGCTCCACGCCGAGGTACGGCAGGATATCCGCCATCATTTTGCCGACGGTGGGCGCGGCCATCTGGCCGCCGCTGATGTAGATGCCGGTGCTGTTGCTCGGCGTGTCAAGCAGCACAAGGATGACGATCTGCGGGTCGTCCGCCGGGGCAAAGCCGATGAACGAGACAATGTACTCCTTCGCGCCGCCGGCCGCGTCCTGCGCGACCTTTTCCGACGTGCCGGTCTTGCCGCCGATGCGGTAGCCGGCGACGTAGGCGTTCTTGCCGGTGCCGTCGACGGGGTCGCCGACGACCTGCTCCAGGATCTGGCGCACGGTGGCGCTCGTCTGCTCACTCACGACCTGGCGCACCACGGTCGGTGAATTGGACACGACCGCTTCCCCGTCGCTGTTGACGATGCTCTTGACGACGTACGGCTTCATGAGATAGCCGCCGTTGACGCAGGCGCTGACCGCCGTGATGAGCTGCAGCGGCGTGATCGTAAACGTCTGGCCGAAGGAGGCCGCCGCGAGCTGGGAGAGGTTCTCCGGATCGTAGAACGTGTTCTGGCTCCACCAGATGCTGCCGCTCTCGCCGGACATGTCGATGCCGGTCTTGGCCGTGAGGTTGCTGTCCACGTTATTGGTCAGGTTCAGAAAACCGAACGCCTCGGCATACTTGTAGAACGTGCGCGCGCCGACGAGCTGCCCGATCTGCACGAGCGCCACGTTGCACGAGTGCTGGATGGCCTGCGTGAGGTTCTGGCTGCCGTGGCCGGTCGTCTTCCAGCACTTGAGGGGGTCGGTACGGCCGAGCACGTTCGTGCTGCCGCCGCAGTAAAACGACGAGTTTTCATTGACCACGCCCTCTTCGAGCGCCATGGCCAGCGTGATGATCTTGAACGTCGAGCCGGGCTCATAGGTGTCCGACAGGGCCTTGTTACGCCACTGCTTCGTCTGCGCGGCAGTGAGCATTTCGGCCTTCTTGTCGGGGTCGGTCTCGGCGTCGATGGCCTCCTGATCCTTGTCGCTGACCTTCTGATAATCGTTGAGGTCAAAGTTGCCGAGCGAGACCATGCCGAGGATGGCGCCGCTGTTGGGATCCATGGCGATGGCCGCCGCACCGTTTTGCACGTCGTAGTCCTCGACCGCCTGCTGCAGGTGCTTTTCGAGATAATACTGGATGGTGGCGTCGATGGTCAGGTTCATGTCGTTGCCCTTCGTCTCGTCGTAGTAATCCTCGTAGTTGACAAAGAGCATATCCGTGCCGCGGTTGTCCGTCGCGCGGATGATGCGGCCGGTGCTGCCGGTCAGATAGCTGTCATAGCGCTGCTCGAGGCCGTAGCGGCCCTCGTTGTCCTGCCCGACGAAGCCGATGACGTGCGCGGCGAGACTGCCGTAGGGATAATAGCGCTTCGTGTCCGGCTCGATCTTGACGCCGATGAGCTTATTCTCTTTTTTGAACGCGCGCACCTTTTCCGACACGTCCGGCTCGACCTTGCGCTTGACGACCTCATACCAGCGGTCGGTGTTTTTCGTCATAGCCAGGATCTTGTTATAATCGACGTCGAGGATCTCGGAAAGTTCGCGTGCGATCAGCTGCGGGTCCTCTTTGTTCTTGGCAATCTCGGCCGGGCTGATGAAAATCGTGTCGACCGAGGCATTCATGGCCAGGATCTTGCCGTTCGTGTCATAGATCGCGCCGCGCGAGGCCGTGATCTCCGTCTCGCGCACCTGCTGGTCAATTGCCATTTTTTCGTACTCGTCATGGTGTACGATCATGACGTTGAACAGCTTGATGCCAAGGACAGCAAATGCAAGGATGCCGCACACAATCAAAAGGAAGCGTGTGCGGCGGAGCATCATGATATTCGGTGTTTTGGTACTTGCACGAAAGGGCACGCGGTTGTCCCGGCGCCCGGAAGTTTCATTCGCCATGTCTGTCTCCTTGTTCCTGCGGGGATAGTTCTATCATACAGGCTGGCTCATCGAAAATATTCCAAAATGGATGAGAAGAAATCGCCGAGACGGTCGGCCAGACTCAGCGGCTCGGCCGCGCTCTGGTCGAGGACCACCGCCGTGTCCGTGGCGTCGCTGCTGCTGATGTAATAGAGCTGGTCGCTGCGCGGCTTCTGCATGCCGAGCTCATGAATGGCGTAATCCTCGATCTCCGTGAGGTTGAACGCGCTCTCATAATCAATACGCAGGCGCGTCTGCTGTTCCTGCAGCTCGGCGTACTGATCCTCGAGTGCCGAGACCTCCGCCGACGCCTGCGAGAGCTGCACACGCGCGACGAGTGAAACAATGATCAGCACGGCGGCGATGGCAAAGCCGAGCACAGCCAGTGGGGCGATCGCCTGCTTGGGCGTCGGAACGGACTCCGGGACGACGGCTTCCGTCGTCCGGGGGGCATGCGGCAGTTCTACAGGCGCACTGTACAGATACTCCTCGGCCGCGTTGCTGCGCAGGTCATACGCCGCGTTGCCGTCCATGCGCGCGGTATTCCGTTTTCTCGAAGCGGGAGATGCCATGGTCGGTTCCTTTCTCAGATGCGCTCCGCGACACGAAGTTTCGCGCTGCGGGCGCGTGGGTTGCACTCCAGTTCTTCCTCGCCTGGCAGGATCGGCTTGCGGGAGACACTGCGCAGCGTCTGCACAAAGCCGCAGGTGCACACCGGCGCCTCACGCGGGCAGGTGCAGCCGTGCTCCCGCCGGGCGATGCCGGTCTTGACGATCCGGTCCTCAAGGGAATGAAAGCTGATGACGCACAGCCGCCCGCCGACGCGGAGCTTATCGGGCGCAGTGTCCATCATCTCGCGCACCGCCGCCAGCTCGTCGTTCACGGCGATGCGGATCGCCTGAAAGCTGCGCTTGGCGGGATGCTGTTTTTCGCGCAGCGCCGCACCCGGCACGGCCGAGCGGATCACATCGACCAGCTCCAGCGTGGTCGCGATCGGCTGCTGCGCCCGGGCGCGTACGATCGCCCCGGCGATGCGAGGCGCGTAGCGCTCCTCGCCGTATTCATACAAAATGCGTTTGAGCTCGCCCTCCGGCCACTCATTGACGACGTTCCACGCGCTCAGACCGCTGGTCGCGTCCATGCGCATGTCGAGCGGCGCGTCGTGCATATACGAAAAGCCGCGCTGCGTCTCGTCGAGCTGCGGCGAGGAAACGCCGAGGTCGAAGAGCATGCCGTCCACGGCGCCGATGCCGAGACGGTCAAGAATGGCGGCCGTGTCGCGGAAGTTGCCGTGCACGAGCTGCACACGGTCCCCAAACGGGGCCAGCCGCGCGCCGGCGCGCGCGATCGCCGTTTCGTCGCGGTCGATGCCGATGAGCGTTCCGGTCGTCAGGCGGCCGGCGATCTGCTCGGAGTGGCCGCCCATACCGAGCGTGCCGTCCACGTAGATGCCGTCGGGGCGGATATTCAGGTTCTCGATGCATTCGTGCAGCAGCACGGGGATATGTCCGGCGTCCATCAGAAATCCAGCTCCTCCATCACGGCGGCGATGTTCTCCGGCAGCGTCTCTGCCGGGTATGTCTCGTTCCAGAGTTCACTGTCCCAAAATTCCGCATGATTGTTGCTGCCGACGACCGTGACGCTCTTGCTCAGGCCGGCAAACTCGCGCAAATTCTGCGGCAGGAGAATGCGGCCCTGACCGTCGAGCTCGCAGCGTGCGGCAAACGCAAACAGCGGGCGCATTTTTTTCTGCTTGACGTAGGGCATGGCGTTGACCTTGTCAGACATGACCTTCCAGTTGTCCGTGCTGTACGCCGACAAGCACTTCTCCGAGGAGATGGTAACATAGAACGTGTCGCCCAACTCTTCGCGGAGCTTGGCCGGGATGAACAGACGGCCTTTGGCGTCGAGCGTATGCTGATAGATGCCGGTCATGCTGCATCCCCCCTTCTCCGGAATCGTGCACTTTCGCGCCCCATGCGTGGGCTTTTGGTGCTTTTTAAACCACTTTGCCCCACATGTAATCCTCATTATAGTGGCAGGCCGGGGAAATTGCAAGGAGAAATTCCCGCCAATTCCTTGTAAATTCCGACAATTCTGTCAATCCGCCCGTGGTTTTCCCGGCCACAAGCCTTTGCGTTTTTCGCCGGAAAAAGGAAAACAGCAGCACAAGATATGCCGGCATTGCGCAAAAAAATCCCCGCCGGAAGCGCCAAACGCGCCCCCGGCGGGCAAAAATTTCGGCAAAACGCAAAACCGC
>ENA-ORSB01003464-ORSB01003464.1-human-gut-metagenome-genome-assembly--contig:-NODE-3464-length-11031-cov-8.543914_pt1 | contig 11031 bp, 9 predicted proteins | sample MGYA00242180_ERZ509144 | MGnify/ENA primary metagenome ERZ509144 (study PRJEB26280, sample SAMEA2338661) | human gut metagenome | biome: human gut; feature: human-associated habitat; material: faeces... | reverse complement strand
CCCGGCCATGTCGGTAGCCGACGCGGTCATCACCGACCGGCTGGCAGACCTCTGTATCTATATCGTACGCGAAGGCGTGCTCGACCGCCGGCAGCTGCCCGACATCGAACGGCTTTACCGCGAGAAGAAATTCCGCAACATGTGCGTCGTACTCAACGGCACGCGCACCCGCCGCCACGGATACGGTTACGGATATGGCTACGGGTACGGATACGACGATTACAAGGAGACCAGCTACCGCAAGCGCCTGAAAATCTTCTTCAGCAAAATCGGACGTAAAATAAGGAACAAGAAATAAATGGCTATACGCAATGCATTGATCGCCGTCGATTTCGACGGGACGGTCGTGACACACGCATATCCCGAAATAGGCGACGACGCCGGGGCCGTACCCGTACTGAAGGAACTTACGGACAACGGCTGCCGCCTGATTCTCTTCACGATGCGCCACGGCAAGCTGCTCGACGACGCGATCCGGTGGTTCCGCGAGCGGGGAATCCCGCTCTACGCCGTGAACGAGAACCCCTCGCAGCAGCGCTGGACATCCTCGCCGAAAGTCCATGCCGACCTCTACATCGACGACAGCAGCCTCGGCTGCCCGATCCGGTTCGTGGACGGCGTGAAACGTCCCGTAGCGGACTGGACGCGCATCCGGAAGCAGTTGGTGAAGGAAGGTTTTCTGGACTGAGCCGCCGCGCCGCCGGTTGTGTGACGAAGGGGGGGGGCAAAGGGCTGACGAAGGGCTGACGGAAGAGCGCGTCAAGGCGAAGAGCCGGACAAATCCGGGAACCGGAGGAGCAAGTAAGGCTGAAAACCGCAGAGGCGGAAAGATGAAAACCGGAGAAGCGGACAACACCGGGAACCGGAGGAGCAGGTAGGCTGAAAACCGCAGAGACGGACAAGATGAAAACCGGAGAAGCAGCCAACACCGGAAACCGGAGGAGCAGGTAAGGTTGGAAACCGGAGAAACAAGCAAGGCCGGAAACCGGAGATGCAGCCAACGCCGGGAGCCGGAAACGCGGACAAGACAGAAACCTGAAAAACGGATGCGACCGGGAGCCGGCCAGACCGAAGGCAAATCAGGCTTTCCGAAGCCATTCGCGACAAGCGGCACTGCACAAGCAATAAGCAAAAGGCGGATGAAACATTAAGCAAAAGGGCGGATGAAAATATCCGCCCTTTTGTATATGCGATGCCGCAGCCGGCAATTATGCCCAGAGGTTGCGGGGATATTTGCCCTCGGCGATCATCTTCTCGATCGAGGCCACCAGCGCGGGTTTGTCCTCCTTATAGGTGACGCCGTGCCACTGCGCCGCCGAGCGGAGCACACGCAACGAGGCCGTGCCTTCGCCGATGAGTTTGTTGACCATCGTCGGGATGTAGAACTCGGCTTTGAGGTTCTCCTTGTTCCCGGCGAGCCACGTCTTGAAATACTCCCTGGAATAGGTAAAGAAATCGGGGGTGAAGCCAAAGAGGTTCATCGACACCGGCGTGTCCCCGGCCAGTACTTCGTCGGCGCCGCCGTCGTGGAAGACGATCCTGCCGTCGGGCATACGCTCGATCTGCGTGCGCTCGACCATCGAGGTGAGGTTGCCCGCAGCATCCACACCGCAGACGCCGCGCGAAACGGTACCGTTGTCCGAAAGGGTCTTGTCGAGGTCGTAGGCGACCATGCAGTAGCGGTTCCGGCTCTCGCCCAACTGCGAAAGGTAGTCCCCGATGGTCTTGTAGGCTTCGGCACCGTAGAAGTCGTCGGCATTGATCACGGCGAAGGGTTCGCGGATGGCGTCCGCCGCCATCATCACGGCGTGGTTGGTGCCCCACGGCTTGACGCGCCCTTCGGGAACAGCAGCCCCCTGGGGCAGGTAGTCCAACTCCTGGAACACGAACTCCACGGCGATGCGGCCGCCGAAACGCTCCGCGGAGAAGACTTCGCGGAACTCCTTTTCGAAAGAGTGGCGGATGACGAAAACGACCTTGCCGAAACCGGCGCGGATGGCGTCGTAGACCGAATAATCTATGATGGCCTCGTTGTTGGGGCCGACCCCGTCCATCTGCTTGAGCGAACCGTAACGGGAGCCCATACCTGCGGCGAGGACGAGTAATGTAGGTTTTACCATACTTTTCAGCTGTTTTTTGCGTTGATTCTAAACGATCACAAAGTTAAAAAATTCGGCGCGTTCCGCAAAGGTTTTCTATGAAATTGGTTATCTTTGCATTCATAATGTCATAAACCGATGAGATTTTTCAAATCCATACGGGCATGGTGGCGCGGGCTTTTCCGCAAACGCCGTTTCAACATGCTCAATGCCACGGACAATAGCGAGGAGTGGCACATGCACCTCTCGCCGGCCAGCATCTTCGCGGCCTTCCTGTCGTTCGTGCTGCTGCTGTTCATCCTCATCCTGTCGCTGGTGGCCTATTCCCCGATCCTGGAACTGCTGCCGGGATACCGCACCGAGGCAGACCGTTCGCGCGAAAGCCTCGTGCAGAATATCATCCGGCTCGACTCGATGGAGCGCATGATGAACGACATGCTCACCTACAACCAGCATATCGCGCTGATCATGGAGGGCAAAACTCCCGTGGCGCGCACGCTCGCCACATCGGACAGCACCCGCACCAGCAAGGTGCTGGTGATGCCCTCGCCCGAAGACTCGCTCCTGCGGGCACAGATGGAGGGCGACGGCCCGTACGCCATCGCGGGCCGCAGCGGCGGGTCGCGGCGTTCGGTACGCGAGGCGATCGAGCTGGCCAAACCCGTGGAGGGGATCATCACCGACCGCTTCGACATCCGCAACGGCAATTTCGGGGTACGCATCGCGGCGGCGGCCAGCGACCGCATCACGGCCATCGACAACGGCACGGTGGTGCTGAGCCTCTGGACGCCCGAGACAGGCTACATGGTCGAGTTGCAGCATGCGAACAACCTCCTCTCGGTCTACAAGGGGCTTTCGCAGTCGCTCGTCACCACGGGGCAGACCATCCGCGCGGGCGAGATGGTGGGCTACAACGCCGAGGCGGAAGAGGGCGAGGTGCGGCTTTTCGAATTCGAACTCTGGAACAACGGCAAGCCCGTAGACCCCGAAGGGTACATCGTATTCTGACGCACAGGCATGAAACAACGACTTGCAATACTGGGTTCGACGGGCTCGATCGGCGTGCAGACGCTCGACATCGTGCGTGAGACCCCCTCCCTGTTCGAAGTGCGCGTGCTGACGGCCAACCGCAACTGGCAGCGGCTCGCGGCACAGGCACGGGAATTCGACGCGGACACGGCAGTCATCGCCGACGAACGCTATTACGGGCAGCTGCGCGATGCGCTGGCCGGCACCGACGTGAAGGTGTACGCCGGAGAGGATGCCGTGGCCCAGGTCGCGGCGGGCGGCGATACGGACGTGGTGGTCAACGCGCTGGTAGGCTACGCCGGGCTGGCGCCGACGGTGGCGGCGCTCGGCGCCGGAAAGAAACTGGCGCTGGCCAACAAGGAGTCGCTCGTGGTGGGCGGCGAATACGTAATGCGGCGGGCGGCCGAAAAGCGTGCCCCGATCCTGCCGATCGACTCGGAACATTCGGCCATCTTCCAGTGCCTGGTGGGCGAGCAGTCGCCCATACGGCGGCTCATCATCACGTGCAGCGGCGGCGCATTCCGCGACCTGCCGTGCGAAAAACTGGCCGACGTGACCGTGGAACAGGCGCTGCGCCACCCCCAGTGGGAGATGGGCGCAAAGATCACGATAGACTCGTCGACGCTGGTGAACAAAGGCTTCGAGGTGATCGAGGCACACTGGCTGTTCGGCACCCCGGTGGAGAAAATAACGGTGCTGCTGCACCCGCAGTCGATCGTACACTCGATGGTGGAGTTCGAGGACGGGGCGATCAAGGCGCAGCTGGGCACGCCCGACATGCGTATGCCGATCAGTTTCGCGCTGATGTACCCCCGGCGGGCGACCCGCCCCGGCGAGCGGTTCGATTTCATGGCGCACCCGCAGCTGACATTCGCCGGGGTCGACCGGGCGAAATACCCGGCGCTGGAGATCGCCTGCGAGTGCCTGCGCCGCCGCGGCACGGCGGCCTGCACGATGAACGGCGCCAACGAGGTGGCCGTCGCGGCGTTCCTCGGCCGCAAGTGCGCATGGCTGGATATCGTGCGTGCCATCGAGTACGCCCTGGGGCGCGCCTCGTTCGCCGCCGCCCCCACCCTCGGGGACTACGCCGAAGCGAACGACGAGGCCCGGCGGCTGGCCGCGGAATACTTAGCGTTGTAACCAAAAGACAGACATGGATATAATCATCAAGATCATTCAGTTTTTCCTCTGCTTCACCATCCTGGTGGGCATCCACGAATTGGGGCACTTCCTCATGGCGCGGGTTTTCAGGATCCGCGTCGACAAGTTCTATATCTTCTTCGACCCGTGGTTTTCGATCTTCAAGTTCAAGCGCGGCGACACCGAGTACGGGCTGGGCTGGCTGCCGCTGGGCGGATACTGCAAGATCGCCGGCATGATCGACGAGTCGATGGACAAGGAGCAGATGAAACAGCCCCCCAAGCCCGACGAATTCCGCACCAAACCCGCATGGCAGCGTTTTCTGGTGATGATCGCGGGCGTGGTGATGAACGTCCTGCTGGCGATCGTCATCTACTGCGGCGTCTGCTACACGTGGGGCGACAACTACTTCTCGAACGAGGACGCCAAATGGGGTTACAACTTCAACGAGGCGGGGCACAAACTCGGCTTCGAGGACGGTGACAAGTTCGTGACCATCGACGGCGAACCGGTCGGCGACATCAACAAGATACTCAATTCGCTGCTCATCACCGAAGGCGAGCGGAAGGTCGTCGTCGAGCGCGGCGGGAAGCACGTGGAGCTGACGTTGCCGCTGGACGAGCTGATCGAGATGCGCCAGGCCAAAGGTTACGAAGACCTCTTTACGCTGCGTGTGCCGTTCCTGATCGACAGCGCGGTGTACGAATCGGCGGCGGCGCTCAGGCGCGGCGACGAGATCGTGGCCATCGACGACGCACGGGGGCTGGAATACTCCGGCTACCAGCAATATCTGAAGACCCGGGCGGGCGGGGAGGTGACCCTGACGGTGAAGCGCGAAGGCGACATGCTGCTGCAGATCGCCGTCCCGGTGTCCGACGAGGGCAAGCTGGGCGTGATAGCACGCAATCCCTATACGCTGCGCACACAGGAGTACACCTTCTGGCAGTCGATCCCGGCAGGCATCGAAAAGGCCGGGAAAGTCATTTCGTCCTACTGGGAACAGTTGAAGATGATCGTGCAGCCCAAGACCAAGATGTACGAGGAGCTGGGCGGGTTCATCGCCATCGGCAGTATTTTCCCCGCCACGTGGGACTGGCACCAGTTCTGGTACATGACGGCATTCCTCTCCATCATCCTTGCCTTTATGAATATTCTGCCCATCCCTGCACTGGACGGTGGACACGTGTTATTCCTCATTTACGAAATCATTGCACGCCGCAAGCCCAGCGACAAGTTTATGGAACGTGCGCAGATGGTGGGCATGTTCCTCTTGTTCGGTTTGCTGATTTGGGCAAACTTCAATGATATACTGAGGTATTTCTTTTAAAGAACAAGACATAAAAAAACGCATCATCCATTCGCAGTAGAACGGATGATGCATTTACATCAAACAGATGATGTGTTCGGGGCAAGCAGACGATGCGTTTGAGCCAAACACATCATCTGTTTTTTCTGTGTCTTATACCAAATGGCCGATCCACTCTTCTCTATCGCCCGGAAGCAGGTCTATTACCGGAACTTCAACCATTGTATAGCAACCCGGCTGCTGACGCATAGCGGCACGCGCCACACATACCAGCACTTGTGCCGTGAGGGCAGGATTGTTGATACGCATGTTGAACTCAAATAGCTGGTTCTGCGTCTTGCCGGACACACCCTTACGGGTCAAGTTTACCCCATGCCCCATATCGAGCAGTGCATCCACACTCGGAACCAATTTTACATGTGTTTCGTCATTCACGAAGTACGGGTCGGCTTTGATGGCTGCAGCCACCTTATCAAATTCGTAACCATCCTTCAACTCAATGTACACCATACGACGGTGAATGCCGGTTCCTGTAGGAATAGTCATGGAAAGAGCGGCTTTCACACCTTCGATGGCCTTTACAGCCACGGTGTGTCCCATGCTCATACCCGGACCAAAATTAGTATAGGTAATGCCTTTCGGAGCAATGGCTTCCAGCATAGTGCGGACAATGGAGTCACTACCCGGATCCCAGCCGGCAGAAATGATGGATACCGTATTATGCTTTTTAGCCTCTGCATCCAGTGTGCGGCGCAAGGCAGTGATACCCGTATGGATATCGAAACTGTCCACAGTATGAATGCCTAAAGCAAGGATCTCCTTTGCATACTCTTCCACTTTGCGGGTAGGCGTACAAAGGATAGCAACATCCACGCCTTTCAGTTCCTTGATATTCTTCACAACGGGATATGCACTCAGTTCCGCAGGACAGTTTTCAGCTCCGGCACGGCGTACTACACCGGCAATTTCGAAATCGGGAGCTGCTTGCAGGGCTTCGAGCACATAATGCCCGATATTACCATAGCCAACGATGGCCGCTCTTACTTTTTTCATTCTTTTTATGAATTTATTTATCAGTTTTCTACTTTATCGGCGCAAAAGTAAGCATTTTAATTTATTATATCGGCAGAACTCCCTGCTGTTTCACACAGTTTTTCTTTTTTTAGTGAGTGAAAGTCCAATAATAATTCATACATTCGCAGATGATATGTACGCAAGGCACATTTGGGGCCAACAAGCAAAAGAATTATGATAGAATACATCAGAGGCGGAATTGCCGAACTAAGTCCGGCAACCGCAATAATAGACTGCAACGGACTGGGATACGGCGTCAATATTTCATTGAATACGTATGCCGCCATCCAGGGCAAGAAAGAATGCAAACTATATATATATGAAGCTATCCGTGAAGACGCCTATGTCCTCTACGGGTTCGCTGACAAGCAGGAACGCGAACTATTCCTGTTGCTCATCTCCGTTTCAGGCATCGGCGGAAATACAGCTCGCATGATTCTCTCGGCACTCTCGCCATCCGAACTGATAAATGTCATCAGCACGGAAAACGCCACTCTACTGAAAACAGTCAAGGGTATCGGGCTGAAAACAGCCCAACGGATAATTGTGGATTTAAAAGACAAAATCAAGACCGGCAGCGTTGTAGCCGGCAACGCAGGGACCATAGGTACACTGGTATCGGCAGCCAACGCACAAGTACAAGAAGAAGCCGTAGCCGCCCTTACCATGCTGGGCTTTGCACAAGCCCCCTCACAAAAAGTAGTGCTTGCCATTTTGAAGGAAGAACCAAGCGCACCGGTGGAACAAGTCATCAAATTGGCATTAAAAAGACTATAATATTTATCTAAAACAAACAAATCATGACAACAATCAACATGCAATATTGGTTGGGGGCCAATGAACGCACCCACGTACTGCCAACGGACAAATGGTACCTCGACTTTGCCACAAGCATCCTGCCCCTCGTCAAGACCTCTCCCTTGTTCAACAAGGAAGACCTGCGTACCCAAATTGACGCAGCCATCTCCCTCGGCATGTACTTTCAAGATGCCATTGCCCAAAGCGGAGGCTGGAAACTTTTCTCCGAAGCCTTTCAAGGAGTATACGGAACTTACCTGCCGTTCTATCCACTGGGTGACGATTATACGCCCGATGAAATAAATCAGGAAGACATTGCATTCGTACTGTGGACATTGAAATCACAATTCAGTATTTTTGACAAGGAATACACCTTGTTCAGTCCTTATGACAAAGACCTGCTTGCATTAAGCCAAAGCGCCTATGAACTGATGGATGCACGTTTCGAAGAAGCTCCCATCAGCGAGGGAGAATCTTCCTTCCTTTGGGTAATGGGACTTGATTTACTGGATATGCCCATTACTCCGCTGCCGGAAGTCACTCCGGAAACCAAACTGAGTAAAGATGCCGCCCGCTGTCTGGAATACAGCCAGGGGAAACCGCTGCTATACTTCACCGATTACAAGGAGCTTTGCACTTTCTTTGTCGATGTCTTGGGATGGGAAAACAAACGGTCCGCACTATTGCCCGACCTGGAATACCAAAAAGAGTTCGTGATTTATGCCAACGCCAAAGGTATGCTCGTAGCCCACAACGTGGCCGCCTATTTCTGTGAAGAACATAACCCGATGTACGATGCCAAACGCGCTGCTGCAGAGGGTTACAAGATGTTCTGCCAACCCGGAGAGTGTCCGTTCGACCTGCTGAAATACGGAATGGCCAAAGGAATTCTACCCGATGTGGAACTTCCCTTCCTGAAAGGAAAAGAAACACTGCATCAATATTGGGACTTTATAGCCCGCTACTACTTATGTGAATATTATGAAGGCGAGTAACCATTCCGGCATAAAGCCCAAACGGAGCAACAAGGCCAAGCCAACCGGAAAACGGATTGGTAAATCCAAACCTTCGAAAGCGAATAATCAGCTTAACAGAAGGGTAAAATAATTGAAAATGGATAATGGAAAAATAAACAGTGCAGCGTATTTATTGAAACCGCATGGCAATTTTCCATTATCCATTATCAATTTTCAAAGTTCCATAATCTCTTCCTTACACAACGTCAGTTTCTCCACTCCTTCCGCTGTTACAACCCAAGAGTTTTCGATACCGACGGGACCAATGCCTGGCAAAACAATCTTCGGTTCCAAAGCAAAGACCATGCCCGGTTCCAGCTCCTGCTTCATGCGTGGAGCCAGCACCGGCATTTCATTGATTTCCAGTCCGATGCCATGACCGATAAACTTGGCTTTTTGAGTGGCTCCCATAAAGTTGTCGGCAAAGCCCGCTTTGGTGACAATATCGATAGCGAGATTGTAAAGGTCCTCACAAACAGCACCCGGTTTCGCTTTTTCTACAACAGCCTCTTGTATGTCCAGGCAAACCTGATGGGCAACATATGCCTTTTCCGGCAACTTTCCGATAGAGAATACACGGCTCATGTCTCCCATATAGCCATAGAAGTTACCCCCCATATCAACCATAAAGCTCTGGCCGGGTTGCAACAGTGCACCGTTCACACTGATAGGCAGTGACGGGTCAAGTCCTTCGCCTCCCAGAGCAAAATCATAGGGGGCAGGCGCAGTGGCATTGTCTCCTGCCAGCAGACTTCCCATAAAAATCTCCATACTTTGTCCGAAGGTACGGAAAATGCCCAGACAACCTTCCAGGCGCATCAGGCGCTCTATTTCGATGGATAACTGGCAGTCTGTCATTCCCGGTCTATAAACCGAGGGTATTTGTTCGTAGGCCTTGGCATGTGCAATGCCGGAACGGCGGAACATCTCAATCTCTATTTCAGTCTTGACACTTCGGGCCTTCCGGATAAGTGCCGTACCACAAGGAAGCACCTCCGTTTCAGGGAAACACGCAGCCAAACGGTTATATTCCGTAAAAGACAACTCATCCCCCTCCAGCATCAACCTCGCAGGTATGGGCAAACCACATTCCTTTAGTAAGTCAGGCAGTTGTTCCGGTTTACGGATAGGATGAATATGTTCCCCTTCAATATTGTTGGGACGTTTGATGAATAAACGAGCGGGAGCATTCAACGGCAGATACAAGTAACCGCTGACGACACGTCCGTACGTATAGATTAAGTTTACATTACAAGCGATAAGAGCGGCATCAATCTCTTGTTGAGCCATGAGAGAGCGTATTTTATCACGTCTCAGTTTCAATTCAGGTAGTAACATCTCTTTGTCATTTATGGTTTCTCGGATACAAAGATACAACTTTTTTAATTGAGAATAAAAAAGTACTGCCCCATACCTTCACAGGCGTAGGGCAGCACAAACCACAAATACAAATACAACTAAACAAAGTTTCTCTCTTAGATAATTCCCTGACCCATCATGGCATGAGCCACCTTCATGAAACCGGCGATATTCGCTCCCTTCACGTAGTTGATGTAGCCATCGGGTTCTGTCCCATATTTTACGCATTGAGCATGAATTCCGTGCATGATGGCGTGGAGTTTTTCATCCACTTCGGCTGCACTCCAGCTGAGGTGCATGGCGTTCTGCGACATTTCCAGTCCGCTGGTAGCCACACCACCTGCATTGACAGCCTTACCCGGTGCATACATAATCTTATTTTCAATAAAAAGGTCGATAGCTTCGGGCGTACATCCCATATTGGAGATTTCGCCTACACATGTCACCTTGTTGTCAATGAGGTGTTGTGCATCTTCGCCGTTCAGCTCGTTCTGGGTAGCGCAAGGCAGAGCGATGTCCGCTTTCACTTCCCACGGGCGTTTGCCTGCTACGAAAGTAGAGCCGGGGAATTCGTCGGCATACGGTGCTACGATATCGTTGCCCGATGACCGGAGTTCCAGCATATAATCTATCTTTTCGCCACTGATACCGTTCGGGTCGTAGATGTAACCGTCGGGACCGGAGATGGTAACCACCTTGGCACCCAATTCGGTAGCCTTGGTAGCAGCACCCCAAGCCACATTTCCAAAACCGGAGATAGCCACGGTCTTGCCCTTGATGTCAATGCCTTTTGTTTGTAACATTTGGTTTACGAAATACAAGCCGCCGAATCCTGTTGCTTCGGGACGAATCAGCGAACCGCCAAATTCCAATCCTTTACCGGTAAATGTGCCCGTAAATTCGCGAGTCAACTTCTTATACATACCGAACATATAGCCCACTTCGCGACCGCCTACACCGATATCACCGGCAGGAACATCCATATCCGGACCGAGGTGACGCCACAATTCCAGCATGAAGGCCTGACAGAAACGCATGATTTCAGCATCGCTCTTTCCGCGCGGAGAGAAGTCGGAACCACCCTTACCACCGCCCATAGGCAATGTAGTCAAAGCATTCTTGAAAGTCTGCTCAAATCCCAGGAATTTGAGGATAGAAAGATTTACGGAAGCATGGAAACGAATACCGCCTTTGTACGGGCCAATAGCAT